>JACCDN011242952.1_pt1 | contig 19140 bp, 16 predicted proteins | sample 7441691 | NCBI WGS metagenome assembly JACCDN01 (sample SAMN15323439, study PRJNA562643) | freshwater metagenome | isolation source: river surface water | place: USA:Blue River Watershed | collected 2017-08-16 | reverse complement strand
AATGAAAAACTCATGGGAAGATCGGTGTTTGAAGCATTCCGCTTTTAGTAATTCGAAATCGGTGGAACTTTTATAACTTAACTGAAAAATGATAGCTGTGCGATTGAGCCAAAGATTATCTGAATTGGAGAATCGTTCGATGGTGAGCATTTTTTGTTCTGGAAATTGAGATAAATAACCTCCAACCAGGTATTTCGCAATGATATCCACACTGTCCCACCATGAATTGGTAACAAGCATGTTTTCAAAAAGTTGAATGTCGTTAATTAAATAATTCTTTTTAATCTGCTGTTGCAATAAATCAATCGCAATCAAATGGTATTCACGCTCTTTTTTTTGAAAAAGTTCTTTAGAGATTTCCCTAAAATTCACTTTTATTTCTTGCGTATGATGCGGATAACAGCTTTTCATTATTTCACGACGCATTTCAGCTTTGATTCCTAAAAATGAAAATTTATTCTTCATATAATTTTCCATCGGTAGGGCCGTTTCTGAATTCCGATGTTGTTGTAATGCTTTGTCTAATTCTGCAATGAAATTCATAGGTTTTTGATATAATTTTGACAATGGTTTTGCAATTCTTCGAAGAAACTATAAAACTCTGATTCAAACTCAATATAGTACATCTCCAATTCAACAATGGCCTCATACATGGCTACCCGATGTTTTGTTCGATAATCCATCATGTAAAGTATTTTTTCGAGTCCCTCTTTAGTAGCATATGAAACCAACCAGTTGTTTTCAATCATATGCGGGAGCATCGCCTTTGTTTTCTCCGTAATTAGATCTTGATTACTATGTAAAAGGTCATAAAAATTTTGTGCAAAAATAGATAATGGAACCGGATGGTATTTGGACCAATGATGTGCCAAAAAATAATCATAAAAAATATCCATGATTACCCCAGAATAGTGACCGTATTTTGCATGCAAACGGTGTTTACTTTTTCTGTAAATGGGGTGAAAATCGGTAAACGAATCAATAGATCGATGCAAAAGAATTCCATTTTTAATATCTTCGGGGTGATTTAGATACTCTTTTCCTCGCACACTATCAGCCATAAAATTCCCTATCTTTAATAGATCATTTTCTCCAGACAAATAAATATGTGCTAAATAATTCATTCGACTAAAATATGAATTAAATAGTAATTCAAATCACTATATTTGTACTTTATTTTTACAATACTAAAATTAATAATATGACTTTAATAAAATCAATTTCAGGGATAAGAGGAACCATTGGAGGTGCTGTAGGAGACAATCTGACGCCAGTAGATGCCGTAAAATTTGCTTCGGCTTATGGTTCTTTTTTGAAACAAAATTCAAGCAAGCAAAAATTAAAAGTGGTCATCGGACGTGATGCACGTATTTCGGGTCCCATGATACATAATTTGGTGATGAATACTTTAATCGGTCTTGGAATTGATGTCATTGATTTAGGTTTATCGACAACACCTACAGTTGAAATTGCCGTGCCTATGGAAGGAGCAGATGGAGGTATTATATTGACAGCTTCTCACAATCCAAAGCAATGGAACGCGTTGAAATTACTGAATGAAAAAGGAGAATTTTTGAGCGGAAAAGAAGGCGAGCTTATTTTAGAAATTGCCGAATCAGAACGATTTGATTTTTCTGATGTTGATTCATTGGGCGAAATATTTGTCAACGACGCCTACATGGATATTCACATCGATGAAGTTTTAGATTTACCTTTGGTAGATGCGGCTAAAGTGGCCACTAGAAAATTCAAAGTTGTCGTAGACGGAGTCAATTCATCAGGTGGTATCATCATTCCAAAACTGTTAGAACAAATGGGAGTGGAGGTAGTTAAATTGTATTGTGAACCTAACGGACATTTTCCGCACAATCCAGAGCCATTAAAAGAGCACTTAGGAGACATTTGTAAATTGGTTGTGGAAGAGAAAGCCGATTTTGGTATTGTAGTGGATCCAGATGTAGATCGTTTGGCTTTTATTTCAAATGACGGCGAAATGTTTGGAGAAGAATATACTTTGGTCGCTTGCGCCGATTATGTGTTGAGTAAAACCCCAGGTAATACAGTTTCCAACATGTCATCTTCAAGAGCTTTACACGATATCACAAAAAAATACAACGGCGATTATCAAGCCAGCGCTGTGGGTGAAGTAAATGTTGTTGAAATGATGAAGGCTACCCAAGCAATTATTGGTGGAGAAGGCAACGGAGGAATCATCTATCCAGAATCACATTATGGTCGAGATAGCTTGGTTGGCGTGGCTTTGTTTTTAACACACTTAGCTAATTTGGATGTAACTGTAGCTGAATTGAGAGCAAGTTATCCGCAGTATTTTATGAGTAAAAATAAAATAGAATTGACTCCTCAAATCGATGTAGATGCGCTATTAGTAGCCATGGCAGATAAATATAAAAACGAAAAAATCACGACCATCGATGGTGTAAAAATTGATTTTCCAGAAAACTGGGTGCACCTTCGTAAATCAAATACAGAACCAATTATCCGAATTTATACCGAAGCTGCCACCCAAGAATTAGCGGATCAACTTGCGGATAAAATTATTGTAGAGATCAAACTAATTGCCGGAATCTAAAGATCTTATTTTCAATTGGTCCTAAACAAAATCATGTCGTATGCAAAGTGAAATCATTTTATGGGTAATTATTGGACTCAATGTCCTTTTCAGCTGGAAAGGTTTTGAAGATCTCACTTTTTTCAGAACCTATGAATTTCATATGGGAAGCATACTTTCTGGCGATCAAAAAAGAATGATCAGCTCCGGATTTCTTCATGCTGACATTGCGCACTTAGCTTTTAACATGCTGGCCTTGTATTCGTTTGGAGAAGTTATTATTCAGACCTTTGGGAATGTGTTTTTTATCACTACTTATTTCTCAAGTTTGCTACTCGGTAATTTATTGACCGTATATTTCCATAGAAACAATTATGGTTACAGAGCGGTAGGAGCATCGGGTGCAGTGACAGGTATTTTGTATAGCGCAATATTAATGTATCCGCACATGCAAATTTCGTTGTTTTTTATTCCAATTGGAATTCCAGCTTATATTTTTGGATTTATTTATTTGCTTTATTCCATCTATGGTATGAAAGCTCAAAATGATAACATTGGTCACACAGCTCATATTGGAGGGGCTTTAGCTGGATTTGCTTTTACCTTGTTTCAAGCTCCCAGTTTGTTTTACACAAATACCTTTATCGTTTTTTTGCTTCTAATACCGATCATTCTATTATTCATCTTGGCACAAAGAGGCAAGTTATAAAAATGAGGCTGTGGCCGCAATGGATTCGCCAAGGGAAACCATCGCAATTGGAGAATTACAAGTACAATGCATCGTTACGATAAGTTTTATTTTAGAATAATTTCTGTAGCAATTACATTGCAATCATCGAGATTTCAATATTCACATTTTTGGGCAAACAAGCCACTTGAACCGTTTCTCTTGCAGGAGCGGTTTCTTCATTAAAATAGCTACCATAGACACTATTGATTTTTCCAAAATCATTCATATCCATGATAAAAATGGTTGTTTTGATCACATTTTCAAAAGTCATTCCAGCTGCATCCAATACCGCTTTTAGGTTTTCCATAACCTGCTTGGTTTCTATTTCGATGGTATCCATCACAAGTTCCATGCTTACAGGATTGAGTGCTATTTGCCCCGAAGTATATAAAATGCCCTTACTTAAAACAGCTTGATTGTAGGGCCCAATAGGAGCGGGTGCTTTTTCTGTAAAGATGATTTTTTTCATGGGATGTATTAGTTTATGGTTCGGTTGGGTTGGTTTTGTTTGTCGTATTTGATGTCGCTTAAGATTCCTGATTTAATTCCGATGAAAAAGCCCCAATACGCATTGTTTCCGAAAGGAACCCAATTGAAATCCATACGCCAACTCATCAAATCTCTTTCAAATCTAAATTGCGTAAACGTAACTCCTTTTTGAACAAAATCATAACCAGTAGAGATACCCAATTTCCATTTCGGAGTTAAATCCGTATTGGCAGAAATCATGATGGAATTATTTGTGATTTTATTTTCTCTATTGCCATTGCTGTAGGTTAACGAATAGGCCAAACTCATGTTCCAGGGTAGTTTTGATTTGTAAAATCCTGCAAAGTCGGATTCTTCCTCGTCTTCTTCTTCGTCTTCAAATTGGCTTTCGCGTCGATCTGAAAAATCGGTGGAAGAGCCAAATAAATCATCTTCTCGACCTCCATTTCGGGCACTTTGTTTGCTTTTTTTCTTTTCTTTGTTTTCTGAACTCACCAAAGAATAATTCATCGTCATGTTGGAACTTGTCATACGGAATAAACTTCCCCCGTTGTCAATATTGAAGGTGTTGATTCTTCTTCCGTTGCTATCCAATGCATACGGATCAAAAGTAGCAGCAAAATTAAGGTTCATTTTTTGCTTGAATAATTGAGTTCCTCCACTGATTCGCATTGGAGTCCAACGTAACGAATCGGCTGAAACATCATAACCTGTCGAAAGGTTTAAATTATTAAGCAACATGATTTTTTTAGGTTCGGTTTTGGTCGAATCGTTGTCACGAACTTTCGCTTCAAATGTATTACTGATACTAAATCCAAGGGTGTTTGAATAGTTATTACCCGGAACACCAAATGAATTCCCTTCAAATCGTGTGTACTCACTCATCATCGTGCCACTACCATCGGTTGCGTAAGTATCATAGTACTTTTTAAAACTAGGTGCGTATGAGTGGGAAATGTTTGGTCGCATGACGTGTCGAATCGACTGAATCTTTTTGTTTTCTCCAAAATTAAACGTACCATAAATGGTGGTTCCAATACTGCTTGATACATTGTAGGTTCTAAATGCATCAAAACCATTGATGGATGTATTTACAACATTGTTTGAAGCTGCATTGTAATCCTTTTTGATTGTTTTTAAGGTCCAAACTTCATTATAATTAACAGAGGTAGACGCACTAAAATACTTGAATACTTTAAAATTGGTACTTACCGGAATGCTGTGCTGAAAACCTGTTTGGGCATCTTTGAACATTTGTGATTTAAAAAACAAGGAATCTGTTGTAACGATTCTGTTTTCGCCTCTTAAATTGTATTGAAAATTAATATTTTTGAAAAAACCTTTCTTGATTCCGTCTTTGGGTGCAAAAGGAAATATTCGATCAACACTTGCTTGAAGCGTTGGCAATGTCATATTGATTTGCTGCGTTTGTGTATTTTGCGAATGCGTCGCTGTCAATGACAAATTGATCTGCGGAACAGTTTTAAAGGTTTTAGAGTACGAAATCGACGAACTTAAGGTATTGTTTAATCGAGAACCCGTATTGATTTGATTGATCGATTGGGCAAAATAATTGCTGCTTCCTAAATTCACAGAGGCAGAAAATCGGGCATTCGGATTGGCTTTGGCATCTTGACTATGCGACCATTGAATGTTGTAGATTTTACTTTTGGAATAATCAGGATAACCTCGTTCGCTGTTGATTAAATTTTCAAATCGGACGTTGATGTTTCCATTGAACTTATATCGTTTGGCATAACTCGATTCAAAACGCATGGCGTAACTTCCATTGGTGTAATAATCTCCTAAAACCGCTAAATCATAGTTCTCACTCAGTGCAAAATAATACCCACCATTTTGTAATGAATAACCTCGTTGGTTACTTTGTCCGTAACTTGGAATGATCAATCCAGAACGACTTGTTTCAGTAATTGGGAAAAAAGCAAACGGCAAGTAAATAGGAGTAGGAACTCCGGCAATCACCATGTTGGTAGGGCCCACGACCACTTTTTTACCAGGAACCATTTTGGCAGAAGACGTAATGAAATAATATTCGGGATCGTCAATGTTTTTTGCCGTGGTAAAACGGGCGTTTTTCATGAAGTAAACCGAATCGTTTTCTTTTTTTGTTACTTCAGCTTTAACACGCATTTCGCCTTGTTCTGTTCTGGAATTCCAAACAATTGCTTTTTTGGTTTTAAAATTAAATCTGATGGAATCTGGTTCAACGATATTATTCCCTTGTTTAAAGTTAGGATATTGAATGTACTTGCCTGTAGTGTCTTTGAGTCTTCCGGCATAAACTTCATTTTTTTTATAATCCATCACTATGATTCCCGCCTTCAGTTCATAGTCTAAATAATATAATTCTGCTTGATCCTTTAGGGTTAATAATTGCTTCTTGTTGTCAAATTTAGCATAGCTGGCTGCATTGTATTTTACTTTGCCCTCCATGATTGCTTTCTTTTTCTTCAAAGAATCAATTTTGATCGTATCTTTTTTTATTTCAATTTTTGAATTGTTTTCTACTCGCAAGCTTCTCCCTTTGGTTGGTTTTGCAGCGGGTTTAGGCAGCGCTAAAGTTTCCTTAATTTCACCATTTTCTTGACTATAAGTGGAAGTGTTTCCGATTGTTAGGAAAATAACTAATAAAACGATATAAAATAAGTTTGTGCGCAAAGGTTTAAATACTATTTTTGTAAAATAGGAACTCTATTTTTCAGAGTTCAAATTTACATATTAATTTTTGCCAAAAATAGACAAATAATAAATGTATAACATTGGAGTTTTAATTAAAATTAACTTTTTTATTATTTATGATTACATATAAAAATATATTTCTAGCAATTGCTTCGCTTTTTGTATTCCAAATTACCGCTTCATATTCCCAAGCAAAACAGTTCAAAGTGACTTTAGATGCGGGTCATGGGGATCAAGATTTTGGTGCTGTTTACTATCCGCATGTTGAGAAAAAAATAAATTTAGCAATCGTATTAAAAGTCGGTAAAATCTTAGAAGATTACCCAGGAATTGAAGTGATTTACACTCGTAAAACCGATGTTTTTATTGGTTTGATTGAACGTGCGAACATCGCAAATCGTGCCGACTCAAATATTTTCGTGTCTGTTCATTGCAATGCCAATGTCAATTCTGCTGCCAGTGGTTCTGAAACCTACGTGATGGGTATGAACAAAAATGCTTCCAATCTTGAAGCGGCAAAAAGAGAAAACCAGGTAATTACGATGGAGAAAGATTACAAGCAAAAATACGAAGGTTTTGACCCTAAAAAACCAGAATCGATGCTTGGAATGACTTTGATGCAAGAAGAATTCATCGAAAACAGCATCATGCTTGCTGGGAAAATTCAAGATCATTTCGTTAAAGACAACGGACGCAAAAGTAGAGGAGGAGGCGTAAAACAAGCTCCGTACATGGTTTTGCATAAAGCCTACATGCCAAGGGTATTGATTGAAACGGGGTTTATTTCCAATCCGGAAGAAGGAAAATATTTAGATTCAGAAGAAGGGCAAAACGAAGTAGCGAAAGCCATTGCTGATGCTATTATTAGTTACAAAAAAGAAAATTTTGACGGTGGTTCAAATGATGATATCATCGAACGACCTTCGTCTAAATCAAACCTACAAACTTCTCAAAGCACCAAAGCAGAAACGACTCCTAAAAAAGCTGAAGTAGAAGTTAAAAAACCAGAAACAAAGCCGGTTGCAAAAGAAAAAGAAGAGGTTTCTGGAGTTAATTTTAAAATTCAATTGTCTGCAGGCACCAAAAACATTGAGTTGACACCTGCTAATTTTAACGGATTGAAAAATGTTTCTAGCACATCGGGTAACAATTTATACAAATACACTTATGGATCAACCTCAAGTTATGATGAAGCAAAAGATTTGTTAGCAGAAGCAAAATCAAAAGGATTTTCGACAGCTTATATCATCGCTTTCAAAGACGGAAAGAGTATCAGTGTCAAAGAAGCATTAAAAAATACTAAATAGATTATTTTGAAATTAACGAAAGAAATTAAAACAGCCATTTTGGCGATATCATCCATTTTATTATTTATTTGGGGATATAGTTTTTTAAAAGGAAGCGATTTACTGAGTTCCTACAAACAAATATACGTTGAGTATGATAACGTAGAAGGTTTGGTACCTTCTTCGCCTGTTACCTTGAATGGATTAACGATTGGTAAAATAAAATCCATCGAATTGCAACCAACGGGTAAATTATTGGTCGAATTGCAAATCAAAAGTGACTTTATCATCACGGAGAAAAGTGTAGCCGAAATTTATGCGCCAAGTCCCATTGGTGGTAAACAAATTGCGATCATTATTAATAAAAGTTCTTCCAAACCAATTGAATCGGGAGAACATCTGGTATCCGCAAATAAATTAGGAATTATTGATGGCGTGTTGGGTCAATTAGATCCTTTAAAAATAAAAGTAGATCAATTATTAGACAATGCCAATTTGATGATGCAAAACATCAACCAGATCATGAATGCCGATTCCAAATCAAACATTCAAAGTGGTTTGGCAAATTTAAATGAGACGCTAGCGCAGTTCAAAGTGGCTTCGGTTCAAGTCAACTCAATATTGGCAGATAATAAATCCAAACTGAATGCAACACTTTCAAATGTGGATACAGCAAGTAAAAACTTTGCCAAAATATCCGATTCATTATCAAAAGTAAAAATAAATCATACAATTAAAACCCTTGAATCTACACTTTCAAATGTGAATAATATCATGAAAAATTTGAATGAAGGAAAAGGAAGCATGGGCAAGTTAATGAAGGATGATGCGCTTTACACTAATTTTTCTAAAACATCAAAGGAGCTTGAATTATTGCTGCAAGATGTTAGGTTGTATCCAACTCGCTATGTTAATGTATCCTTGTTTGGAAAGAAAAACAAGCCCTATGTAGCTCCCAAACCCACAGACACTATTAAATAATATGATCATGAGATATTTAGACAATATTTTCTTTGCTATTTTATTACTAATCGGAATTGGTTATTTTGTTTCGAATGTCAAAAAGTTGATCCGAAATATTAATCTAGGTAAAGACATCAATCGAAAAGACAATGCCAACCTACGTTGGAAAAACATGATGATGATCGCCTTAGGACAATCCAAAATGGTTAAAAGACCGGTTGCCGGAATTTTGCACATCATTGTCTATGCGGGTTTCGTCATTATCAATATTGAAGTGATTGAAATCATGATCGATGGATTATTTGGCACACATAGAGCACTCTCTTTTCTGGGTGGTCTGTATTCCTTTTTAATTGGATCTTTTGAAGTTTTAGCTGTTTTGGTCATCGTTGCCGTAATTGTTTTTTGGTTGCGACGAAACATCATCAAGTTAAACCGATTCACGAGTTCTGATTTGGACGGAAAACCTAAAAATGATGCCAATTACATCATCTATTTTGAATTGGTTTTGATGTCTTTGTTTTTATTGATGAATGCTTCCGATTTATGGTTACAAAAAGCAGGTGTTAGTCATTATGTCGAAGTGGGTTCATTTCCTATCAGCCAATATTTAGCACCTATTTTTAATGGATTTTCAGAAAGCCTCGTGGTCATGCTGGAACGCACCTTTTGGTGGTTACACATTGCCGGAATATTGGTGTTTCTTAACTATTTATACTTTTCGAAACATTTACATATATTGTTAGCTTTCCCAAATACATATTATGCAGATTTGAATCAAAAAGGGAAATTAGACAACCTTGAAAGTGTGACGAATGAAGTAAAATTGATGATGGATCCCAATGCAGATCCCTATGCTTCACCACCTGAATCAGCAGAGCAACCAAGTAAATTTGGAGCTAGTGATGTTTTTGATTTGAATTGGGTTCAATTATTAAACGCTTATACTTGTACCGAGTGCGGTCGATGTACTTCGTCGTGTCCTGCTAACCAAACAGGTAAAAAGCTTTCACCACGAAAAATAATGATGGATACCCGTGATCGATTAGAACAAGTGGGTAAAAACATGGATAAAAACAAAGGTGTTTTTATTCCCGATAATGTTTCATTATTAAACGATTACATCAGTGCAGAAGAATTGTGGGCGTGTACGTCATGCAATGCCTGCGTAGAAGAATGTCCTGTAAACATAAGTCCTTTGTCGATCATTGTTGACATGCGCAGGTACTTAGTGATGGAACAAAGCGCGGCACCGTTACCATTGAATAATATGATGACGAATATTGAAAACAATGGTGCTCCATGGCAATACAACCAAATGGATCGCTTGAATTGGAAAAACGAATAATTGAAAAGCACTCTAACCAACTAAATAATTACCTATGTCAGAAAGTTTAGTAGTACCAACTATGGCAGAAATGTTAGCTCAAGGCAAACAACCTGAAATATTATTTTGGGTAGGTTGTTCTGGAAGCTTCGACGATAGAGCGAAAAAAATCACCAAAGCATTTGTCAAAATATTAAATAAAGCCAACATTGAATTTGCTGTATTAGGAACGGAAGAAAGCTGTACCGGTGATCCGGCAAAACGAGCTGGAAACGAGTTTTTGTTTCAAATGCAAGCCATGATGAATATTGAAGTATTGAATGCTTATGAGGCAAAAAAAATTGTAACTGCTTGCCCACATTGCTTCAATACATTAAAGAATGAATACCCAGAACTGGGAGGGAATTATGAAGTTGTTCATCATACGGAATTCTTAAAGTCCTTATTGGATGGAGGAAGATTAGCAATTGAAGGAGGGAAATTTAAAGGAAAAAAAATAACTTTTCATGATCCTTGTTATTTGGGTAGAGCTAATAATGTGTACGAAGCACCTCGTGATTTGATTGCAAAATTAGATGCTGAACTTGTCGAAATGAAACGATCGAAAGCAAATGGATTGTGTTGTGGAGCAGGTGGTGCTCAAATGTTTAAAGATGCAGAAAAAGGTAACAAAGAAATAAACATTGAACGAACAGAAGACGCGCTTGAATCGGCTGCGGAAATCATAGCTGCAGGTTGTCCGTTCTGTAATACCATGTTGACAGATGGGATAAAGAATAAAGAAAAAGAACAAGAGGTTGTGGTACTTGATATAGCCGAACTAATTGCTTCTGCACAAGATTTATAAACCAATAACACAATGAATGAACTTTAGTTAAGCATTGTTTAAATTCATTATTTTCATTTAATATTAAATAATACAGAATATGTTTGTTCCTTTTGAAAATTTACCCTTAGAATCTAAAATCTGGATTTATCAATCGAGCAGAAAGTTCACAGATGACGAAATAAAAGACATAGAAAGTGATTTGACTTCATTTTTGAATGATTGGTCGTCACATGGAACTTCTTTAGCATCTTCATTTTGCATCAAATACAATCGTTTTATTATCATCGCTGTAGACCAAGAGGTGCAGCAAGCAACCGGTTGTTCTATTGATAAATCAGTGGTTTTTATCCAAAATTTGGAACAAAAATACAGCGTTGATTTATTAGATAAGATGAACGTTGCGTTCAAACAAGGCGAATTTATTACCTATAAAAAGTTGCTTGACTTTAAAAAATTAGCAAAAGAAAAATCAGTTTCTGAAAATACCATTGTATTCAATAATTTGATAAATACAATTGAAGAACTGAATGAAAATTGGGAAATTCCCGCTGCAGATAGTTGGCACAGTCGTTTTTTCTAAAATACAGTTAATGAATAGAATTAAATACATCGTATTACTTTTTGTTGTGGGATTGGTTACCAATTGTGCCATCAAAAAAAACGGTACTTCTCATATCGGGAAGCCTACAGATAGCGCTTTTTCATTGCCCGAAGAAGTATATATCCAACACCCTATATCGGAACGAAAAAATTATTTTCCAGAAACTACTGCCGAATCGAAGTGGGTGGATAGTGTTTATAATCAATTATCTTTTGAAGAAAAAGTGGGCCAATTGTTTATGGTTGCTGCTTATTCAAATAAAGACGAAGCTCATTGTTTAGAGATTGATAAGTTAATTCAAGAAAGTAAAATTGGGGGTCTGATCTTTTTTCAAGGTGGACCCAACCGTCAAGCAAAACTTACCAATCGATACCAAGCTAAATCAAAAGTGCCTTTATTCATAGGTATTGACGCCGAATGGGGTTTGAGCATGCGTTTGGACTCTACGTATAGATACCCATGGAACATGACCTTAGGAGCTGTTCGTGATTTACGTTTGATAAAAAAAGTGGGCGAAAACATGGCTGAAGAATCCAAGCGATTGGGTATCCAATTTAATTTTGCCCCGGTTCTAGATATCAATACGAACCCGAAAAATCCAATCATAGGAAACCGATCTTTTGGAGAAGATAAAGTCAATGTTGCGGACCATGCCGTTGCGTTGATGGAAGGAGTACAATCAAAAGGTGTATTTTCAACGGGTAAACATTTTCCGGGTCATGGTGATACTTCTGCAGATTCGCATTACGCATTACCCTTGGTCAATTTTTCGCAATCTAGAATTGACAATACCGAATTGTATCCATATAAAAGAATGTTTGATGAAGGGCTTGTTTCTGTGATGGTGGGACATTTAAATATTCCAAGTTTAGAACCCAAAGAAAATACTCCTACCACAGCATCTTATAATGTTGTAACCAATATTTTACAGGAACAATTGGGATTTGATGGTCTTATTTTTACAGATGCTTTGAATATGAAAGCAGCTAGTAAATTCCTAGCGCCAGGTGATTTGGATTTAGAAGCATTTTTGGCAGGAAATGACATCCTACTTTTTCCAGAAAATGTTCCCTTAGCCATTCAAAAAATTACCACAGCATTCAATGAAAACCGAATCACAAACGACCGTTTGGAACGTTCCGTGAAAAAGATTCTTAAATATAAATTTAGATCGGGATTGCATCAATTCAAACCTATTGATTTGGATAATTTGAATAAAGAATTGGTTACCACTTCAAAAGATGCACTTCAATATCAATTGTATGAACACGCCATCACGGTGGTTAAAAACAAGGATAATATTTTACCCATTAAAAATTTAAATCAGAAAATCGCCTATGTCAAATTAGGAGATGATACGAATACGACATTTGTAAACACGCTAAAAAAATACACCGAAGTAACCGAAATTCAATCGGATAACATCGATAGTTTAAATTTTTTACTTAAGCCTTTTAATACAGTTATTGTAGGTTTCCATAAATCGGATCGAGCCTGGAAAAAGCATGATTTTACTGAAACGGAGTTGGTTTGGTTACAAGAAATTGCTAAAAACAATACGGTCATTTTGGACGCTTTTACAAAACCATATTCTTTATCCAGCATCCCCAATTTTAAAGATATTGAAGCTGTAGTCATGTCGTATCAAAATGCAGATATCGCGCAAGAAGTTTCGGCTGAATTACTTTTTGGAGCCATCGAATCACAAGGGAAACTACCAGTTTCTATTAATTCTGAATTCCCAGTAAATCACGGTATTGAATTTGAAAAATTAAATCGTTTGGGATTTACGGCTCCTGAAAATGTTGGCATGAGTCATGAAGTCCTAACGCAAATTGATAAAATTGCTGACAAAGCGATTTCTCAAAAAATGACACCGGGTTTGCAAGTTTTGGTAGCCCGAAGAGGGAAAGTAATTTATCAAAAATCGTTTGGTTATAAAACGTACGACAACCTAGAAAAAATTAACAATTCGAACCTGTATGATGTTGCATCAGTTACAAAAATAGCAGCAACTTTACCCAATGCGATGCAATTATTTGATCTGAAAAAATTCACGCTTGATAGTACGTTAGGTGAGTTATTGCCTAGTTTTAGTGCTTCAAATAAGAAAGACATTACGATCAAAGAATTGTTGTCTCACAATGCACAATTGCAAGCATGGATTCCTTTTTATAAAGAAACATTAGACAGCATCAAACAACCTTCCAACAAATATTATCGTCCTACGTACTCGGATTCATTTTCAAGACAGGTTTCGGAAAATTTGTACATCCAAAATCAGTACCATGATTCCATCATGAACAAAATCATCGATAGTAAATTGTTGGATAAAAAAGAATACAAATACAGTGATTTAACTTTCTTTATTTTGAAAGAAATTATTGAAAAATCAACTGGAAAATCAGTAGCTGAATTATCTAAAAATAATTTTTATGCAACACTCGGAATGAATAACACAGGTTATAATCCGTTGCTAAAATTTGATTGTGACCAAGTTGTGCCAACCGAGATTGATGATTATTTTAGATATACTTGGGTACAAGGGTATGTGCACGATATGGCTGCAGCTATGGAAGGTGGAATCGCTGGGCATGCTGGTATTTTTTCAAACGCAATGGATATGGCAAAAATGATGCAAATGTACCTCCAAAAGGGTAATTATGGCGGAATCCAATATATTACGAGTACAACTTTAGATACATTCAATACGTGCCATTTTTGTGAAAACGGAAACCGACGCGGACTTGGATTTGACAAGCCGCAACTAGGTAAGGAAGGACCAACTTGCGGATGCGTTTCAAAAGCAAGTTTTGGACATACGGGTTTTACAGGAACGATGGTTTGGGCAGACCCAGAAACAGAAATTGTATACATTTTTCTATCCAACAGAACGTTTCCAAATTCCAACGCTACCAATAAATTGTCGAAAGAAAACATTCGTGAAGACATTCAAAAAATAATACAAAGCGCGATACTCGATTAATAATTGTTGTGGTGGACGCATACAACTAAGATTCATTCCCATATTTCAAAAAGAATAGTACCATGAAAATAGCCATTGTTTGTTACCCAACGTTTGGAGGAAGTGGAGTTGTTGCAACCGAACTTGGACTGGAATTGGCACATAAAGGTCATGAAATTCATTTCATTACCTACAAGCAACCTGTACGACTTGCTTTATTAAACCCCAATGTACATTATCATGAAGTAAATGTCCCAGAATACCCTCTATTTCATTACCAACCCTATGAATTAGCTTTATCGAGCAAATTGGTAGACATGGTAAAACTATATGGAATTGAGTTGTTGCATGTTCATTATGCAATTCCGCATGCTTATGCAGGTTATATGGCAAAACAAATGCTCAAAGATCAAGGAATTTCAATTCCGATGGTAACTACCTTGCACGGAACGGATATTACTTTGGTCGGAAATCATCCCAATTATAAATCGGCGGTAAGTTTTAGTATCAATAAATCGGATGTAGTAACATCGGTTTCTGAAAGTTTGAAAAAAGCGACACACGAATTATTTGACATCAAAAAGGATATTGTGGTGATTCCGAATTTCATCGAATTAAACAAAGTAAATACCGCTAAGTCGGTTACTTGTGAACGTTCAGTTATGGCTCACCCAGATGAACGTATTGTAACCCATATCAGTAATTTCAGGAAAGTTAAAAGAATTGATGATGTCGTGGCTATTTTTAACAAAATACAGCATACAATTCCAGCGAAACTAATGATGGTTGGCGATGGACCTGAGCGTGAAAAGGCTGAAAAGTTATGTGAAAAACTAGGCATTTCAGACAAGGTGATCTTTTTTGGAAACAGCAATGAAATTGATAAAATATTATCTTATTCCGATTTGTTTCTTTTGCCATCTGAGACAGAAAGTTTTGGATTAGCTGCGCTGGAAGCTATGGCTTGCGGTGTTCCGGTTATTTCGAGTAATTCGGGTGGTTTACCAGAAGTAAATGAAGAAGGATTTTCGGGTTATCTTTCCAATGTGGGCGACACCGATGCAATGGCTGCAAATGCGATTAAAATATTGCAAAATAATGACACATTACATACGTTTAAAGAAAATGCCTTGAAAAGTGCTCAAAAATTTGACATCCAAAATATTTTGCCACTGTATGAAGAGGTTTACCAAAAAGCGATTCAATTATTATCATGATAAAAAGAAGTATACTGTTTCTTGTTTTTTTGCTCGTTGCTTGTAACACGGTAAAAAAACCAATGGAGTCGCGAGTAAAGTACGATCTGTTAGTTGGAGATGATTATGGTGGAGGTTCGTTTCGATTTTATGAGTTGATTACGGAAGAAAATGAATTCAAAATGTTACTTTCGGATGCGATCATTAAGAAATACATTCGCAAAGACGACATCAAAAAAAATAATTTTATTTTGGTAAATTTGGGTGAAAAAGAAAGGGAAGGATACACCATCAAAATAAAGAAGGTCATCGAGTCCAAAGATAGAATCACCCTGACTATCTCTGAATTACAACCTAGCACAACTACGTTGGAAACACCAACAAAACCTTATTTTATTATCAAGGTGAAGTCGAAAAAACCAATTGAAATATTAGAATAAAAAAAAGGAAAAGTTTGAACTTTTCCTTTTTTTTATTAAAATTTATAACGAACGCTTAAAGCGATGTCGGGACCAAAATTTGAATTTCGATACCCTTTCGAAAAAACATACAACTCAGGTCGGGCATCAAGTGATAATTGCAACGGAATATCGAAATTGTATTCAATTCCAACATCTCCAGCGGCAAACAAGAAAGTACCGGAATCTTTTGTATTTAAAACAGTTGAATTCCAACTCCCAAAACCACCACCAGCACCTGCATACCAATTGAATTGGTTGTCAATTTCCCATACCCATTGGTACACCCCCACAACTTTAAAGGCATTGATGTCGGAACTGTTTCTAAAACCCAGATCAAATTCCAATCTATTTTCATCACTTAAACCTCTTTGATAGGTGATTTCTCCACCAAAACCATCATTATCTCCTAAACGCAATCCAATTGCATTTTTTGAAATATCTTGAGCGTTCATTTGGAAAAAACCACAAAAAACGAATAAACTTAAGGCTGTTCTTTTCATACTTTTTTATTTTAAAAACGAAGCTTTTAATTTTTTAGTATTTAGTTGGCCAAATACGTATCCAAATATTCTTTTACATTTTGATTTCCAGATTGTGGAATTGGAAGTGTAATGTTTGGCAACGAATTCAACTGATAAGAAATGGTCGTATCAGCATACACCATTCCGATATTCTTTGCATAATATTGTGTAGAAGTTACAACATCTTGCTGGCTCAAGACCACCACTGTTATAGGGAAAGTAGTTCCAGGAATGGTCGTTGTAGACGATACTTTCAATGAAACGACTACTTTGGTTTTTTGCAAATCGGTATAGGTATCTCCATTGGATGTGAAAGTAGCAAGGCTTCCATCTGAAGTAGATTTAACCGTATATTCAAAAGTCAAAGGATATGTTCCAACTGTTTGATTAAAAGAACCAGAGACTGTACTTAACACTTCGTTTTGAGCTGCATTTTTTTTCAATATCACAAAATCTTGTAAAGCAAAACTTAAGGGTGAACTAAATCCTAAATCAAAAGACAAACTACCTGTCAATTGCACTAGACTACCATTAATGCGAACACCGTTGTTACGTAATGAATTCGAAAAGAAACCCGACGCAATTTGTTTGGTCTTCATTTTTTTGTAGGTCAGCGGACTGATAAGTGTATCTCCTTTCACGTACAATGAATCTCTACCATTTACTTGTGCAGCAACATCATATGTCCAATAATTACCATTGGTAAGTGGAAAAAGGCTAGTAGCCATATTTTCATCTCCGGAAGCATCGCTCGAACTGCAAGAAGAAATCATCAATCCCATTAATAATAAAAATACAAAATTTGTTTTCATAGTATGGCTTTTAATTAAACACTTACAAATGAACGAAAAAAATGAGTACCATTCAAAGATCGAATTGAAAAATTCATGCCAACCCTTTTTAATGTTAATCTGAAAAAAACTATATTTGTTCAAAACTAATCATATGGCTGGTAATAGTTACGGTACTCTTTTTAGAATCACAACTTATGGGGAGTCTCATGGAGAGGCTCTTGGTGGGATTATTGATGGATGTCCTCCTGGAATAACACTTGATTTTGAGGCGATACAAGCAGAAATGCAACGTAGAAAACCCGGACAATCTTCTATTGTAACACAGCGCAAAGAGGAGGATGATGTTCTTTTTCATTCGGGTATATTTGAAGGAAAAACGACTGGAACCCCAATTGGTTTTTCTATTCCAAATACGAATCAAAAGTCAGATGATTATTCGCATATAAAAAACACGTACCGTCCAAGTCATGCCGATTATGTGTATGAAAAAAAATATGGTATTCGTGATTACCGGGGAGGTGGCCGAAGTTCTGCGAGAGAAACAGCTAGTAGAGTAGTAGCTGGAGCTGTTGCAAAACAAGTGATAAAAGACATTAAAATTACCGCTTTCGTTTCGTCTGTCGGATCTATATTTGTTCAAAAGCCCTATCAAGATCTCGATTTTTCGTTGATCGAATCCAATGCTGTGCGTTGTCCTGATTTGGCTACCGCCGAAAAAATGGAAGAACACATCAAGGAAATAAAAAAACAAGGCGATACTATTGGAGGAACCATCACTTGTGTGATTCAAAATGTGCCAATTGGTTTGGGAGAACCCGTTTTTGATAAATTACACGCCGAGTTAGGAAAAGCAATGTTATCGATCAACGCCGTGAAAGGCTTTGAATACGGGAGTGGTTTTTGCGGAGCACAGATGAAAGGGAGTGAGCACAACGACTCGTACTTAGAAAACGGAACCACTGTGTCCAATTTATCGGGAGGCATTCAAGGAGGAATTTCGAATGGCATGGATATTTACTTCCGAGTGGCCTTCAAGCCCGTAGCAACCTTAATTCAAAATCAGGAGGTATTAACTGATCAAAACACAATCATTGAACAACACGGAAAAGGCCGTCACGACCCATGTGTGGTGCCAAGAGCGGTTCCTATTGTAGAAGCAATGGCAGCCATTGTACTAGCCGATTTTTATTTATTAAACAAAATATACTAATTACATTCTGAAACAGATTTCAGCATACTGTTTCAAAATGATTTATTACTAACAGGGTTAAAAAAAAACAAAACATGCATACTACCGAAATCAATCAAGAAAAAAAATCATTACTAAGCAACCTGACGGTTCAAATTTTTATAGCAGTTTTTTTAGGAGCTATATTGGGAATTTTTATTTTCAAAAATTATGATGAAGCTTTTAGACAATCCTTTAGTGAAAAAATAAAATTATTGGCCACCATTTTTATCCGATTGGTGCAAATGATCATTTCACCGCTTGTATTCACAACCTTAGTTGTTGGGATAGCAAAGTTAGGAGATATAAAATCTGTTGGTCGAATTGGCGGAAAAGCATTGGGTTGGTTTTTCACTGCATCTTTCATTTCTTTATTGATTGGAATGCTATGGGTGAATGTATTAAAGCCCGGAGAGCATATTACTTTGCCTAAGATTGATCCAACCAAAGCCACTGAAATAGTTCAAAAGACGGAAGGTTT
>JACCDN011061128.1_pt1 | contig 19146 bp, 18 predicted proteins | sample 7441691 | NCBI WGS metagenome assembly JACCDN01 (sample SAMN15323439, study PRJNA562643) | freshwater metagenome | isolation source: river surface water | place: USA:Blue River Watershed | collected 2017-08-16 | reverse complement strand
CTCCATTTTTCAAGAACGCTACAACCGAAGGCGTGGTTCTTCTACCCTCGTCATTCGCTATTACTACTGGCTCACCACCTTCCATAACTGATACACAACTATTTGTGGTACCTAAGTCAATTCCTATAATTTTTCCCATAATGATTGATTTTCAATGATTAATTCACTACCATACTTCAATCATTATGCCATTCTGTCGAATAGGCAAAAATGGCATAAATGTCAGTCAGGCCGCTTTAAAATGGGACTGAAATGGCATAAATAAGGCAAAAAAGGGGAAGAAAAGGCAGATTACTTAAGCCGTGGTACTTTTAAAAGTAAAGTTCTTTTGGCTGGTGTAACTAAAGATAACAACAAAAAAGGTAGTCACAATCTTGGCCATCGTGGCATTCCATCCTAGTGCTTCTACAAATAATTTAAGGAAGATATAATTCAAGAAGATGCATCCTAATACCACCATAAAATATCGGAACAATTGCTTGGATTTACGCACCGAAGTTTCCTGGAATACAACATATCGACTCAAATAAAAGCCAATTGGGAATGTCACTGTGAAGCTGATGATAAAGGAAGCAATATGGGGGCTAATGGTGAGCCATCCAATATGCACTGGAAGGGTCTCTAAAATATAATTATAGGACACAAAAAACAATAGAATGTCTAATACTGTATTACCACCGCCACATGCTGCATATCGAAAGGTTTTCAACGGCATAAACCTCCTAAATAACGGATACACCCCATCTATTAGGTCTAGAATTAATTTGCTTATAAATTCGTGTACTTTCAACATGTATGCGTAAAGGTAATCTTAATTAATTACTTTTGCAGTCGGTAATACTATTTTATGCAATTGATCCAAAATTTAAAGCAGGCAACTGCGAATGCAATTCAAGCAATCTATCAAGTTCAAATAAAAAGTGAACAGGTATTAGTTAACGCAACTAAACCAGAGATTGAAGGCGATTATACGATTGTGTTGTTTGCCTTTGTGAAACAATTGGGTAAAAGCCCCGATGAATTAGGCAATGCCTTAGGTGAAGCTGTAAAAGCAAGTATGCCAGGTATTATCACTGATTTTAATATTGTAAAAGGTTTTCTAAACTTTACCATTAGCGATCAATTTTGGTTGGACTATATTCAATCAGCTGACACGAATCAATTGATTACTCCTACTGCACATCCAAGAAAAATCATGGTGGAGTATTCCTCCCCAAATACCAATAAGCCTTTGCATTTAGGTCATCTTAGAAATAATTTTTTAGGTTGGAGTATTGCAGAAATATTGAAACTACAAGGCAACGAGGTAGTAAAAACTTGCATTGTAAATGATAGAGGTATTCATATTTGTAAAAGTATGATCGCATGGCAATTATTTGCCAATGGCGCAACACCAGAAAAAACGGGTCAGAAAGGCGATCATTTTGTTGGTGATTATTATGTCAAATACAATGACGCATACAAGGCAGAAGTAGAGCAACTTATTGCAAGCGGTTTATCAAAAGAAGAGGCAGAGAAAGAAGCCCCAATTCAGAAAGCAGCGCAAGCGATGTTGCTTAAATGGGAACAAGGCGACGCTGAAACAATCGATCTTTGGAAACGCATGAATACTTGGGTATATGCTGGATTTGATGTGACCTATAAAAAAATTGGATCCGACTTTTTCAAAACATATTATGAAAGCAATACTTATTTATTAGGTAAGGATTTAGTAGATCAAGGTTTAGCAAAAAAAGTATTTTATCAAAAAGAGGATAGCTCAGTTTGGATTGATTTAACGAGCGAAGGATTGGACGAAAAGATTGTTCGTAGAAAAGATGGCACTTCGGTATACATCACACAGGATATTGGCTTGGCTGAATTGAAACAAAAAGAATTTAAAACAGACGCAAGTATCTATGTTGTGGGTGACGAACAAAATTATCACTTTAAAGTATTGAAGTTAATTTGTCAAAAATTACAACTTCCTGCTGCTGATGGCATCTATCATTTAAGTTATGGTATGGTGGAATTACCAACTGGAAAGATGAAGAGCAGAGAAGGCACTGTTGTAGATGCAGATGACTTAGTAGATGGTATGGTGCAAATTGCAAAAGAAAAGACGGAGTCATTAGGTAAAGTAGATGAATTTAGCCCAGCACAATTGGAGAAATTATTTGATACCATAGGATTAGGTGCATTAAAATTCTTTTTACTAAGAGTTGACCCTAAGAAAAAGATGATCTTTAACCCAGAGGAAAGTATTGACTTCCATGGTTTCACTGGTCCATTTATTCAATATACGCATGCTAGAATTAAAAGTATTTTAAGAAAAACAGGTACTGCTGTTCATTCTATTGGTACCGATCTTTTACCATTAGAGAAGGCACTTGCCATGCAGTTAGCTAATTTCTCTGCAGAAGTAAATGAAGCAGCTGAAGCATTAGACCCTTCAAAATTGGCTATCTACGCATTCAATCTTGCAAAATTATTCAATAGTTTCTACGCAGAGCTCTCCATAGCAAATGCAGAATCAGAGGATAAGAAAAACTTGAGGATTCAATTGGGGATATTGACTGCAGCAACTTTAAAACAAGCTATGCATGCATTAGGAATTGAAGTGCCAGAACAAATGTAATCTAGTGATACAATTAGCTTAGTCCTCGAACCCCCACTCTGTTTTTAATTGTGCCAGTTGTTCGGCTGGTAAACTACATTGATCATAATGACCAGCGTTTCTTTTTTGGCGCATCGCCTCGTAAATAGTCACCGCACAAGCGACAGATATATTCAAACTTTGAATAATCCCCATTTGCGGAATAATAAAATTACCATCAGCAAGTGCGCGTAATTCATCTGATACACCATCATGCTCGTTTCCAAAAACCAATGCTACAGATTGTGTAAAATCAATAGCGTGCAAATCAATCGCATCACTTGACAAGTGCGTCGTTAAAATGGTTTTGAATTTTTGTCGTACATCCGTTACACATTTTTGTACATCATTGTATTCATGAATCGTTAACCACTTAATGGCACTACTACTACTTTTATAGCCAAAATGTTTGTACCTAGGCAATTCTGTACTCAACACATACACTTCCTGAATACCCACTGCATCGCAGGTTCTTAGTACTGCAGAAATATTATGAGGATCCTGCACGTTTTCCATAATCACCGTTAAATTCGGTTGACGCTGGTGTAATACTTTCAATAATTTTTGGGTACGCTCTGGTGTCATTTATTTTTATTTATCAAAAGGCATTCTATAAGCAACGCCTAATCCTGGATATAACAATGGTTCAATCATTCCATTGATGTTATTGAAACTATAATTCAATCCTACTCCATTTAATTGTGTCATTAATAATGGGCCATCCATATCCACATAATCCAATTGGGGTAAAAACTGTGCAATCGCTGCAGATCCAATCACAGATTCATTCATGCTTCCCATCATTACTTTCAATCCTAAAGCACGCGCTTCTTTGATCATGCGAAGTGCGGGTGTCAAGCCACTACATTTTGTTAGTTTAATATTGATGCCATGAAAATAATTGGCACAAGTAGCTACATCTTTTTCAAATACACAACTTTCATCTGCAAATAAAGGCAAACTAGATTGTTGTTTCAATTGCGCCATACCCTCCCAATTGTCTTTAGCCAATGGCTGTTCTACCAATTCAACTCCTAGTTGTGCTAAGGCTGGAATCTTCACAAGCGCTTCTTCGGTTGTCCATCCGGCATTGGCATCCACACGAATGGGTTTATCTGTATGCTTTCTTAAAACAGTTATCATTTCAATGTCATAGTCCGTGCCCACTTTTACTTTATAAATTGGCCATGGATGCGCTTCCATTTTTTGCACCATTTTTTCAATAGGGTCAATACCTAATGTATAATCACAAATTGGTACTTGTGTATTCCCTGTTGTTTCCCAACTGGTATTCCATATTTGATGCAATGGCTGTTTTTTCATTTGGCCCCATAAATCCCATCCTGCCATATCTAAGGCGCATACTAAAAAAGGATCCTCGGGAAAAAGATGGTGTAAGAAATGCCAAAATCTTTCAGGATCAATCAACGCAAATTTTTCAATTACTTTTCTATTCTTTTCTAATTGCTCCATCATGGTAGCAACAGATACATTGTAATACACAATGGCAGGCGCTTCACCAAAACCAGCCCAATTGCCCATCGACAATCGCACCATCAGGCTGTGTTGATGTGTTTTTGTTCTCCCATTTGAAATGGTGAACGGATATTCAAAAGGCAAACTTTGTTCCCAAAAATCTAATTGCACTTATTCTAATTTTAATTGTTATCTATCAGTTGTCTTATCTACCACTTGCTTTAATCAAATGATACCATTCTTGATTGAACTGATCGGCCTCCATCAGCTGTTCTAAACTAAGATGCATCCTATACCTCCAATAATGTTTTGGATTCGCAGGCACATTGATACGTTCTTCATTTGGATCAGCCCTTCTTATTGCCTCATCTATCCCCATGAAATCTTGCAATTGGAAGATGGCCCACATGGCAGGCGAATATAGATGTTGTAATAAAATTGCTTTGTTGATCCATCCATCACAATACATAGGTGCATCACCCCACTGACCAATTTCTTGATTGTAAAACTGCTGGGTCTTTGCTCTGTCTTCCTCCCACCATCCTCTAATGGTACTTGTATCATGTGACGATGGTGTAACCACACTTAAATACGGCGCATCATTCGGATGAAAGAATGTTTTGTGTGTTGCTTTTGGCATACGTTGTACTTCTAAACTTAACATACCCAATTGATACATCACATCTGGCACACAGGATGGCACCAACCCTAAATCTTCCCCACAGATTAACATATTCGTAGATCGCTTTAGCATCGGTAATTTTTTCATGGCTTCTTTTTCCCATGCAGCATCCTGACGTTTAAAGAAATAATCTACATACAATTCATTCAACACATATTTAGTGCTTTCATCTAAATGCTTGAATGAACTAGTTTGTCCTATATTGAATCTAAAATGATATTGTTGTGATTTGTCTCCGTCAATTAAAATGACATTGGCTATCAAATTATATAACCCTTGTTTCATCTTAGCATTGGCCTCTGTTTGAGCCTCTTTTGCAAAATAAGCTTCCACAGCTCGTTGCGTATTAAATGCAGGTAACAATGCATAATGACCATCACCAATTGATTCTAGGAAATTGGCTTTAATATAATCGTTATCATAACCAAATTCTTGAAACAAAATTGTCTCATTGATATATGGCATGGTAAATCTGTAATGATCAAAAGCAATCCCTTTTGCACTAAACTCATTGATGCCCACTGGAATCGCTGGAACAAAATGTCCTAAGATCCCTTCTACTGCATGCATTGGAATACTCCAAATTCTAAAGAATCCTAAAATATGATCGATCCTAAATGCATCAAAATAATATTTCATTTGGTCAAACCTCGACTTCCACCAAGCGAAATCATCCGCCGCCATCAGTTCCCAATTGTAGGTTGGGAATCCCCAGTTTTGTCCCGCTACTGCAAAATCATCAGGAGGTGCTCCTGCCTGCATATCCATATGGAATAAATTTGGATGTTGCCAAGCATCTGCTCCATAACGATATACGCCAATTGGAATATCCCCCTTTAATACCACACCTTGTGCATGCGCATAATCAGTAGCCGACTTTAATTGCATGTGCAAATGATATTGCACAAAATAAAAGAATGCAATAGACGAATAGGTGGTTGATTTTGGATCTGCTAATAAAGCAATCTCAGCTGCATTAAATTTTGAATGAGTAGGCCAAGTATTAAAATCAACTGTACCATGCAAATCCCTCAAATAAGAGAACGTACTATATGACACTAACCATTCTTGATTGTCTTCAAAAAATTTTTTAAATGCTGGTGTCGCTAAATCTCTTTTGCCATTTACTTTATAAACTGCCTTCAACGCTTCCCACTTTACAGCAAGTACCTGATCATAATCCATATCTGGCAACGCGTTCAATACAGCTTGTTTAGCAAGCGCTTGTTGAATTAGTTTTTCCTGCCCAGCATCTACCAATTCTGTTAATCGAACATACATGGGATGCAATGCAAAAGCAGAAATGGCTGCATAGGGATAAGAGTCCATCCAGCTATGTGTTGCAGTAGTATCATTGATTGGCAATAACTGAATTAGTTTAAGCCCAATCTTTTTAGCCCAGTCGGCTAATAATTTAATATCACTAAATTCCCCCACTCCCATACTTTGATTAGATCTTAAGGAGAATACAGGTATCGCAACGCCTGCACCTTTCCATTGTGTATGTCCTACTTGTGCAAACCCATCTTGTGCAAGCACTAATTTATTAGCACCAACTGGCTCATACAACACCCTGTTATTGCCCGACTCAAATGAAACAAACATCTTTTGTGCCGTATCATAAACACCATACTTATATACAAATGGAAAATTGCACTTGCTTAAATTCAATGCAATTTCAAAATAAGGTTGATCTATAATTTTCTGTAAAGGAACGGCTTTAGCAGCATCCCATCCTCCAATTTCTTTGGCCTCGCCAATGATACAAATAGTTTGGTGCGGTGCTAGTAATGGCGCCTTAACTCTAAATACATGTGTTGTATTTTTTGGAATGGCAGGTTTAACTTGATTGTTCGAACCTTGCAATAACACGTTTGCAAATGGCGCAGTATAAAAAGCATTGTCTGTATACCCTGTAAAGTTCCAAGCGTCTATTAAAACCAATTCTTTTGTTGCTACTTGATCCGCGATGATTGATTTATCCGAACCCCAATTAAAGCTTCTTGTTCCATCAGCATTTTGAATAAAATAGCTATAAGTAATCGTCCCCTCTTTTAGCAATCCCTTTGTTTCCAGATGTAATACCCAATAATCATCATTCAAATACACCATTGGAACAGCTTGTTCAATCTTGCCATTTCCCAATAAAGGATGGTCGCCAGTTATGAAAATGGCTTGACCAAAACTAGTCTTAAACCTTAAATGGAAATTTAGTTTTTCAATCATATACAATCGATTTTCGAATGGCAATAAAGATAATTACAAATCGTGTGAAATAGCCTTAACTAATCAAATTATTGTATCTTGCTTGCGATCAAGAAAGGGACTAAATGGACAAAATAATTATTTACACAGACGGCGCTGCAAGAGGCAACCCAGGACCAGGAGGTTTTGGTGCAATATTGATTTGGGGAGAGAAAGTAAAAGAAATAGCGGAAGCTTATAGACATACCACCAACAACAGAATGGAATTACTTGCTGTTATCAAAGCTATCTCCATCTTGAAGACAAAAAAACTACCTATAACGGTCTATACAGACAGTAAATATGTAGTGGAGTCGGTGGAGAAAAAATGGTTGGACAATTGGATTAAAACAGACTTTAAAGGAGGCAAGAAAAACAAGGATTTATGGCTTGCCTTTTATGCACTTTCTAAAGAATATAAAGTGAAATTTCATTGGGTTAAAGGACATGCCGAAAACCCATACAACAATAGATGTGATGAATTAGCTACAATGGCAGCGGATGCAGGACCATGGCAAGTGGACGAATTCTATGAAGCAGAAACCAACTTTGGTTGAACCAATTTAAAGCCACCAAATAGGACTGCGCCAAATACTAAAGTACCAGCAACGCTGTAACCATAAAATGGCAATCCGTCAACCATAGTTTGTACTAAACCAGCTGTTGTCAATGGACGTTGATATCCACCAAAGCTTGCCCAAACCATAAAATTAGAGACTAAGAAGTACACTGTTGGAGCTACAATAAAATTGCCTACAAATTTGCTCACTTGATTCGTTTGTAAACCGAATCCGAAAACTGCAGTAGCCGCAATTAATAAATAGTTTTGCCATTGTCCTTCATAAAAACCTTGGATTGGACTTAAATGATTTACATACAACAGTTGGTATAATGCATCAGATAAGAACATAGATACTAGAGGTAATAAAAAAGCATAATGTTTGTTTTTTACAAACAATGAACCACTAAATAATGCAATCGCAATTTGTGGAGCGAAGCCAAAAGGTCTTCCTGGTAATACTCTATATAAAGCACTTGTTGCAATCATTATAATTAAAGCGATCACTATTTCTTTGTTCAGTTTCATCTGTTGCTATTTAATATTTTCTTTGTATAAAACAAATATACATATTTGGCTTGTTTTATGCAGGATTGATTTTCCTCAAATGTGTATAAATCGATTAAGGGACAAATGATTTGAATAAAACGGCCGTTTCGGAGCCGGTTTGTTGTATCTCATACAAGTCCCCCGCCTTTACTGCAGCTAGTTCCCCGGCCTGTAATTCAATCCCATTTATGATTGCAGCCCCTTGCATGACCAAAAACATTTCAAAAGAATCTGTTTTGTTTGTGTAAGTTTCACCCACCGATAGGGCTATTTTAGTTAAACCAAAATCGGGCACTGGACATGGAAATTGAGTCTCAAAAGAATTGATTTCATCCCCTTTTAATACATTCGGATAAGTTGGTTCAAATTGGATGTGCTGTATCAGTTCCTCAATATCAATATGTTTAGGCGTCAAGCCACCTCTTAATACATTATCACTATTGGCCATCAACTCAATATTCTGACCTTCTAAATAGGCATGAAGTAATCCAGCCCCCTGAAACACTCCCTGGTATTTTGGCACATACACGATGTTCAAAATATAGATAGACAAGATGCCTTTATCAATATTAGCATTAGGCACAATGCCCCCATAATATTTATTGGCCCACCAATGTGGATGTGATTTATCTACTTTACCTGCTGCAACTTCCTCTACTGCCAATTCTAATAATGGCTTTAAAATAGCATCGGCTGCTTCATGATTAAGTCGCATAAAATAACTGTACAAACCGGCATAATCCTCCTTGCCAAAAATGGGTAATAAAGCTTGCAATGGCGGCAAACTTTCCAGCCTTTCTTTTAAAGCTATTGCTGGCATAAAACCATGTAATAACCAAAAATCACTTAAGGCTACCATGACTTCTGGTTTATGATTTTGATCCTTGTAATTTCTATGCGCCGCGTCAATTGGGATTCCAGCAAGTTGTTCTTTTTCATAACCAATTACTGCATTGGCTTTAGATGGATGCACTTGAATACTCAGCATCTTTTCGACATCCAATATTTTAAATAGATAAGGTAGGCTTCCAAATTTATCTGCTGTCCTAGCACCTAACAATTGAACCATATTTTCTTGGATCATTTGATCTAATGCAATAGGACCATTGGCTGAAGCAGCAATTGCAGGTGCGGATGGATGTGCGCCCATCCAATATTCTGCAAAGGGTTTGCCCAATGTATTATCTACCTGCATCAATTGTGGCAGGAATGATTTCCCTCCCCACTCATAATGCCTATGAATTCCTTGTAATTTATACGTTGTGTTCATGTATTCCTATTAAGTAATTTCCCGGCTACTCAAATCCAATGACAATGAGTTACCACAACAAAGATACTGGGTTTTTAGGCGAAAATAAAGCAGCCGAATACCTTATCAATAGGGGTTATACCATCCTATACAGAAATTGGCGCTACAAACATTTAGAAATTGACATCATTGCACATAAAGGCAACTGCTTGCATATTATTGAAGTGAAAACAAGGAGGTCGAGTGCATATGGCTTTCCAGAACAACATATTGACGCTAAAAAAATGCAGTATTTAAAAAATGGCGCAGCATTGTTTCAATACCAACATCCTATTTGGCAACTGCTTCAATTTGACGTAATTGCCATACAATTGTATGCAGAAAATAAATGGGATCTATTCATGATAGAGGATGTCTATTTTTAGAACAGCAGTGGATTACTGCATGGACATCTTCATTTTTTCTACCAACTTGTAAGTCGCTGGGCAATACTCCACATTCTGTTTGTGTACATGGATGTATTCTACAAATTTCTTTTTTGTTAAATGTGGGAAACCTGCGCAATCAGCCGGTCTTACCTCGTAGATAGAACACATATTGGATTTTAAATCTAAAAACTGACAAGGTCTAGACACATTCAACCAATCCTTATCCTTTTTGTCATATTCCAACCAAGTAGATTTAAATTCGGCTGGTTTCATTTCCAAATGTGCTGCAATTCTTTTGATATCTTTTGGCGTAAAAGTAGGACTCATCGACTTACAACAATTTGCACAAGACAAACAATCTACTTCGGCCCAAACTTCTGGACTTAACTGTGCAGTAATTTGATCGAGGTTTTTAGGATTTTTCTTTTCTATCTTTGTTAAGAAGGATCTGAATTGTTTTGCGTTATGTCTAACTTTCTGCTTAAATGACCTTAAATTTACTTGCATAGGGATATGAATCTGACGCGAAATAAACCCTTTATCAACTAAATATCAAATCTTTTCCAAAACTAGTGCTGAGCAAATGCAATGGGATATCTATAAAAAAGGCTTTAAGGCATTCTTACAATTAGAGAAATCATTGAGTGGGCATTCGGTAGAAGCTTACTTAAGGGATATTGATAAATTAGCTAGCTTTTTAGACCCTATCAAAGAAATTCATACCCCTGCAGACATTCAATTAAGTCATCTACAAAGTTTCATTCAAAGTATTGGTGAGATAGGCATGGCAGCGACTTCTCAGGCTAGAATCATATCTGGCGTGAAATCCTTTTTCAAATATTGCTTGATAGAACAGATTTGCCATGTCAACCCTACTACATTACTTCCAAGTCCTAAAACCAGCCGAAAACTACCAGATGTATTGAGCTTCGAAGAAATAGAACAAATGATTGGTGAAATAGACCTCAGTAAACCCGAGGGCGGAAGAAATAAAGCCATCTTAGAAGTGATGTATAGTTCTGGCCTGAGGGTAACAGAAGCGATTCAGCTCAAAATTTCCTGTTTGTATTTAGATGTGGGGTTTATTCGTGTAATTGGCAAGGGAGATAAAGAGCGATTGGTTCCTATTGGGTCTGATGCCATTAAATACATTAAGTTATACAAAGACACCATCAGAGTTCATCAAACACCTGCTAAAAATTGCGAGGATATCTTGTTTCTAAATAACCGTGGCAAAGGGCTAAGCAGGGTCATGATTTTTTACATCATTAAAGACCTTATACTTAAAGCAGGTATTAAGAAATCCATCTCCCCACATAGCCTTCGCCATAGCTTCGCCACACACTTGGTTGAAGGAGGTGCTGATTTAAGGGCTGTACAGGAGATGTTGGGTCATGAAAGCATCACAACCACCGAAATCTATACCCATATTAATAGAGATTTCCTAAGGGATACATTGGATCGTTTCCACCCTGCCTTTCAAAAAAAATAACATTATAAACGCCTAAAATAAAGTAGGTTTGTTGTTCTAAAATTAAGAAATATGAAAAAGATACTTTTTGTAATTGGAAGCTTTTTAAGCTTAACTACAATGGCTCAAGTAAAGATGCCTGCAGCGAGTCCAGCACAAACTTTAACACAAGAATTTGGTTTAGGTAAAATCGAAATCGTATACTCTAGACCAAGCTTAAAAGGACGTCCAGTTTTTGGCGCAGGTAGTTTATTAGCTCCATTTGGTGATGTTTGGAGAACTGGTGCAAACGGCGCAACTAAATTGACATTTTCTGATCCAGTAACTATCGGCAACAAAACCATTCCTGCTGGATCTTATGGCTTATTCACTATTCCAGGTGCTACAGAATGGACCATTATTATTAACACCAATTCAAAAGGATGGGGAAGTTTTGATTACAAAGAAGCAGAAGATGTGGTTCGTTTTAAAGTTGCTCCAGAAACAACTGGAAGTACTACTGAAACTTTCACTATCGGCATAGACAATATCACTGCACAAACTGCTACTATTTATTTGAAGTGGGGCAAGACAAAAGTGAATATTCCAATTAGTACTGATATCAGACCAACTGTTCGTGCTCAAATTGAAGCTGCAACAACTGGCGCAAATGTGAATCCAAATGTGTTCCAGGCTGCTGCCACATTTTATCTTGAATTAGACCAAGATTACAACAAAGCATTGGTGTTTGCTGATAAAGCAATTGCTGCGAATGCTAAAGCGTATTGGTTGCATTTAATGAAAGCAAAAATTCAAGTTGCTTTAAGAGATAAAAAAGGTGCTAAAGCAAGTGCTGAAACTTGTAAGCAAATGGCTACAGAAGCAAAGAATATGGATTATGTAAGATCTGCTGATGAGATCTTGAAGTCATTATAATCTAGAACACTATATTACAAAAGCCCTTCCGAAATTCGGGAGGGCTTTTTTTGTACATTTGCAATCCAAACGCGGAGGTGGCGAAATTGGTAGACGCACTACCTTGAGGTGGTAGCGCCCATACCCGGGCGTGGGAGTTCGAATCTCCTCTTCCGCACAAAGCTTGTCATAATTTGACAGGCTTTTTTATTTATATTTGTACCATGTCTAATTATATCGTTTCCTGCCCTAAATGCCAACACAGCTTTGAACCAACCGACGCCATCCGCGACGAGATTGAAAAAGAATTGCGTGGCAAAATGACTGATTGGCAAAAAAAGAAAGAAGAAGAAACCAATCAATTATTGGCAGAGCAAAAAGCAAAAATCCAAAACGAATTAACCGAGCAATTGAAAAAAAATATTGCAGGAGAATACGAGCATAAGCTTAAGTTGATGCAGGACAATGAGGCCAACATGAGCAAGCAAGTGCATGAGTTTAGACAGAAAGAATTAGAATTCTTAAAACAAGTACAGGCCATCCAAGCAAAAGAAGCAGAACTTGAATTAGAATTACAAAGAAAATTGAATTCTGAAAGAGAAAGTTTAAAAGCACAAATTCAAAAAGAAGAAGCAGAACGTTTATCGATTAAGGACCAAGAACATATTTTAAAAGTAAAAGAATTAGAAAAGCAGTTAGAAGACCAACGCAAATTGGCCGAAGAAATGCGTCGTAAAGCAGAACAAGGTAGTATGCAGATGCAAGGAGAAGTGCAGGAACTTTTATTAGAAGAATTACTTAAAACAAGTTTTCCATTTGACCAGATTTCTGAGGTAGGCAAAGGTGTAAGAGGCGCTGACTGCATTCAGTTGGTTAGAAATAATCTTGGCCAAGAAGCAGGTAAAATCATCTATGAAAGTAAAAGAACAAAGGACTTTAACCAAGAGTGGATTGATAAACTAAAAGCTGATATGCGAAGCCAGGGCGCAGATATTGCTGTGATTGTGACGCAGACCTTCCCTAAAGAATTAGATCGTTTTGGTGAAAAAGACGGCGTCTATATTTGTTCATTCCAAGAAGTAAAAAGCGTTGCATTATTATTAAGAAACGCGATTCTCAAAATTTACGATACCAAGAAGAGTCAAGTGAATAAAGGAGACAAAATGAGTTTCCTTTATGACTACTTAACTAGCAATGAATTCAGCGAACAATGGAAAGCGGTTGGCGAAGGCTTCAGACAAATGCGTTCCAGCATCCAGAAAGAGAGAGACGCCATGGAAAAACTTTGGAAAGCAAGAGAAAAGCAATTGGAGAAAGTATTGCTGAATGCCATGCATATCAAAGGATCCATTGAGGGCATCGCTGGAGCTGACGCCATTCACTTAGATTTATTAGAGGATGAAGAAACGTTGGGTTTAGAAGAATAAAGATTACTTCTTTTTTACCACATATTTCATTGTTCTTGCATCTTTGATGGCACCTTTCCAGTTTAAACCGTATCCAAAATCGTAGACATTGCCCATACTGTCTTTAAAAGGCACCATATCATGAGGCACATCTTCCTTTTGCAATTCAACAGTTTGCATATCAAGAGGCATTTGCATAGGCAATAAACCTGATGGCTCCACTTTACCAGAAAGAATATCCATCATTGCATCTATCTGAACTCCAAATTCCCCTACAATAGCATCAGCCTGTGCTTCGAATTCAGCAAAAATCATTGGATTGGAGATATTAATGGATACAATTACTGGCTTCCCATTCATAGCTTTTTTAGTATCAATGATGGTATTTAAATCAGGATAAGACATGGATCTAGATGTCTTTCCTTTGTAGGATCTATTGTTAATCGTTGAATCAATTACAGGATCTCCGGCTGCCATACTATTCGCTCTAGCATCAATAGCTGTATAATCATTCAATTGCAAGCTTATTGGCAAGTAACCATTACCCCCAGCTGCTCTGTCATCTCTGCTATATCCTAAGCTTTTAGGACTATTTATGAATACAATAGCAAAATCAGCTTTTGTTGGATCATCAGTAACAGTGTAATACTTTTTAATTCGCTCTAAATTTACTGGGTATTCAATTTTTTCTGGAGAAGGCATACCAAAAAAGTTGATACCAGCGGGTGTAGTTCTTTTAGGAATATAAACAGTCTTCCCTGTTTGAATAGGTAAGGTTTTGTTTTTATTTTTAATCAATACAATTGATTTCAATTGTGCTTCATACCCTGCTTTCATATTCGCGGCTTCACCAACTACTTTTTCAGATTCAGCAGGATTCAAATAAGGATTCTCAAAAAGCCCAACTCTAAAAATATTCAACAACAACCTCACTGCTGAAGTTTCAAAACGTTGACGCATTGCTTGTTCACCAAATGCAGTCACCCCCATTTGATAAGCCGCTAAAACTGGTTTTACATCATTGTTGCCTCCAAATTGATCCGCACCAGCTAATAAAACTTTATAATGTCTTTCTGCGATAGACATTTTTTCGACACCCCATGGCTTACCCATGAATATATCTGGCTTAGGACCTTCATCGCCAGTGATTAACCAATCCGTACAAACCACGCCATCGTAAGCATATTTATTTCTGAGTAAATCTGTTATAATGTATTTACTAAATCCATTTCCTACATTCTCCCCATACTTTTTATCTTGATTAAACGAAATAGTATAATAAGGCATTACAGCAGCTGCCTTTTTTGTGGAGCCATCTAACTTAAAAGCACCTTCTGTAAAAGGTTTTAAATGGGTCTCAAATTGGTTACCCGGATAGACTGCAAATTTACCATATGCAAAATGTGCATCACGCCCACCCTCTTCTGGTCCACCACTTGGCCAATGTTTTACCATGGCGTTCACGCTAGAATTTCCCCAACCATTGTATGCTTTAATTTGTTTCGTAGGAGTTTGAAATCCATCAATATAAGCTCGTGCCATATCTGTTGCCAAAGATAGATCTTCACCAAATGTGCCAACAAAACGATTCCATCTTGGTTCTGTAGCCAAATCAATTTGTGGAGACAAAGCAGTTGCAATACCTAGTGCTCTGTATTCTTTAGATGCGATAGTCCCGAATTGTTTTGTGATGGCCGGATCAAAAGTGGCAGCCAACCCTAATTCTTCTGGCCATTGAGAAATAGTCCCACCAGAACCAGCATTGTATTCTGCATCTTTATTGGCACCATGTCTTGGATCTGAACTAATATTTACAGGAATACCCATACCTAATTTTTCTGCCAATACTTGCATATTGTTATTCCAATTTGCAGCAATGCTTGGACCTTGTACCGAAGTCATTAATACATGTCTTAGATTATCCGTCGTTAAAAATGCAATTTGTTGATCTGATAAGTCTGAGGCTTTCTTTCCACTTTCTGTAAAAGCTTTACCTTCATATGTACCTGCAAACATCCCAGCAGAAGCTACTGGAACAGATTGATGCCTGCTATACAACATCAAGCCAGCAATTTGGTCTACCGTCATTTTACTCGCAAGGTCTTTAGCACGTTCCACTACGTTGCGTCTCCAATCCTCATAAATATCTACTTGACCATTCTTATTTAAATCTTTAAAAGGTAAACCTTCTTTGTAAATGATATTCAAACCAGATGTACTTGAATACCCTAAAGTAATTTGTTCGTTTACTTTGATGGATTTGATATCATCTGTAATTTCTTTAACAGTAAATTTGGTTTGTGCACCAGCAATGATTGGAGCAGCAAATAACAGAACGAGGTATTTTTTCATAAGCAACAAGCAAGTATAAATGATCAAAAATTGATTCAATAAATTTATACAATAATTGTGTCATTTTAACACAATTAGACGAAAAATATCACTAACGATAGCAAGTCACACAAACATAATCCGTTCCAAAATGGTAATCTAACATCACATTGGAATGAATCCCTTTATGTAAAATTTCTGCAGCCACGGTTCCTCTATCCCCTTTTGTTAATTCAAGAATATTGAAATCTTTGGCAAAATCAATCCCCAACTGCTCGTGTTGCTTATACATCGCTTCCTTGGCTGCCCATAAAAATGCCATCTGATTCAATTGGTCATTTTCACCTAAACCTGAAATCATTGCTTTTTCTGCATCATTTAAAAACTTATGTGCCACTTTTGCAATTCGAGGATGTATGATTTCAATATCAATCCCAACTGATTGCTTATCATCTACAGCGCAGGCAGCATAACCATTACAATGTGAAAATGAAAAATGAAAAGGCAATCCTAATAAATACGGCTTCCCATTATCCGCCATCACCAATTGGCTCAAATCTGCCTCTGGCATCATCAATTTAAATAATAAACGCACTGCAAGGTGTTGTGTCCTTCGTTCCTCGTTGGCAATTGGAACGGCCAATTGTACATCTGTCTCAAAAAAAGACGCTGGTTCTTGAATGGACCAAATGGCTAGATGAGCTGTCTCGTTAATATTTTGTTGATAAAAGAAAGGCATTTTGAATTAGATTGCGGTCTGTTTTAAAGGCCGAAAATAAACATAAATAGATTAAGATGATATTATCAGATACACGTATACTAGAGGAAATTGAAAAAGGAACAATAAAAATTGAACCCTACCATCGTAAAGATCTTGGGAGCAATAGTTATGACGTGCATCTTGGCAAGTGGTTGGCGACTTATGACAATGCTGTACTAGACGCTAAAGCGCACAATACCATCACCTATTTTGAAATCCCTGAAGAAGGATTTGTTTTAGAGCCTACTGGTTTTTACTTAGGCGTTACTTTAGAATATACAGAAACACATGCCCATGTGCCTTTTTTAGAAGGAAAGTCTTCTACTGGCCGTTTAGGAATCGATATCCATGCCACTGCTGGTAAAGGAGATGTAGGTTTCTGTGGTTACTGGACATTGGAGATCTCTGTTAAACAACCGGTGCGCGTTTACAAAGGCATGCCAATTGGACAATTGATTTATTTCCCAGTAGATGGTGAAATTGAAGTTAGCTACAATAAAAAAGCAAATGCTAAATATAGTGGCCAACCAGAGAAGCCTATCGAGAGTATGATGTGGAAGAACCAGTTTTAAGTCGATAAGCCCTCACCCATTTTAAGACATCTGCATAACTAGCCAATCCGGCTGCTTGTTGATTCCACTTTAAGAACTGATCGTAAAGTTTAGAAGAAGCTTCTATTTGCCTACCAGCTCTTGCTGCAAAAAATGCTTTTATATCGGCACGATCCTTCAAAACTGCAGGATGCAATAATGCCTTGTTTTTTTCTATTTGTGATTTCCATGAAGTATACCCTTGATTGCCCGCTATCAACATCAGTTGTGCGTCCTGCGCATAAGTGAATATCTGAAGCAACATGGAATAGGTTAAAAAAGGATCATGGCTTTCGGATGCAACCACATAAGCGATAAAATTCGCCTCCGTTTCAGATGCATATCCTAATTGATGGGCCATTTCATGTGCCATTGTATAAGGCTGCGTCAACATTGGAAGGTCGGCTCGGACAATTGCTTCTGCTGTAAGGGGCTGATAAAAAGCCAAATAGCCAATATAGTCTCCCCAACTTGGGAAAATTGCTTTTTTAATACTGGGATATTGCCCAATCATTTGCTTTTTGAATGTATTGGATGACGTATATGCGGTTCGAACATCCATAGCAACTTGAGCAAAATCTGTTTTTATTGGTTTTAAGGAGTCTAATTTTGCCTTAGTTTCATTGAGCTCCTGGATGATTTCATAGGTTAAATCATTCATTTCTGCCAGCGCTATGGTTGCATTTTTAGGTGGATGCACTTTTAATTGGAAGGCATTGGTAGGATCTGGTTGCAAATAATTGAATCCCCAAATGAACTGAAATACCACATACAATTGAACCAAAAGCCAGGTAAATTTGATGCTTAAGAAACGTAGTTTTTGCCAAAAATGACTGAAAATTTTTAATAAAGTAAAATATCTTATAATATTGATTATCAATATTATAATGCATATTATATAAACTAATTCACCTACAGCAAATGGCATCCATCCAAATAGTCTCTTGAGTATAATAGTCCAATAAAGAAACAACCCTTTGGTATAATATTGGGCTACCAATTCTGGGTAATAAGGCACCAATAAACAGACCGCTAAAAGAAGTAGCCAAAAAGATGGCAAAATGAACTTGCTTAAACCCAGTCTAAATCGATACATTTGTACAGAATAATTATCTAGTAAAATTAGTATAAACTTTGTCTTTTGACCGATTTTTACTAACTTTGCAACCTTTAAAGTACGGTTATGGGCCATAACAGGTCATTTGAAATTCCATTTGTAGGCTTAACAGCCGGAGAACACGAGTTCGAATACCGTATTGAGGATCAGTTCTTTTTAGATTTTGGACCACAAGATTTCAGCAATTGTCAAACCAAAGTGAAGCTCCTTTTGGATAAGCACCCAGGTTTTATGCAGTTGCATTTTGATATTGACGGGACAATTGATACCCTTTGTGATAGATGCGGGAATCCACTCACCGTTCAACTTTGGGACGAATTCAACATCGTTGTAAAACTAGTTGATGACGCCGACAAGATGAATAGCGAAGAGGAAGATCCTGATATTTTTTACTTAGACCGTAACGAAAGTCATTTGTCCATTGCCAATTGGATTTACGAATTCATCAACCTTAGTGTCCCCTTGCAGCATATCTGCAAATTGGATGAAAAAGGAAAATCAACTTGTAACCAAGAAGTGATAGACCAACTCAACTTCTTCAATGAAAATCCTCCTGCCGATGCCCCTTCAAAAGAGCTTTGGAAAGGTCTTGATCAGTTCAAAGATTTAAAGGACTAAAACGCAAATGCGTTTAACAAAAAGTAGACAAGTAGAATAGAAAATAAAATAGATTAAAAATTTAAAAAATAAGAGATGCCTAATCCTAAACGCAGACACTCACAACAACGTAGCGCTAAAAGAAGAACTCACTATGT
>JACCDN010521315.1_pt1 | contig 19151 bp, 17 predicted proteins | sample 7441691 | NCBI WGS metagenome assembly JACCDN01 (sample SAMN15323439, study PRJNA562643) | freshwater metagenome | isolation source: river surface water | place: USA:Blue River Watershed | collected 2017-08-16 | reverse complement strand
GAAAGAGGGGTTTACAATGTTGGAAAGAGGGGTTTACAATGTTGGAAAGAGGGGTTTACAATGTTGGAAAGAGGGGTTTACAATGTTGGAAAGAGGGGTTTACAATTTTTTTCAAGCTTGAAGTATGCACGAGGAATCGATCGAAAACTTTATCTTAAAAAAGGTCCAAGAACATTCTTGGGATTTAGTAGCCATTGTTGCAAAGCAATTTGAAATATCCAGGCAAAGAGCTCATTATTACGTTTCAAAAGCTGTTAAAGCAGGAGGGCTAATAAAAACAGGGGGGACTCGAGGTAGCCGCTATTTCTTGGCTGAAGGAGGCTTCATCGAATTTACAGAAAAGATCAGGCCAGGACTGGCGGAAGACGAGATTTGGCTTAAATATGTAAAGCCAATTCTTTCCGGATGCCCTCAAAATATCTATAGCATCTGCTCTTATGGTTTTTCCGAAATCTACAATAATGCCATAGACCATTCAGAAGGGAGGACAATTTTTGCAGACGTTACGATTCTGAAGGCGGGGCCACTGAAGGAGAGACTAGTGATGAGCATCATGGACAATGGCATAGGAATTTTCAAAAAAATTCAAGAAGCCTTGAGGCTGGATTCAATTAAGGAATCCATCCTCCATCTTTCTAAAGGAAAATTCACCACCGATCCTTCAAGACACTCGGGGCAAGGAATCTTTTTTACCTCCAGAATGTTCGACCGTTTCTCTATTTTTTCAGGAAACCTGCATTACACCTTCCAGAACGAAGAGTGGCTTTTTTCGAAAGAGAGAAATGAAGAGGAATTTGGTCCCGGTACTTGGGTGAAAATGGAAATCAACTTGAATTCAAAAAGAGAGGCGAGGAAAATCTTCGATCAATATGCGGACATAGATGTTGGATTCACCAAAACGATCGTTTCTGTTGCCCTGAGCAATGATCCGTTGGATCCGCATGCTTCCCGCTCACAGGCCAAACGGCTTGTGATGGGGTTGGAAAAGTTTAAAACCATTGTCCTGGATTTCAAGGGAGTCGATTCGGTGGGGCAAGCCTTTGTAGATCAAATTTTCCGTGTTTTCCAAAACGAACATCCGCATATCCAAATCAGCTACATTCACGCTAACAAGGAGGTAGACTATATGATCAGAAGGGGCCTTGTAAATAATGAGGGTTAACCTATCCAATCCTCTGCTGCAGCGATTCTAGATCCGTGGCGTGAGCAAAAGCCTGCTCCTGGCTGATCAGCCCTTGCCGGAAAAGATCCTCCAGGGAGCGGTCCATGAGCTGCATGCCCTGGGCCCCGTTGATCTGTATGATCGAATAGATCTGATTGGTTTGGCCGCTCAGGATGCAATTGCGCACCGCATCGTTCACCAGCATCACCTCGCGCGCAGCCACGCGGCCGCTTTTTCCGTCGCTGCGCGGAACCAGGGCCTGCGAAATCACCCCTTTCAGCCCCGAGGACAGCTGAGCCCGGATCTGCCCCTGCTGGTTGGCAGGGAAAACATCGATGATGCGATCGACCGTCTGCACCGCATCGCGCGTGTGCAAGGTGGAAAGCACCAAGTGCCCCGTTTCCGCCAAGGTGATGGCGGCGGAAATCGTCTCCAGATCGCGCATTTCGCCCACCATGACCACATCCGGGTCCTGCCGGAGCGCCCCGCGGATCGCCTGGGAAAAGCTTTTGGTGTGGGCATTGAGCTCGCGCTGGGTGATCAGGCTCCGTTTGCTGCGGTAGGTGTACTCAATGGGGTCCTCAATGGTGATGATGTGGCAGTTGCGGTTCTGGTTGATGTAGTCCAGCAGGGCCGCCAAAGTGGTCGATTTCCCCGAGCCGGTGGCTCCGGTCACCAGCACCAGGCCATTGGGCAGCATCGCCAAAGACTGGGCCACTTCCCCCAAGCCGATCTCCTGCAAGGAAGGAATGTGGCTGGGGATGATGCGCAGCGAAATAGCCGGGCCGCCCTGCTCCTGGAACAGGTTGATGCGGAAGCGCGAAAGGCCCTCGATGTGGTACGAAAAATCCACCTGGTAGTCGTTCCGGAAAGCCTCCTGCTGGGCAGGGTTGGCAATGCTGGCAATGATCTCCTCGATATCGGCCTTCGTCAAAGGGTCGACCTCCTGAAAGGCGCTCAATTCGCCGTTGCTCAGGCGCACAATGGGCGGCTGGCCCACGCGCAGGTGCAGATCGGGGGAGTCCTGCGAAACCGCATTGCGGATCAGGGTAGTCAGATCGACTTTCATGTCTTTTTTTTGGTTTTTTGTAATGCACCAGAACTCAGAAGAGCAAAGGTGTATATCCATTGATTATAGCAAAAAAAAGGCCAAAAGTCCATAAGCTCGCTGTCAAATTGGCCTTTTCAACTGCTGCTCATAAATTGCCTTAAGTTCAAACTCTTAGCAGTCGCATAGCACCCCTTCCCGAACCCTGCTCACCAGAATAATCCAGAACCACACGCGCGCCACCAGGGCTAGCCCCAAAAGACCCAGGATCAAACCGGGCGCATCTAGCATATTCAGGGCTATCATCCGATTCAAGCCAGGAAAAGCGCCATTCCCTTCGATTTTGACTTGCCACGAAAGGTTCCTTCGTGTGGGCCTGAACCTGCGTCATTTCATCGCTGAAACGATCACTGTTAGCAGGATCGAAGGGGAATAGTTCGTAACCTTCTTTGTGGGCCTGAGATCGGATCACATTGTAATTAGCCCATGTTTCTATTGCCGCCATCTTTTCCGGATCGCGATCGTAGATCCGCATCAGCCCGCCCTCCGAGTCAAAGCCGTACATCACCGGCTCTACGCCCCTGTCCTTGAACAATGCTTTGCCGTTCCGATCGATGCCGAACAATTGACCTCCGCCCTGCATCGCATTCGCCAGTTTGAGCCCTTTGAACTCCCCGTCAAGCAAACGAAATAAGATATCCTCCCAGCTTGCTCGGGCCCTGATGTCTTCGGGCAGATTACTGTATTCCTGACGGTAAAGACGGAGCATGGGGTTCAGAAGCAGGTCCGGGGAGCCCTTGACGGAATCGACGAAGGCCTTCTCGCTTTCGGCTTCCTTCTTCGATCTTCGCCTGAGCTCCTTTCTTATTTCTATGTCTTGATAGATCTCATTCAGTCCGCTTTGACGGACTCTGTCACGCCGGAACCCTTCAAGCTCCGACAAAGCCTCATCCAAAGTCAAAATTCCTTTAAAACCGAAGGTTGTCCTTTGAAGCTGGGCCAGCTCGTGCTCGTATTCGTCTTGTTTTGTGGGCCATCTTCCTCCTTCTATTAACCTCTCCAATTCTCTAGCACGATCCACTTTTTTTTGAATGGAGGCAATCTCTTCCTCAAGGATTTTTGGATCAGCAAAGGATTCCAGCCTTCTCTTCTGGCCCTCAAGATCCGCAGCATCGAGCGAGGCGAGCTGATCATCTTCGGCTGGAGAAAGGGTGCAGGGCTGGATGCCGCGGCTTCCGGCGAAATCCGAAAGGGCCAGGAGCTCCCCGCCCAAAGGGGAATCTGCCAGCAGGCCCCTGCCGGCCAGGCTCAGCAGCCAGCGGAAGTGCTCCGCCTTGACCCGGTCGGACGCGGCGCTGGCCAAGCCTTCGCTTTCCGGAAGGGCTACGGTCGCTTCAACGGAGCTCCTGGTGGCCTCGGCGGCTTGCGCATTGCCCGGCATGCGCCCGAGCCAATCCTTGGCCACTGCCGGCAAATTCGGGGTGTCGGGAAGGTCTCCGACCTTGCCCCAGTCGATGCCCCGAATAAAGCCATAGAGCAGCCTCAGCGACGGGTCCGCCGCCTCCTTGGATTCTGGCGCTTTGGTGAATGGGCTTGCTTTCGCCAATTGATCCGGGGTCATTTTTCAATCTTCTTATTTTAGCAGAAAACAGGCGGAAAGTCCAATGCCAAGAGGGTTTCCGCCATAATTAAAGGCCACCCTCGAGCCGAAGCTCTTGGGTGGCGATTGGATCGAGTGGATCCAAAGAAATGAGGCGGGTCAGGCCGCCGCAAACGCCGGAGCGGGTGCGGTTCAGTCGTCGCCAGCATCACCCCCACCGCCACTGTCGGAAGCGAGGGGAAAAGCGGCGTAAACCACCAGGCCATCGCTATCTGACCCCCCACCCCCTCCTGAATCCCCAGACGATGAATCCCTTCGCCCGCCCGGAGATTTGAAACTGCTAATGATGATCCAAGTGTAGAGGAGGAAGGAAAAGAAGGACGAGCCGAACAGGAAGGATTTCCACGGGTAGTCCTCTGTGAATAGAATCCAGATGGAATTCAGCCAAGCCGGTACCTGAGAGTAGGTACTCAGGTTGTCTTTGACTATCCACAGAAGAAGCATGAGAATGCCGTAAGCCAAACAACCGGGATACACGGTGAGAATCAGGATGATGACACCCAGGATCCAAAGAATGATGGTAAAACTGAGGCTCAGGCTTCCACTGAAGGATGGGTCGAAAGCCAGAGCCATTGCAATTCCGGCAAAGAGGGTGCCCAAGAGCAGGCCAAGGAAGAGCTTGAGAAGGAAACGGGAAATCGAAGCCATGAGACTGTACTCCTGTGTGCGGGTGAGGATGTTGTTCCAATTGAAAGCCGTGACCCCATAGCTAAATAGAGTTAAATACAGAGTCACGACTTTCAATAATTCAGTGAGCGGGGCTTCGGAATCAGGCATGCAGCCATCCAAAGACCGCTAAACGTGGCTTCGGTGAAGGTTGAGTTGCTGTCGACCGATGAACGCTCATTAAATTCAGCCTTTAAGCAAAAGACCACTAAAAACTGGAGAGATTATAAATTTATATTATTAAATGTCAAATGAAAATTTTTGGCGAATTCCATTTTTCGCTACAATCTAGCAATCATGAATAAGCAAGAAATCAAACAGCGGATCGAAGCCTTGAAGGAGTGGCTCAAGAAGTGGAACTACGACTATTTCGTGCTCGACAGGAACGAAGTCTCCGAAGCCGCGCGCGACCAGATCAAAAAGGAGCTGCACCAGCTGGAGGCCCAGTTTCCGGAATTCGTCACCCCCGACTCCCCCACCCAGCGCGTGGGCAGCGCCCTTTCGGGCAAGTTCCCCAAAATCCAGCACCTCACGCCCAAGCAGTCCCTCAGCGACTGCTTTTCGGAAGAGGAGCTGCGCGAGTGGGAGGAACGGATACTGAAGCTGGTGCCCGGGGAAAAGCTGGACTATGTCAGCGAGCTCAAGATCGACGGGCTGAACCTCTCGCTGATCTACGAGAAAGGCAGGCTCATTAGGGCCATCACCCGGGGCGACGGAACCTACGGCGAAGACGTGACGCACACCGTCAAAACCATTCAGAACGCCCCCCTGGAGCTGAATGCCATCGGCGGAATGAGCCTGGAAGACTACCCCTTGCTGGAAGTGGGCGGCGAAGTGTACATGAAGAAATCGGACTTCGAGCGCATGAACCTGGGCGAGGAGGAGGCCTTTGCCAATCCCCGCAACGCCGCCGCCGGCACCATCCGCCAACTGGACCCCCAGGTGGCGGCCCAAAGGCGCCTTAGCCTGTTCTTCTACAGCCTCAAGGCGCACGGCGCAGGAGCAGAGAAGTTTCAGAAGGAAAGCCAGAAAGAAACCTTGGACTGCCTCCAGGCGCTGGGATTTACTGTGAACAAAAATTTTGCTCAGCATTCCGGCACCGAAAGCATTCTGAGCGAAATGAAAGCCTGGGAAAAGAAGCGCGAAGAGCTGGACTACCTGATCGACGGGCTCGTGGTCAAAGTCAATTCCTTCCGCCACCAAAGCCTTTTGGGCTCCACGGCGAAATCGCCCCGCTGGGCCATCGCCTTCAAATTCCCTGCCGAGCAATCCACCACGCAGATCCTGGACATCGAGATCCAGGTGGGGCGAACCGGAGCCCTGACGCCTGTGGCGATCCTCAAGCCCGTGCTGGTGGCCGGCAGCACCGTGGCCCGGGCCACCCTGCACAACGAGGAGGAGATCGAGCGCAAGGGCATCCGCATCGGGGACACGGTGATCATCCAAAAGGCCGGGGACATTATTCCGGAAGTGGTGCAGGTGCTCCACGAGCTCCGGACAGGAAAGGAGCGGCCCTTCCGCATGCCTACCGAATGCCCCGTGTGCGATACGCCGACGCATAAGCCCGAAGGCGAAGTGCAGCGGCGCTGCCCCAATCCCGCCTGCTTCGCCGTTCACCAGCAGCAGCTGGAGCATTTTGTTTCCCGCAAGGCCTTCGATATCGAGGGCTTGGGGGAGAAGGTCATCGCCCAGCTGGTCGAGCTGAAACTGATCGAGGACGCGGGGGATATTTTCGCGCTGCAGTCCAGCCAACTGATGCAGCTGGAGCTCTTCAAGGAAAAGAAGGCCGAGAACCTGATGGCAGCCCTGGAGAAAGCAAAGCTCATTCCCCTCCCCCGCCTCATCTTCGCCTTGGGCATCCGCCACGTAGGCGAGGAGACCGCCGAATTGCTGGCCAGCCGCCTTGAGCTTCCAACGCACACGATCCCCTTCCTGAAAGAGCAGCAGCGCGACCAGCTCAGCCTATTCAGTGACCCCTCCGGCTCGCCCCATCACGAAATCCAAGTGGCCGAACCGGAGCAGCTGACCCAGGCGGTTCTGGCCTTGTCGCTGGATCAGCTGAACGAGATCGACGGCATCGGCGAAAAGGTTGCCCACTCCATCCACGACTGGTTCCGGACGGAGGAAGCTGCCCGCTTGCTCCAAAAGCTCCAGCGCCATGGAGTGCGCATCACCCTGAATCAGACGGCTCAGAGCCAGAAGCTGGCGGGAAAAACCTTCGTCATCACCGGCACCCTGCCTAGCCTGAGCCGGGATGTCGCCAAGGCCCTGGTGAAGCAGCATGGAGGAAAAACGAGCAGCAGCGTGAGCAAAAAGACGGACTACGTGCTGGCCGGCACCGAGCCGGGCAGCAAATACGAGACAGCCCAAAAGCTGGGCGTGACGATCATTGAGGAGAGCGAATTTTTGATGCTCCTTCGGGATTAAAACCCCATCAAGGAGCAAGGGAAATCACTCTCTTAAGTCTCGTGCAGACAGCTGACCGCAGACAGCTGACTGCCGTTTATTTAAAAGTCACCACTACCTTTATCGGACTGATCCTGTCGACCTTGGCATTGTCGGCAGCCACCACGCCAAACTGGCTCAAATCCAGATCGTAGCTGAATTCAGCCATTCGACCTGAGAGGCGAACCGGATTGAAAGTGATATCTTTAGTCATGCCCTTCAGGGTCAATTCTCCTGCCACGGCGTAGCTCCCATCTTCATTCTTGGAAATGGATGAGGACTTGAAGGCGGCTACAGGATGCTTTTGGGCATCGAAGAAATCCGGGCTCAGCAAATGCTGGGTAAGCCCTTCGCTGTCAGTCTTCATGCTGGCCAAGCCCACCTGAGCCAGGATCTGGGTCTGCGAGAAATCGGAATTATCGGCGGAAAGAGGAGTCACTTGAGCCGTAGCCTCCAAAAAGCCGCTGTGCTTCAGGATGCCCCCAAAGGCCCTTCCTCCGAAGGAAAGCTCCACGCTCTCCACTTCCCAGCCGGCGGCTTCGAATGGCTGGCTTTCAATCTGCTTGTCCAGCTCGGCTTGAAGCGCCTCCATTTGAGCTTGAGTCTCTTCACCCAAAGGAAGATCAGTCGCAGGCTCGGCGCCGCAGGAAGCCAAGACAAGAAGGCTTAAGATAAAAGGGGCAAAGGCTTTTTTCATAGAATGAATAGGTAAAAAATATAAACAGCGGCAGGCGGTCGGCAATCCGCCTTCGTGTTTTTCTGACTGCTGGCCGCCGACAGCAGGCAGTTCTTTATCTCAAGGCTGATAGGTGATGGCGATGGAAGCCTTGGCCGTACGCTCGCCATTGCGGTCGCCGTAGACCGTAAAAAGATTCTCTCCCGCCTGAAGCACTACCGTCTTGCTCCATTTTCCGCTGCCCAGGGAATAGGACGGAACCGGATCATCATTCAGGTAAACCATCTGGATATCCTTGCCTACCGTGCCTCCAATGACCAGCTCGCTCAAATTGGTTGAATATTGGGATGAGGCGACAGGAATAGTGATGGCGGGAGCAGCTGTGTCGATGGCCGAACTCTCAGGCAAGGGGGAAGTCGAAGGCTGAGCAGAGGCTTCCGAAGGGGGGGTTGGGGCGGGAACAGGAGTCGAAGAGGGCGCAGAAACGGTCACCGTGATACTGGCAGACCCCAAAGGCTTGCCAGCGGCGTCGTAGGCCTTGGCCGTATACAGGTTCGCCTGCCCCACCAGGATGTTCCCATACGAAACATTGGCCTTGTAGGAAAAAGTGGTGTCGCCCTCCTTGAAAGCTTGGAGCTGGTAGTCGTTGACCATCACCTTGGCCGTGCCTGAAGGAACCGTGCCTTCCACAGCAAAGGCCGTCTTGTCGGTTTCGTGGTCCGAACCCCCATTGGGGGCAGTGATCTTCACCGCTCCTGCGGGAACAGGCTGCTCTTGGCCGGCCGCCTTCTGGGCCTCATCGAGAACCGATTGCGGCAAGGCCAAGATGATCTTGGTCGCCTCGCTGCGATTGCCAGCCTTGTCCTCAGCGTAAATCGTGAATTCGTTGTCGCCCGCCTTCAGGTTGCCTATGGAAAGCTTGGCGTAATAAGTGAAAGCCTTGCTGCCAGGAACATATTTGCTCAAGGCATAGCCGTTCACAATAACCTTCTGCACGTCGGCCTCAACCGTGCCTTGCACTACCTGCTCAGCCTGATCCAGCTCAAAAGAAACATTCTTTTCGATTTTAGGAGAAGTCACCACGGGGGCGGAAGGGGCCTTCGAATCATCCGCTTCTTCCTTTTCGGGCTGGGAACTGTCGGAAGGCTCCATTGAAGGCTGAGGAGCTTCCGACGGGCGGGAGCCCGAAGAGGCTTCGCTTTGGGCAGGAGCGGCTCCTTCTCCGGCATCGCTCTCCGGTTCGGCAGAGGAAACCTGCCACCCCTCCTCTCCGGCATTCCATTGGTACCAATCCGAGGCTTCAAAAGCCTCATCCAGGGCGAAAAGCAGATCGGGGCCGAGGCCCAGCTTCAGATCCTCCAAAGCCTTTGAATCGACCACTGCCTGCTGGCCCACGCCAAGATTCAAGGTCTTCAGCGCCTTCCTTCCATCCAAAATATCGACCAGCGACTCCCCTCGCACCCCATAGACAGTCCCTGGAGCGCTCAGGGCCATTTGCCCTGAGCGAAGGCGCAGGGCAAGCAGGTCGGTGAAGACAGTGACCGAGGAGTCAGGATCGCTGAAGCCCTCGGAAGAGATCCAGGCTTCTCCGCTGGCCAAAGCCAGGGCGATTTCGTATCGGGATTGCTTCTTCTCTATCTTGTCCAATGAAATCTCGGTGGAGCGGCTGAGCCTCACCATCAGTCCGTCGGGGAAAACCAGGGTGGCCTTGCCGTCGGGGCCAGTGCGGACCTTTTCTCCGGCGTAGATCCCCAATCCTGAAGGAACGCTTTCCCATTCTTTCTTTTGGGACATCGCCTTGGCGCTTCCGCTTTCAATGATCAGCTCTGCCTTTTCCTGCGAAACGCTTTGCCCGTCCTGAATCCAGAAGCGATTCACAAGGGCCCAGCCAGACCAAAGGATTCCCGCCATCAAGGCGATGATCATGAAAGGAAGGAAGTAATCGGACATTCTCTTGCGAGGAGCCCTTCGATTGCTGCCGTACTGGTATTGGTACATGGCTCAAGGGATTATTAACCTTAAAAAAGCAGAAACGGAGGTTGCCCGTGAAAGTGTACAAAATAGCATTTTGTTTGTCAATTTGGCTGGCTTTGCCTATAATCCAAAAGCGGTCGCCGAACGACCTTTGCGCCGCCCGGAATTTCCCCGCGAAAAGCCGAAATAAATGGCATTGAGCAAAGCATTCTAAGACCGAAAATCCTGAGGAAGCAGCCCCTGAATCCATCCCAAACCCTGAAAAAAATGATCCACAAATTCATCAGCGCCGTTCTGGGCGACCCCAACGAAAAGGAGCTCAAGAGGAAAAGGGCCCTGGTCCAAAAGATCAACGCCAAGGAAGAGGAGTATCAGGCTCTTTCCGAGGAGGAGCTGAAGGCAAAGACTCCTGAATTCATGGCCCGGATCGAACGGGGGGAACCCTTGGACGAGCTCATGGTGGAAGCCTTCGCGGTCGTCAAGAATGCCTGCCGGAGGCTGTACGGAAAATCCTTCGCAGTAGGAAAAGAGGAAAGGGTGTGGGAGATGATCCCCTACGACTGCCAGCTGATCGGAGGAATGATCCTGCACGAAGGAAAGATCGCAGAAATGAAGACTGGAGAAGGAAAAACCCTGGTGGCCTGCCTCCCCTTGTACCTGAATGCCTTGGCCAAAAAAGGAGCCCACCTGGTCACCGTGAACGACTACCTGGCCAGGCGCGACGCCCAATGGATGGGGGTGCTTTACGGCTACCTGGGGCTAAGCGTCGGGGTAGTGGTTCACGGCATGCAGCCCCATGAAAGGAAGCAGGCCTACGAGGCGGATCTCACCTACGGAACGAACAACGAGTTCGGATTCGATTACCTGAGGGACAACATGGTCCAGCGGCTGGAGCACAGGGTGCAAAGGGAACTTCATTATTCCATCGTCGACGAGGTCGACTCCATTCTGATCGACGAGGCCCGTACCCCCCTGATCATTTCGGCTGCCGCCGAGGAATCCACCGAAAAGTACTACCATTACAATCAGCTCATCGCCCAGCTGGAGGCGGAAAAGCACTTTGCGATCGACGAGAAGGCACGCACGGCCACCCTCACCGAGGAGGGCATCGCCAAAATGGAGCAGCTGATGGGGGTGGAGAACATCTACACCGAAGCCGGCTTCAGCGAAGTGCACCATATCGAGCAGGCCCTGAAGGCGACCGCCATTTTCCGGAAAGACAAGGATTACCTGGTGAAAGACGGGGAAGTGCTGATCGTGGACGAGTTCACCGGTCGGCTGATGCCCGGCCGACGCTACAGCGACGGGCTCCATCAAGCCATTGAGGCCAAAGAGGGCGTGGAAGTGAAGCGCGAAAGCAAAACCTTGGCCACCATCACTTTCCAGAACTACTTCCGCCTCTACAAAAAGCTTGCCGGCATGACGGGAACCGCCAAAACCGAGGAAGAGGAATTCTACAAGATCTATGGCCTGGAAACCATTGTGATTCCCACGAACAAGCCGGTGATCCGTCAGGACCAGCCCGATCTGATCTTCAAGAACGCCCGAGGAAAATGGAGGAATGTGGTGGAGGCCATCGCCGAGCTGCACAGCAAAGGGCAGCCCGTGCTGGTGGGAACCGTCTCGGTGGAGAAATCCGAGATGCTCTCCGGAATGCTGGCGCTCAAAGGAATTCCCCACCAGGTGCTGAACGCCAAGCACCATGAGCGGGAAGCTGAAATTGTGGCGCAGGCAGGGCAAAAGGGCTCCGTCACCATCGCCACCAACATGGCCGGGCGAGGAACGGACATCAAAGTGGATGAGGAAGTCAGGCAGTTGGGCGGACTGGCGATCATCGGCACCGAAAGGCACGATGCGCGCCGGATCGACAACCAGCTGCGCGGGCGCTCCGGGCGCCAAGGCGATCCCGGATCGAGCCGATTCTTCATTTCCATGGACGACGATCTGATGCGCCTTTTCGGATCAGACAGGATGAAGGGAATGATGGACAAGCTGGGGGTGGAGGAAGACATGCCTATCGAAAATTCCCTCGTCAGCCGAGGGATAGAATCGTCCCAAAAGCGGGTGGAAGGGCACAATTTCGACATCCGAAAGCACATTCTGGAGTACGACGACGTGATGAACAAGCACCGAGAGATCATCTACTCCCGGCGCCTGGCGGTGCTGAAAAGCGAAAGCCTGAAGGAGCAGGTGCTGAAAATGATGGAATCCGAAGCCAAATACCTGACCGCCCTGCACAGCTCTACGCCCGACCGTTCCCAGTGGGACCTGCAGGCTTTGGTCGATTCGGTGAACGCCATGATCCCCCATCGCTCCAAGCCGCTGGCGGCCGAAGACATAGAGGCTTTGGAGGATTCGGAAGAGATCGCCGAAAACATCCACAATATCCTCTGCACCGAATACCGCCTCAAGGAAGAGGCGCTGGAGGATCCTGCTCACCTGCGGACGGCCGAAAAGCGCATCCTGCTGCGGGTGACCGATACGCTCTGGCAGGAGCACATCACCCAAATGACCCAGCTGCGCGAAACCGTTTCGCTGCGGGGCTACGGGCAGCGCGATCCGCTGATGGAATACAAGCAGGAAGCCTTCACGCTGTTCAAGGGCCTCTTGGATAGCATCCAGCGCAACACGATCAATGCCTTGCTCAAAATGCAGATTGCCCCGGCCGCGCCGGCGGAGGAGGAAAAGGAAAAGACGCCGGCGGAGGTGCGGACCAACCAGGCCGCCATCGAGCAGGGGCTCAACCACTCGCCGCTGGCCTCCCGCCGCCCCGGGCCTTCGCCTCAGGCCATCCAGAACCGGGTGGCCCAGCGGATCCTCGCCGCCCAGCCTCAAATCAAGGCCGAGGAGCAGGGCCGCAATGACCCTTGCCCCTGCGGGTCGGGGAAGAAGTACAAAAAATGCCACGGGCAGTAGGCCCCGTGGCAACATCGTCCATTTTTTAAGGCAGACCTCAATAGCCCAAGGATTCCCCACGAATGTCCTGAATGAAAGTGGACCATTGGGTGGCCATGAAATCCAGGTGAGCCTCCGGACTGATTTTTTCTTTGATGAACAAGGCAAGGGCATTGAAATCGACCTGGAGCTGATCCACATCCCCCTCGTCCACATCGTCTCTGTCAAAATAATCAATCCAGTAAGGCTTAATAATCTCCTCGTAGACAGCAATATCCAAATCCTCTCCGGCCTCTTCGGCCGAGTCTACGGCCTTTTTCAGGAGAAAAAGACTATTGACCATGGTGTCGGAAGGTTTGGGCTTTTTTTCCTTTGCGGAAGGAGGGGCTGAATTTCCTCCGCTGCCTTGGGATCCTTCCAAGGCATTCAAGCGAGCCTGAAGGCTGGCGGCGCAAGCCGGCTGAGTAGCCAGGAAGAGGGCTGCGACAGAAGCTCGAGCAAGCGGACCGGAAGGAAGGAATCGATCAGGTTTCATAGGAGTTGCTTTTGGTGGGTAAGGCGAACTTAGAAATAATTTATACTATAATTAAATTAATATGTCAATATAAAATTGAGTGGATCGTGAAATCAATGTGATTCCCACTGGATTCCAGCCTTCGCCGGAATGACGTTGAGGTGCCCACTTTTTCTCAGAACCAAACTCCGCCACGCCTGCATTGCAGTCTTTCTAGATTATTCAAGAAGAGGAGTATATAATCCGCCAAGATTCTTTAAAATAGACTTTTATGGGAAATCTCACCGACATCAAGACCGGCGTCATCGTCAAAGTGCAGAACCAGCCCTATTTGGTGGTGTGGAGCCAGTTCAACCGCAAGCAGATGCGCAAGCCCGTGATGCGCACCAAGCTGAAGAACCTGATCGACCAGCGGGTGCTGGAGAAAACCTTTTTGGCCGGAGAATCCTTCGAATTCGCCGAAATCGAACGCCGCCGATCCCAGTACCTGTACAAGGACGGCGAATCGGGCCATTTCATGGACCAGAACAGTTACGAGCAACTGGAGCTGCCCCTGGACCAGATCGAAGACGTGCTTCGCTTCCTGAAGGAAGACACGGAAGTCTACATCACCTACTACGAAGGCAAGGCGATCGGCGTTCAGCCCCCCGTAAAGACCACGCTGGAGGTGATGGAAACCCCTCCCGGCGTGAAGGGCGATACTGCCACCGGCGGCACCAAGCCGGCCACGCTGGAAACCGGAGCCGTGGTGAACGTCCCCCTCTTCGTGAACATCGGCGACCGGATCATCGTGAATACCGAAACGGAGGAGTACGTGAGCCGGGCCAACGACTGAAGAGAATGCAAGTTGAGAGTTACGAATGACAAGTTGGAAATTTTTTTTGAATTGAACTCCCGACTATCAACTCATAATTCGTAACTTGCCCTTCAGCTCTCCCATCGCGCAAAAACCCCTGTGGAAAGCAGGCGGCCTCCGCTTTTTTCGGTAAGGCAAAGCTCGCCGCACTGGATGCTGCCCGCCGGCAGATGGTCCGCCAGCACATTCCCCAGCGTGAGGGCGGAGGAGGAAATGGCATAGGCATTGACGAGAAAAAAGAGCGGACTTTCGGAAAGCAAGCCGACGCAATCTTCCATCAGCTGAGGAAAAGCCGCATTGAAGCTCCACGTCTCCCCTTTCGGCCCTCGGCCGTAGGCAGGCGGATCCATCACAATCGCCTCGTAGCTCGCGCCTCTGCGCCGCTCCCGCTGAACAAACTTGATGGCATCATCGAGAATCCAGCGAATCGGAGCGCTCTCCAGCCCGGAAGCTTTTTGGTTTTCCCGCGCCCATCCGATGCTGGGGTAGGAAGCATCCACATGGGTCACCTCCGCGCCTGCGGCGGCACAGGCCAAACTGGCGATACCCGTGTAGCCGAACAGGTTGAGCACCCGGACAGGTTGCCGAGCCGAACGGATTTTCTCCGTCATCCAATCCCAATGCAGGGCCTGCTCGGGAAAGATGCCCGTGTGCTTGAAGGGCGTGAGCCGGGCGTAAAAGGAAAGCTCTCCATGCCGCATCATCCAACGCTCAGGCATTTTTTCGCGGAACTCCCAGCGTCCTCCGCCCTCATCGGCACGCGCAAAAGCCGCATCGGCCTTCTCCCAATCGGATTCGGGCAGCCTGGGCTGCCAAATCAGCTGAGGATCCGGACGGGAAATAATGTAGGGGCCAAAGCGCTCGAGGCGCTGCTGATAGCCGCTGTCGAGCAGTTCGTAATCAAGCGAGCCTTCCGTAGACTGAGCCAAGGAAGGAAGGGCTAGCAGCGCCAAACACGGGATTTTGGATTCTTTTTTCATGCGGCCAGTGTAGCGAAAAAAAAGAGCTTTGGCCACGCCGCAAAAAGGCTCAGCTTTGAGCGAAAGCCTATTCGGAATACCGAAAGGAAAGGAGATTGTATTCCTCCGCCCCGTACACGCAAACCCCTTCCGGATGCCACAGGACGAATTCCGACACTCCGGCATCCAACGCCATTTTGCTGCAAATGGTGCAATACGGCTTCCCGGCTCGAGAAGGCAGACCCTCCTCATCCAGACGAATGAAATAAAGCCGCGATCCGGCCAGCTTGTCGGGGTGCTTTCGCAGCGCATCCATAATCGCCCTTTGCTCGGCGTGGACGCAGCAGGTCTTGTCCGTGACTTTCTTATGGTAGGAATCCTTGGAAAAGCCGCATCTTTTTTGGGATTCCAGATGGGCAGGAGGACTGTTGAAGCCAGACCCGATCCCCTCCCCCTTTTGGACAATCAGCGAACCGCAGCGAGAGCGCTCGCAGGTGGAGCCTGCAGCAATCTGGGCTGCTTGGGCCATATGCCCCAAGGCCTCCTTTTCTTCCTGTCCGGAAAGCTGCTTCATGGCATAGGGGTTTGCGATCGGCAACAGCTCGTCAAAGTCCAGGCGAAAAAAGGCAAGCGTTGCGCCCCTGATCCTAGACCAAAGGAAGACCCCTGGCAAACAACCCGGCTCGGCAAGCCCAAGACTTGAGCAAGAAGGGGCTTTGATGTATTATGGATTTTGCATTTTAGCCTTTAAATTTTTTCCTATGGCCAATTCCAAGAATCTCCAAATGCTCTTGAGCCTTTCCTCCGCGCTTTTGCTCGCCGCCTGCGCCACCAACCCCGTCACGCTGCCGCCCGCAACAGCCCCTGCCGCCGAAGAAGACGCTTCGATCCCTGTCCCATCTGCGGACAAAGAGAATGAAGGAGGAGGCGATGATAATGCGAATGGAGGAGAAGCGGAGGAGATGGAACCCGAAGCTCAAGACGATGCCGAGGAGGGCCAGATGGAGAAAGAGCCTTCCGGCGAAGTGACCGAGAAAGAGCAGATGGAGATGGCGCCCGAAACGCCCAAAATCATGGAGCTGGACCTTTCCGGAATCGCCACGGAGAAGGAGCAAATGGAAATGGACCCGGCAACGCCCCAAAACTAAGGGGATCCGGAATCGAATCGGCAAGGAAAAAGCTGCCCCAACCGAAGCAGGAGGGCAGCTTTTTGATTCCTTAAAGCGCCTCCGATGATTCCAGCTCTGGCAGAGGCATTTGAAGTGCTTTTTCCGTACGGCGCTGCTCAAAAGCCTCGATCCGCCCCGCCAGATGAGCCTGCCAAGCCGGGTTCTGCGCCAGACCGATGGCACCGCCCAGCAGACGAGCGGAAAGCGAAAGGGTCAGGACCGCCAAAAGGGCGAAGCCCCCCAGCCAAAGCGAGGCAAAAAAAGCGATCCTCAAGATCCGGAAAGTCAGATTGAACGCCAGCACCACTAGGCCCAGAAGGCCGGTGAGGACCCCTTTTATTCCCGCCCAAAGAATCCCCATGAAGCCCCTTTCCTCTGGTTTTTTTGGCTGGCTCTCCATGAAGAAGTTGGATCAGGGGGATGAATGAGCGGGGATGGCTATCGCTTTTTTTTGGGCCGAGCTCCTGCAGAGCCCTCTTTTCGGTCGGAGCGGGACCTGTTCGGCCTAGCCCCTTGCGCCTGCCCCTCCCGGGGCAGCTTGCGGACAGAGGCTGGCTTGGAATAGAGCCAAAACTCATAGGGGACCCCGGCCTCCTCCCCTTTGCCCAAAAGCTCCTTTTTGGGAAATTTGGGAGGCTTCGGGAAAAAGGCGTCGCACCTGAAGGCTTTTTTAACTTGGGTCAGGTAAATTCCCTTGATTCCCTTAAGCGAGATGGCTTGCTGGTAGACTTTTGCGCCACCCATGACAAAAATGGAGGCGATGCGATCGTCCGCCAGCTCCATGGCGTCTTTCAGGGAATGCGCCACATAGGCGCCCTCGGCCTTGAAGTCTTTGTTTCCGGTCAGGATCACGTTTTTTCTTCCTTTCAAAGGACGCTGGCTTTCGGGGATGGATTCCCAGGTCTTGCGCCCCATGATGACCATGTTCCGCCTTTGGGCATCCTCGTGGCAGATCGTGGTTCTGCGGAAAAACTCCATGTCGGCCTTCAGGTGCCAAGGCAGCTTGCCGCCAAGGCCAATACCGCCTTTCTGGTCGATGGCGGCGATGAGATAGAGCTTGGGCTTTTCTTGGTCCATGGATCTTGGTTTGGTTTGGCGAAAGGCGATAGGGTGAATCAGACCGCCACGGGGAATTTGATGAAGGAGTCGTGAGTGTAGTTCTTCAGTTCAAAATCGTCGAATTTGAGTTCCCAGAAAGGCTTTTTGGCGATCGAAAGCTGGGGCAAAGGATGAGGCTTGCGGCCCAACTGCTCCTTGAGGCCTTCCATATGGTTGGAGTAGATGTGCGCGTCACCCAGGGTATGGACAAAAACACCGGGGATTAGGCCGCACTCCTGGGCCAGCATGGTGAGCAGAATGCTGTAGCTCGCGATGTTGTAGGGCACGCCCAAAGCGATGTCTGCGCTGCGCTGGTACATCTGCAAATCGAGGCGATCCCCCATCACGCTGAGCTGGAAGAAGGCATGGCAAGGCATGAGGGCCATTTTCGGCAGATCCGCCACGTTCCATGCGCTCACCAGGATGCGGCGGGAATCCGGGCTCTTCTTGAGCAGGTCAATGGCCTCCTGGATCTGGTTGATCTTCGTTCCGTCGGGAGCCTCCCAGGCGACCCACTGCTTGCCGTAGATGGGGCCTAGCTCGCCCTTCTCGTCCGCCCAGGCATCCCAAATGGGGGTGTGCTCGGTCAGATCGTCGTCGTGGATGTTGGTGGAGCCGTGCAGAAACCAGAGGAGTTCGCGCAGGATGGCGTCGAAACGGACCTTCTTGGTCGTCACCAGGGGGAAGCCTTCGCGCAGATCGTACTTCTGCTGCAGGCCGAAAACAGAGGTGGTCCCTGTGCCGGTGCGATCGGTCTTCTGCAGGCCGTTTTCCATCACTTCCCGAACCAGGTCGAGGTATTGCTTCATGGGTAAAGGTTCTTTTTTGCGAGCCAGGCCGAACTATAGCATCGGGGCCTCCAGTTGTGAATCCAATAGTAAATCCACAAAGACGGGTGACCATGTTTTGGCCGTCAGCAAGGGGGCTGATTTTCGTTTCTTTCATGAAGCCTCTCTTTCTGCAGTGCTGCTAAGGAGTCCTTGCCTAGACCCTTCACAACGGTTGGGGGGAAGCCGTCTTGGCTTGAATAGTTTATCGCTTAATTTAATTTTTGAAAACAGAGCGCTGCGCTTTCGGCGGGCGGAAACCCTCCGCCTGACGATGGACAAAGCAATTGAAAGCCATTAGCATAATAGGGCTCAACCCTTAACCCTCGCCACCATGCGCCACAAGACTTACGGATACCTTCTTCTCCTCCCCCTGCTGATGACCCTGGCAGGCTGCTGGAATTCAGACTCCGATGAAGCCCCTGCCGTCCCGGAAAATGAACCGGCCCAGACGGAAAACGAAACTCCTCAAGGAAAAATCGATGCGGAGGCCGACCAGCTTTCCTACCAGGGCGCAGCGAAATTCGTTGCCGAAAAGGAAAGCTACCCCTGCAGCGATTACGCCATGGAAAGCGACATCTGCACGGCCGACCCCAACGGAACGGTTTCCGTGGAACGTTTCTACCTTCAGCTGCCCCAGAACGATATCCATTCCGAGCTTTTGAGCACCCTGGATCAGGCCAGCGAACCCATGGTGAAAAAGAATGAGGAAGGCTACCTCATCAATCTGGGCTGCAAAAACGACAATCAGATCCAGGGCGACTTGTATGGGCCTTACGAAAACGACAAGATCAATGCGGCATTCGAAAGCGGATCCACCCATGCAGTCAGCTTCGTTCTGGACCGCAACCAGCCTGAAAGAGGAGACACCGGCTGCCCGTCGCTCATCACCGAATTCAAATCCATTCAATAGCTTTTTCCGAAAAACCCTCCCTGTGCCAGAAGGCCTGGGAGGGTTTTTCTTTTTGCCCAAACAATTGAAAACTTCCTCCGCCTGGCCTATATTGAAGGGGCAGCTAAGCCATGGCCCATGAACCTGAGAACGCTCCGTGACCTGCCCGACCTTTCCGGCAAAGCCGTCTTCATCCGCGTCGATTTCAACGTGCCTTTGGATGCCGAAGGAAAAGTGGCGGACGATCTTCGCATTCGCCAAGCCCTGCCCACCCTGCGCTTCCTGCTGGAAAAGGGGGCCCGGCAGCTGG
>JACCDN011189521.1_pt1 | contig 19154 bp, 20 predicted proteins | sample 7441691 | NCBI WGS metagenome assembly JACCDN01 (sample SAMN15323439, study PRJNA562643) | freshwater metagenome | isolation source: river surface water | place: USA:Blue River Watershed | collected 2017-08-16 | reverse complement strand
GCCATCTAGAAAAAATAAAACCGCAGAGTTAAGCCGTTTTATAGCATAAGTACTGGATTGCCACGCTCCCTGTGGTCGCTCGCAATGACGCTTGTACACTGGCTTTGGCGATCCATGCAACAAGGCCAAGCACCGCACCCGTCATCCCACAAGCACCGCTATCGTCATCCCGCGGCTTCGCTATCGTCATCCCGCAAGTACCGCTATCGTCATCCCGCAAGTACCGCTATCGTCATCCCACAAGCACCGCTATCGTCATCCCGCGGCATCGACCGCGGGATTCAGCACTTATACCAATATTAGCGTTATAGTTGCTTAAGTTAAAGCTGATTATGATAAAATTCTTCACCAATAGAAATTTCTTCTCTATTATTTTTTTTACGCCAATTATTTGTATCACGAAGAGAATATATACAGCCGCAATATTCTTGCTTATAAAAATTTTCATCTTTAGCAAGTTCATACATTCTTGCGCTTCCACCGTCTTTTCGCCAGTTATAAGTCCAATAAGTTATATCTGGATAATAAGATGCAGCTTTAATACCAGATTTATTTATCTGATCCATATCTTTCCATCTTGAAATACCAAGCGAAGATGTTATCACTTTGAAGTTGTTTTCATAAGCATAAAGAGCGGTTCTAATAAAACGCATATCAAAACACATACTACAACGAATGCCACGCTCTGGTTCGTGTTCCATGCCTCTGGCTCGTGCAAACCAATTTTGCACATCATAATCTGCATCAATAAAACTTATACCTAATTTTTTAGCAAAACGTATATTTTCGTTTTTTCGGATTTCATATTCTTTTTTTGGATGAATATTGGGATTATAAAAAAAGATAGTTAGATTAATACCAGCTTTAACCATTTTTTCCATTAACGGACCAGAGCAAGGCGCGCAACAAGAATGCATTAAAACTGTGTTATCGTTGCTTGGAACTTCAAATTCTTGAATAGATATATTACTCATATTAGATAATTTTTTCAGATAAATTAGTTTTATAGGTTTCTTTGTAAAAGAAAATTATACATAAACAAAAAATTGCTAACCCAGTTAAGTAGTAAGCAAGGGTCAGATTACTTCCGGTGGATTTGTAAAAAGCTGCTCCAATCATAGGAATTGTTCCACCAAAAATTGCTGCACTTAAGTTATAAGAGATAGCAACGGCTGTAAATCTTACTCTAGTAGGAAATAATTCAACTAGTAAAGTTGGTACTGGCCCCATATAGATTCCAATTATAGCTGCAAATATTATTTGCGATATTATTGCATAATTATAATTCATTGATGAGAGTGCAACGAATATTGGATAAATACCTATAATTAATAAAACACTACCAGCAATAATAACTGGTTTTCTTCCGATTTTATCTGAAATATAGGCAGATATTGGGAATATTATGGTCATAGTAATTAGAATAATAGCACAAACCATAGATCCTTGTTCTTTACTATAGCCAAGCTTATTTATTATATGTTCCATAAAAACTGTTGTTGTATAAAATGGCGCTGTAACGTTTATATATATGCCAATTGCTAGTAGTAATTGACGCCAGTGTTTTACAAAGGTTTCGCGTAGTGGTGTTCTTGAAAGGTAACCAGCTTCTTTGGCTGCTTTATAAAGTGGGCTCTCAGCTAAATGAGATCTAATATATAATCCAACTAAACCAATCACTAATCCCAGGATAAATGGTATTCTCCATCCCCAACTAAGTAAGTCTTCTGGGCTCAAACTATACGAAAATAAATTAGCTACCCCCACGCCAAGTAGCATTCCAACACACATGCTAACAAATGCTGCGCTACCTGCTAATCCTCTTTTATCATCTGGGGAGTGTTCAACTATGTAAGCAATACACCCGCTAAATTCACCACCTAATGAAAATCCTTGAACTAACCTGATAATTGCTAAAATAATTGGAGCAGCAATTCCTATTGATTCATAAGAAGGTAGTATCCCAATTCCAGCAGTCGGGATTGCCATCATTAGAATACCAATAACTAATGCAGTTCTTCTGCCAAATCTATCACCTATTTGACCGAATAAAATACCACCAATTGGTCTTATAAGAAAACCAGCTGCAAATAGAGCGAAGGTCAAAATTTCAACAAACTCAGTTTTGGGGAAGAATTTTAATCCAATTATATACGCAAATTGCGCATATAGCGCGTAATCATACCACTCAAGGGCGTTTCCCACCATCCCTGAGATAACGACTTTTCTCATTTGATACCATCCCAATTAATATTACAAACTTACGAAGGACATAATAGGATAATCAATTTTTGATGCAAATAATTAATGAAGTTACTGATGAATATTTTTAATATATATTTCTTGTCTCTATAAACGCAAAATAAACGCAAATTCAGAAACAGTTGCAGCCTTCCTAAATTTGCGTTATAAGCTTTGCAAAGCAATGCATCACCTAATTCGGGATCAAGTAACTATAAATGACTAAATAACATCGATAGTGGTTTCTTGGCCAGATAAGCTTACATCGGTGTCATCTCTTTCACTGACTGAACTGGTAACTACCTCCTCTCCAAATAAATAATCATATGTTAGCCTAACGCAGCCTTTGACCGGAATATAACCATCAAGCATTTCATCCATTTTAGTAGCAACTTTTTGAGCTTCTTGGGTATATTTGCTTGCATCTTCAGGTCTATTAAGTTCTTCACAAGCAGAAGCAGCACCTGCTAGAGCATCAACAAAATTAGGTGTTATTGCTAAAGCTTTTTCATAAAATCTCAAGGCTTCTTGGTGCTTTGATTGTATAGAAAGCATTTCCCCGATATTAAAATAGTCGATAGCATTTTCTTGAATAACCCCTTTAATAGCTTCTACCGTAACTAAATCTATTAATATCTTTGAAAGTTGGACTATTTTGACGCTATAATCTTTGATAGTTTTTGGCTCTAAACGAGCGGCTTGTTTCCAATATTCAAGAGCTTTAAAACAAGAATCTTTAGGGCTACGACCATCTAGCTTATCTTGAGCAATATTAAACCAAGCTTCAGCTAAGTTAACGCAATATAATGGGTTTGGATTTATTATTAATGCTTTTTCATAGTGTCCTATCGAACTAATATAATCTTTTTTATTCAAACAAGCTACTCCCGAATTACCCCAAAACATTGCTTCTGTTGGGCTTAATTTCGCTGCTTCATTATAAGACTCAAGCGCTTTATCATGTTCTTCTGTAATAGTATAAATATTACCTAATTTATTGAAACAATATGAATCAGGATGATATTTTATTGCCAATTCAAAATTGTCTATTGCTTGATCATAGTCTTTTGATTTGAAAAGATATGTGGCATAGTTAGAATATGTCTTAGCTATGGCTTTATAAATAATCTTCTCTGTATCTTTTATTTTAGCAATTTCTGAAAGCATTACTACCATTTTATCTTTATTAGTAACGCTCATCTTTACATTTTTAATCATTTCTTGAATTATAGCTTTTTGTTTATCACTATTCAAAACTAAAGCTTTTTGATGATTCTTTAGCTCCTTAGAAAAGGCTTTTGTTTTTGCCACGTACTTTTTAGCAATTTTTAATTTTTCTAGGTCTAATAACTCACTTGAGTCAGGTTCAAGTGAGAAAAAATCTCTTTTTGACATATTTCTTTCCTTTAACAATTATTTTTACAAAAAGGATAATATTTAGAAATAAATTACTGTCAATCACTATTAAATAAATTAAAAATTTTACTGCAAGTTACACAAATAATAAATAATCTAGGAATTATAGAATTACGCAGCAACCATCGCAATAACTACAATGGCTCTCTCCTGTTGGTTTTACATGATCTGTATCAATATCTTGGGGTGGTAAACTATCATCATCGCTACTATTATCATAACCACTCAAAGATGCATCAGTATCTTGCTTTTGCTCTTCGATATCTTTAATGTATAAAATACCAACCTTACTGAAAGCAAATCCTTTGGATTTAGGGCTATTATTACAAAAAACCTGACCAGATACATTAACGCCATGAACATTAGCATTTTTCCCCAAAATTATGGTAGCATTAGGAGAGATAATATAACTTAAGTCAATTTTTCCAGTAAGCTGTATTTTGTTACCAGTACTATCTAATTGTTTAATTTTCATATATAAAACCTCTGTAAATTGTTATAAAAAAAACAAACTAGTGATATTTCGTCAAATTTGCTAGTATTAATTGCAGTGATGCATAATTTTTCCCGTTTTTGATTTGCATTTTTCTTATTGTAGTTATAAAATCTGGACTTGAAATTAAGTAACATAAAAAAACTGTCAATAATGAATATCCATGAATACCAAGCCAAGCAAATTTTGAAAAAATATGGAGTACCTACTTCTCATGGTATTGTCGTTTTAAAAGCTGATGATATTGATGATTTGCTAAATAACTTTAACACTGAGTGTTATGTTGTTAAAGCTCAGATACACGCAGGGGGCAGAGGCAAAGCAGGGGGGGTTAAAATAACTAAAAGCAAGGAAGAGGCAAGAAAAATTGCTCATAGTATGATCGGCACAAAATTAGTCACTCATCAGACTGGCCCATCTGGTCAAACAGTTAAAAGAATATATATTGAATCAGGGTGCTCAATTGCTAAGGAATATTACTTTAGCGCAGTACTTGATAGATCAACAAGTAGAATTACTTTTATAGCCTCAACAGAGGGCGGCGTTGATGTTGAAGAAGTAGCATTACATCATCCGGAAAAAATAATAAAAATCTCTGTGGATCCAGCCATGGGAATTCAACCATTTCATTGTCGTAATATTGCTTTTAGATTAGGATTTTCTGGCGATCAAGCAAAACAAATGATAAAAATTGTTGAATCAACTTATAATGCTTTTGTCAGTACCGATGCTTCGCAAATAGAAATCAATCCATTAGTGACTACTATAGAGGGAAACTTGATTGCTCTTGATGCAAAAATTAATTTTGATGATAATGGTTTATTTAGACATCCAGAAATCCTAATGCTTCGAGATGAAGATGAAGAAGATCCACTAGAAACTAGAGCCAGCAAGGCTGATTTAAGTTATGTACGAATGGAAGGTGATATTGGATGCATGGTAAATGGTGCTGGCCTTGCAATGGCTACAATGGATATTATAAAACTATATGGCGCTGCTCCGGCTAATTTCTTGGATGTTGGAGGTGGAGCTGACAAAGAAAGAGTAACTGAAGCCTTTAAAATTATCATGTCAGATACTGCGGTAAAAGGCATATTAGTTAATATATTTGGGGGCATAATGCGTTGTGATATTATAGCAGAAGGCATAGTAGCTGCAGCGAAAGATGTTAAATTAGATGTACCGCTGGTAGTTAGATTAGCCGGGACAAATTTTGAACTTGGGAAAAAAATATTAGCCAATTCAGGATTAGAAATAATTGCAGCTAATGACTTAGCCGACGCTGCTGAAAAAATCGTAAAAGCTATATAATTGGAATATAAGTAAAATGTCTATATTGATTAACAAAGAAACAAAAGTAATTTGCCAAGGTTTTACTGGTTCTCAAGGAACCTTTCATTCAGGACAGGCAATCGAGTATGGTACAAAAATGGTAGGTGGTGTTACTCCTGGCAAAGGTGGTCAGACTCATCTTGATTTAGCTGTATATAATACTGTAGAAGAAGCAATAGATAGAACTGGTGCAAATGCCAGCGTTATTTATGTGCCGCCACCATTTGCTGCAGATTCAATATTAGAAGCAATAGCAGCAGAGGTTGAACTAGTAATCTGCATTACCGAAGGTATACCAGCAATTGATATGATGAGAGTTAAACGAGCTCTGGTCGGATCAAAAACAAGATTGATAGGTCCAAATTGCCCTGGAGTAATAACACCTGGTGAATGTAAAATTGGCATTATGCCGGGTCATATCCATAAAAAAGGTAAAATTGGCATAGTTTCAAGATCGGGTACTTTAACTTATGAAGCAGTTGCTCAGACAACAGCCCAAGGGCTTGGTCAATCTACTTGTGTTGGCATTGGTGGCGACCCAATAAACGGTACTAGTTTTGTTGATTGTTTAGATTTATTCCTTAGAGACGAACAAACTCAAGGTATTATTATGATCGGAGAAATCGGTGGATCGGCTGAAGAAGAGGCAGCAGAATTCATTAAAAAGTCAAAAATAAAAAAACCGATGGTTGGGTTTATTGCAGGTGTTACCGCTCCACCAGGTAAAAGAATGGGGCATGCTGGTGCAATAATTTCTGGAGGCAAAGGTTCCGCAGAGGATAAATTCGAAGCTTTAAGAGGCGCTGATATAAAAATTGCAAAATCACCGGCAGATATTGGTAAAACTATGAAAGCTTTAATTTTGAGCTAATCTGATAGCCACTAAAATCTAAATATGGAGAAATAAAATGTCAAAAAGTAAATATGAGATAGGGCAAGAAATAGCTAAGCTTGATGAAGAAACAACTAAACTTTTTGCACAAGAAGAAGCAATTAGAACAAAAAGTAGAATAAATAAAGAAAAATTACGTCAAGCAATTGCTTATGAACAAATGAATGAAACCTTTCTGCTTAAAGAAATTCATAAAAAAATCATGGATAATAGGGAAAAAATGAACAAACTGATTCCTTATAAAGAACTATTCCAGTTAAAAGAAAATGAAGAAGAATTAACTGAAAGACTTAGCCAGGAATTGACACTAGAAGAAAGAATTGAAATTGGTAGTAAATTAGAATGGTATAAGTCACTAATAAAAAAATTTAAGAATGAAATACAAATCATTGAAAGTGATATAAGCTCATCTAGTAGCTCGTCATCTTCTTCTGGGTCACTCAGCAGTAGCTCCAGCTCTTACGGAAGCAGTACTAGTTCAGAAAGTAGCTCGGCGGCATCTTCCGAATCATTTAGCAGCTCCAGCTCTTACGGTAGTAGTAGCACTTCAGAAGAAGTCCAAGATTTGGGGAGCACGGCACAAGAAACAAGTGATATATGGCACTGTTAAGCTGCGGCCATATATTTTTATAGTTGTCTTAGCAGTGGTAATTATGTTAATTATATCCAAGATATAGGCTTATAAGTCGATCGCTATAAGTTGACAAAAACTATTATTTACAATCTTTTTAAAAATATATGCATTATTATGTCTAATAAAATCGAAAATTACCTAAAACTAGAAAAAGAAATAGAACAAATTTTTCATTTAAGCAATATTACATCTCTAGCTCACTGGGATTCTGCAACAATGTTACAAGCTGGATCTGCTAACGCAAGGCACCAAGAGATTGCTACACTTGAATCTTTTATCCACGAAATAAGTACTTGTCAAAAATTTGGCGATTTAATAAGCGCAGCATCAATTGAAGAAGATTTTTTAGATGACTGGCAAAAAGCAAATTTACATCTGGTTAAAAAAGCTTACGAAGAAGAGATTTGTATTACTCCAGAGATGAAGAATGAATTTTCCATAGCATCAGGAGAATCTGAGTTTGTTTGGCGTAAATGCAGAGCTGAAAACGATTTTAAAACATTGATTCCATATTTAGACAGAGTTTTTAAAGCTTCCATAGATATAGCAACTGCAAAATCTGAAAAGTTAGGCAAGCCGATTTATGATTCTATGATCGATAGTTTCGACCCAGAGCGCAAAGTATCAGAAATTAATAATGTGTATGATGTACTAAAAAAAGAGCTTCCTGGGTTAATTAATAAAATCGCTGAAAAGCAATCTACTGAAAAGTTAATAAAATTAACTAAACCAATAGATGAGAGTACTCAGAAAGCTATAGGTATAAAAGTTTTAGAAAAAATGGGATTTGACCTAAGCCGTGGCAGGCTTGATAAATCTACTCATCCTTTTTGCAGCGGTGGACGTTTTGATGTAAGGCTCACTACAAGGTATGATGAAAGTAATTTTTTATCTAGTTTATTTGGGGTAATCCATGAAACTGGTCATGGTTTATATCAGCAGAATCTTCCAGAAAAATACAGTAATCAAGCAGTTGGAAGAGCAAAAGGTATGGCCTTTCACGAGAGTCAATCTTTGATTATGGAAATGCAAGCTTGTACTTCCACCCAGTTTACTGAATTTCTAGCAAAATTACTAAAAGATGAGTTTAATTTTATAGGGCCAGAATATTCAGGAGAAAATCTATATAAATTAATAACCAGAGTTAAACCTAGTTTTATTAGGGTAGATGCAGACGAAGTTACCTATCCTCTACATGTTATTTTACGTTTTGAAATTGAACAAGAAATAATAAATGGTCAAATAAAACCAGCTGATTTACCAGAAATATGGAATAGCAAAATGAAAGAATATTTCGGTATTGTTCCAGACTCTTACGCAAATGGGTGCCTACAAGATATACACTGGCCAGCAGGTATGATTGGGTATTTCCCTTCTTATACTAACGGTGCTATAATTGCAAGCATGATTATGCACCGAGCTAAGGAGCAAAATACCAATATTAATGCCGAATTGTCGCAAGGCATCTTTACTAGCTTAAATAATTATTTAAACAAGAATTTACGTGAATATGGATCAGTTAAATCTCCACAAGAATTATTAAGAGAATCAACCAACCTTACCCAAATTGACCCAGTAATTTTTATTAATTATTTAAAAACTAAGTATTTGTAATTATAGACTATCTTTTAAGAACATCACAGTTTGGGATTAAATGTTTTTTGTCACTATTGTAATATTTGGTTGTTTCGTAAATAGAAATACTGTAACATTGCGGACAGAGTTACAGTGGTGAGAGCCATATATTAATAGCATTCGCAACTTAAAATGTGTCCAAAAATTATACTAACAATTTATGATTAAAAAAATTCAATATTTATTTTTTTTGTTAGTTGCTCTTACCCCGCAGATTATTATTGCTGCTGATGATGTAATCCCAGTTGATTTGCGTATAAAAGATCATAAATTTATCCCAGATATTATCAATTTACCAGCCGATAAAAAAATTTATATCACCGTGCATAATGAAGACCCAACAATAGAAGAATTTGAGAGTTTTGATTTAAAAAGAGAAAAAATAGTACCTGGAAATAGTATTATCAAGATTATTTTAGCTCCTTTAGCCCCTGGAGAATATAAATTTTTTGGTGAGTTTCATCAAGAAACAGCTCAAGGTAAAATAATTGTTTCAAAAAAGAGTAAAGAGTAAGGATGTTTAAAATAGCAATTATCATTTTTCGTGAATGTCTAGAAATAGCTTTATTATTGGGAGTAATTTTAGCTTCAACAAAACATATAAAAAATTCTAGGCTCTATGTTATTACAGGAGCAATGGCGGGAGTGGTCCTTGCTTCGGTATTCGCTTTTTTTATGAGGACAGTTACCGCAGCTTACGGCACTTATGGTGATGAGATATTTGATTCTTGCGTCATTCTATTGACAACCTTAATAATAAGTTGGACAGTCGTATGGATGCAAGGTTATACGCAAAAAATTAAAGATAATTTAGGAAAATTATCAGAAAAAATCACTACCGGTACTGCAAGCAAAATGCTGTTAATTGCAGTTGTCACCGCGACAGTTTTGCGAGAAGGGGCTGAAATTATTTTATTGATATATGGCGTATCTTCTGCATCATTATCGGCCGATGAATACATAATTGGCTTAGCTATTGGCAGTATTAGTGGCTTTTTTGCCGGAACCATTATATATATGGGCCTTATAAAACTAGCAGGAAGATATATATTTAGAGTCTCTACTGTCCTACTAATACTTATTGCGGCTGGTCTTGCATCAGAAGCTGCAGGGATTTTAACATCTTCTGGTATTATTGAATTCTATAGAGAGGCTTTGTGGGATACTAGCTGGTTGGTTGATAATAGTAGTCTAGTTGGCAAATTATTACGTATAACCATTGGCTACGACTCGAAACCAAATGGGATGCAGCTTATTTTTTATTTTTCTACTATTGCACTTACATTAACTATGATGAAACTTAGAACAATCTTAATTAAAAGAAAACATGCTTAAATTTTTGATCGAATTTGGACCTTTAGTAGCTTTTTTTATTGGCTATAGTAATAATGGTATCTTAGTAGCAACATTATATATGCTGATTGCTTCTGTGGTTGGGCTGGTAATTACCTACATTAGAGAGAAAAAAATAAATATGATTAATATGATTTCCTCTGGATTACTTTTAGCATCTTCTAGCTTAACCTTGTTTAGTGGTAATAGTATTTTTATTAAAATGAAACCGACGGTTTTGTACATAATTTTCGGAGCAATTTTTTTAATTACGAATTTTAAATGGCAGCCAGCAATTAAGTTTGTTTTGGGAAAAGCGATCTCTTTAAAAGAGGAGTCAAAATGGCGTGAACTTAATATTCGCTTTATGGTTTTTTTCGTTATGATGGCTGTAGCTAATGAAATAATTTGGCGAAATTTTTCGGAAGAAATCTGGGTGAATTTTAAAGTTTTTGGAGCCCTGCCAATTAGCTTATTGTTTATGATAAGTCAGATGCCTTTTATTATGCGTAACAAGGTAGAATCTTAACAAATTTTCATAAGGCTATAAATCTTGAAAGAATGCTAATATTCTAAAATCAGGGTATCTTTTGTAATTTTAAAGTTAGAAAAATTGCCGATTAATGACATACCCAGTAATGAAACATCCAAGCCTTCTGAAGCTACATGTGCTTCAATATTATAAAAGGTTTTTTTATTAATTGAGAGTTGTTTTATCACCACGGGAGCAGCATAGCTAATACCGTTTGCTGTGTTATATCTTCGTGTATAATCTAGTTCATCAGGGTTGAATCCCAGGGTTATTGCATCTTTTTTGGTTAAAGCAACATCGCTAGCCCCAGTATCTACCAAAAAATGAATAATTTGATTCTTCTCTGCAGTAGCATTTAAATAAAAATGTCCGTCTCTAGATCTAGCAACCACTAACTGGCCTTTATCATTTGTCCAACTATAGGATGGTATCAGCACTGAAATTATTCTTTCTTTAACAACAGAAAGCTCGAACCTAAAAGCATATAGTATAATTAATAAACAAAAAACACCGAGCCATATTATTATATTTTTTATATAACCCACACTTGGCCTAGTAAAAAATATATAGGCTATATATATCAATATCACGCATAGAAAAACTATATTTAAAAGCTTATCACTCGCCATATACCATTGATATTTAATCTGAAAAGTTGAGATAAGTTAAAAACAAGTTGTGCTTGTTAAGTAATTTAATAGTTTCTCTAGGTTTTATAATTATTACCTTTGACTTCTCTATAGCAATGCCATTATAATCATGTTTTGCAAGACCATATACAGTGTTTGGGCCAATTGCTGGTATATCAAGACGCAAATCTTGCTCTAACTTTGCCGTTTTAACTAAAACGCCAGATCCAATTTTTCCATCTCTGGTTTTCAGTGGTCCACAACGTTCGATTAAGAAATCAGTGCCCTCTGCAGCCTCAATACCAAGAGCATAGTTGTTAGCAACAATGACCGACTGACCAATATCAAGCTTACCAAGAGATTTTAGAATTTGCCTACCAAGCTCTATATCTACTTGATCTTGTCTAGAAGGGGATCTGATGGTTGTATATAATTTTTCATATCTACTAATTTTTAGTAAATCTTTTGGAGATATAACCTCAAAACCTTTTGATTCAATAAAATTAGAAATTATTTTCAAAACACTGTTATCGCCTAAAAATTTTTCTTTTAGAATCATTGTAATTAAAGCAGAACCAGCCGCATCAACTTTAATTGATTTAAAATTAGGTCTTTTTATAGCGCCGATAATAATTACTTTTGCTACTTCGTTCTCCGCAAAATAATCTATTATAGCTCCAACTGAACCCATGGGAAATTGTTTGTGCGGATAATTGATAATCGATGAAATATCAGTTTCTCCTTGAAGGGCTGCAACATAAACCTCACCACCTCGTTCTAGATGTAAGTCTGCAATTGCAGAAGGGAGTAATCCACTTCCGGCAATAATTCCCAATTTTACTACCATGTTGTAATTTTTTTTATTTAAGTCCACAAAAACTCCTATTTTTATCTGTAATAATAAATTCTACTATTTCCTGTATAATTTTGTTATTAGGATAGCTCTCTTTAGCTATCTCAATACGTTTGGTAAAAACATTTTCAGAGTTCTCATTGAATATCTCTCTTACTACTCTGGTTGCTTCTAAAGATTGTTGTTTATCAAAACCACGCCTATTCATACCAACTAAATTAAGACCTTCAAGATGGGCTCTATCGCTTGTTGCAAGGCCATAAGGCACGAGATCTCGCACAACTGCAGATACCCCTCCTATCATTGTATGAGGCCCAACTCTGACGAATTGCTGCACAGCAGATAAGCCACCAATAACTGCAAAATCACCAACTTCTACATGGCCAGCAAGGCTAACATAATTGGCAAAGATTACATTATTGCCAACTAGACAATTATGAGCAATATGTACTCCAACCATAAACAAACAATTATCCCCTATAACAGTACGCATTGTCCCAGCTTGTGTACCATGTTGGATAGTAACATACTCACGAATAGTATTATTTTTACCAATAATAATTTCGGAATCTTCTCCCTGGTATTTTAATGTTTGGGGATAGCATAAAGACGCAAAAGGATAAATTACAGTTCCATCGCCAATTGTGACTCTACCTTCGATAACAACATGCGATTTTATCTCTACATTGTCCCCGATAACAACTTTATCACCAATAATAGAAAATGGTCCTATTGTTACATTCGCTCCAATGGTAGCATCTTTGCTAACTATAGCATTTTTGTGAATCATTTGTTGTTTACACCTTTATCTTTAACCATTGCAGTAAAAATTGCTTCTGAAGCAATTTTACCATCTGTTTCTGCTCGTGCTTTGAATTTCCAAACAGAACCACGATTTTGAATAATGCTAGAATACATAACCAAGCAATCACCTGGCTCTACTACTTTTCTAAATTTTGATTCATCAATGGACATAAAAAACACTTCTTTATCTTCTGTGCTAGCCATTGACCGAGCAACTAACACTGCAGATAATTGCGCTAAAGCTTCAATAATCAGCACACCTGGCATTACGGGCCTTGATGGAAAATGCCCAGTAAATTGTGGTTCATTAGCAGTGACATTTTTAATCCCAATTATAGACTCTCCTAAAATTATCTCTTTTATTCTATCAACTAGTAAAAAAGGATATCTATGAGGAATTATAGACATTATTTGGTTTATATCCATTGACGTATCTGCGCTTACAAGTTGTGTATTCATTTTTCTTTTTTATTAATTAGTTTTCTCAAAATTATAGTTTGTTTGTGCCATTCTTTTATGGGAACTGCAGGAGTGCCACCCATAATTCCTGGTTTTTTTATATCCTGAATAACTCCTCCTTGGCCAGCAATTTGTACATTATCTGTGATAGTAACATGGCCTGCAACACCCACTTGTCCACCAAGTGCACAATATGAGCCTATCACGCTACTACCAGCAATACCAACTTGCGCTACCACGATTGTACCTCTTTTTATATGCGCATTATGACCTATCTGAACTAAATTATCTATCCTACATAGTTCTTCAATTATTGTATCATTTATAGAACCACGGTCAATAGTTGAATTTGCTCCAATTTCAACATTATTACCAATTACTACCGCTCCAGTATGGTATATTTTTTTATGTATTCCTTGATGCGTGGCAAATCCGAATCCATCTTGACCAATTCTAGCACCAGGTAATATCACCACGTCATCACCTATTATTGCACAAGAAATAGACACATTAGAGTCGACTCTAGCTCTATGACCAATTTTTACACCATAGTCAATAAAGCTGCCCGATTCAATAACAGAGTCATCACCTATTTCAGCATTTTCTTCTATAACAACATTATGCCCTATATAGCAATTTTGACCAATTTTAGCCGAGCTGGCTATAAAAGCCGAAGGAGATATCCAGTTTTTTTGCTTTTTTGCAGAAATATAAAATAAATCGACTAGCAAAGCATAAGCATAATAAGGGTTAGCAACTTTCAGCAAAATTGGTTGAGACAGAGATTCTGCTTTGAAATCTAAAGGAACTAAACATGCAACCGCCTTGCAGCTGGTAAAATCAGAGGCATATTTTCTGTTATTTAGGAAGGTTAAATCGCCATTAGTTGCTTCTTTTAAAGATTTTATATTATATATTAGAATATCATTTTGATCAGGCTGTAAATTAACACCGATAATAGCTGCAATTTTCTCTAACCTGAATGGTCCCAGATTTTGACAAAAATGACTTGCAGACATGTGATTCCTCGAACAAAATATAATAACGTGTAAGTTAAGTTAAGAATAATAGAAATATAATTTTTAGTAAATAGAATAAATGTTACTTTATGTTAATACTAATTCAATTTCATAGCGATTAATTATAAAAAATTTCGGACTCAGCGTACTCAAGTAGTTATCTACATTCCGTGCGGCTCGCCTCATTTTTTATATTACTCTTATGAAATTGAATTGGTATAAGATGTTCCATAGCCATATTGAATTTGCGTTATAATGTGCTACATGGAAAGGTCAGAGTTATAGTGGTCCCCTGACCAACAACACTTTGTATATCAAACGTACCATTCATTAGCTCAACAAGTTTTCTAGTTAATGGTAACCCAAGCCCAGTACCCTCGTATTTTCTACTTAGTTTACTATCTATCTGTCCAAAAGAAGATAAAGCTTTCGGGATATCTTGATCACTCATCCCAATGCCAGTATCTGATACAGCAATAAATACTAATTTTTTAACAGCATCTTTTCTGACCACTAAAGTTACCTCACCGCCTGAGGGAGTAAACTTAACTGAATTTGACAGAAGGTTTAGCAAAGCCTGTTTTAGTCTCTTAGGATCAGCTCTAATTACAATAGTTTCATTTGGTATATCCTCAACTAAAGTGACACCAGCTTCATCAGCTCTTGGTTTTACAAGCCTCATAGATGCCGTGGCTAATTTATTTAGATTAAGGTCCATAGCCTCAACTTTTAACTTGTCTGCTGATGCTTTAGAGAAGTCTAATATATCATTTATCACGCTTAATAAATGTTTGCCAGAGTTGCTAATATCATTAATATAATCTCTATATTGTGGATTTTCTAGTTTGCCATAGGTTTCTGATAAGATCATTTCTGAAAAACCGATAATTGCATTAAGCGGAGTGCGTAGCTCGTGACTAACATTTGCTAAGAACTGGGTTTTAGCTAAACTCTCGTTTTCTGCTTTGACTTTTGCTTCTTCTAGTTCTCGGTTAGTTTCAAATTGTTTATTAATAACTCTCTGAGCATAATTGGTATTGTACATGACAATACCAAAAAAGACCAAAAACACGATTGCAAAAGACAAGAATATTCTTTTTTCAAGATATGCAATACTGTCCCATTGATCAGTAATATCAGTTGTAATTTCAATAATCCCATCAACACTAAACTCGCCATTTTTAGAGTTAATAAGCGGCATATAGCTAATAACAAAAGATGTTTCATATTCTGTGTTCTCTTGATCTATAATTATAGCTCTTGAAATTAGTAAATGCCTAGCTTTACCTCTGATGGCTTGCATTAGTGGATCTTTTGTAGAATAGGAAGACAAAAAATAGCTATCTAACTTTAAAATGAATTTATTGTACAAAGAGATGCTATCATTTAGCTTTAAACTCAAGAAGTTGTCAGGTTTGCTTTCAATGAATTTTTTACCATCGCTATCATATAAAGAAATATTGTCTTTTGATTCGCTAAGAAATTGCAAAGATTCCTTTACAAATTCAATGAAATCCCGATCTCTAAGTAATGATTCAACCTCATAGTCTTTAAGTTTATATACAGAATCTTTGTTCTTGTCCCATATTTTGTGTTTATAAATTTCAGCAATTCTTGTATTCTGTTCTGTAATTTGTTTAATTACAACTTCTTCTATCATAAAATATCTATATAGCACGATATTTGCTACAATATTTAAAAGTAACCCAATAAACGATAGCCTAATTATATGTTTATTTTGTATCATGTAAATTAAATCGGTATTCATATGGATGATCTCCGTTTCAAAGATATCAGAGTCTCGTCAACAGCTCTAGACTTAAAAGCTAACACCTCAAAAAATACAACAGAAATATTAAATCAGTTGCAAACTGGTTCTATGTTGAAAGGGTTAGTAATTGGTAAAACCCTAAAAGGGTATAGCATTTTTCATACGGCATATGGCAGATTTTCCCTGCCAAATAACCAAGGATTAACTCATGGTGATAAAATTACCATCCAGATTTTAGACAACACTAAGCAATTTCAAGCTACTATTGTTTCAGTAAACGATAAACTCATTAAAAATCCAGAAGCTTTTAGTTTGTTAGAATTAAAGTTAGTTAATGATTCTGTTGCTGGTAAAGTTTCAAATGCATCAGCACTTAATCCAGAGCACTTAGGCAATATTCCTGCAGAAATTAGAGGGCAAGTTACCTACTTAAATTTATCTAAAATCTCAAAACAATCTATTCTATATAAGGAGCTTGTTAAAACAACCAGCGAAAAAATGCCTATCAGTATTATTTTCCAGGTTAAACCCTTTTTATCTAAAGCTGTTTCTTCGGCTTTGACTGTTACAGGTGAAATTGCTAGCAAGAATAATAATAACAGCCAATTGATAAAGACTGATTTTGGAGTTGTTACCATTGAAGGCACAAGACTTCCAATAGGGAAAAAGTTAAGCCTGGATATAATTAGTTTAAATAATAGCTCAATAGATATAAACATAGAAAGAATAGTAGCATCATTTGTTTTAAATATTAACAAAAATCACCTCTCAGAAAAGTTAATTAGTCAGTCTACAACAAGTTATGAATCAACAGCCAACAAGTTAGAAAATTTTGTTCAGAACAACTCCTCTAAATCACCAACAGATTCAATCTTACAAGAAAAAATTGTTGGTAATATAAATAATCAATTAGAATTAAATGCCTCTCCCAAAATTATAACTTCACAAACACAAGATGCTAATAATGCTGGAAACAGAAATGTACAACAAAATTTTTCATTATCAATAGATGAATTTTCCTCTCAAACTCAGACAAATGTTAATAAATTAATCCAAGAGTTAGCTTTTCAACCAATATACATGCCCTGGCAAGCGAAAAAAACTAACTCAAGAATAGAAGATGACAAAAAAGCAGCTGAGAAAATTTTAAGAGATGATTCTTCTTCTGCTTCTAGTGCTCAAGTAAAAAACTCAAAAGAATTAACAGAGCAAAAACTAGGCAATTTCAATATGATAATTAAAAATCTTGATGAGTCGATTGAAGAAATCAAGAGATTCATAGATGAGTATTCTCAAGTTAAAGAATTACTAGTGCCCAATGTGGATAATAATGACCAAAATCAAAAATGGCATACGGTCTTCATCCCGTTTTATAATGGACAAACTGTTGAAGAGAGAGAAGTAAGGATTGCTAGAACTAGTGATAATTACTTAAGATTTATTATTAATATAAATTTTGAAGATACCCAAATTATTCAATTAGATGGATTAGTAAAATTTAGAGAAAATACCAAAGTGCCAGTAACTTTTGATATGATTTGCCGCTCAATAGATAAACTTGATTCTGATTTTCAAAAAGAAATAGCGGACATATTCCTAACTAGCAAGGAAATTACTGGTATATCTGGTCAAATGCAGTTTGAAGAAGCAAAAAACTTAGATTATCCACTTGAATAATTTTGTAGGGCCATTAAGTTCTAGGAAAGAATTAAGGTGTAGAAGCATTGAAAAGAAAGGATAAGTACGCTCGATAATTTGTTTGGTATTAGAACTTAATGACCTGAACAACTACGTCATATATTTTGATTGACCAAGCAGAAGGCTGCGGTATAATTCCTGGGACTAGATGTAATTTGAGGAGGCTTTAATGAATTTAAATATAGCAATAAAAAAATCAACTACTGAATCTTGGATCTTAAAGGTTAGTTTTGGCATAGTTTTGATTTTTCTCTCAGCCCAGGTGCAAATTCCGATTAAACCAGTACCTATAACGCTTCATACTGTAGGAGTTTTGATCATTTCTCTTTGTTATAGTAAAAAAGAAGCAATGCAATCGATGGTCGGATATTTGCTTTTAGGAGCTCTAAATTTACCAGTATTTGCCGGATTTGCATCAGGAATAACTTATTTTTCTGGTCCATCTGGAGGATATTTGTTAGGTATGGTTTTGTGTGTTTATGTGGTAACTACAATCAGAGAGAATTTTGGTGAAGACACCATGTTAAAATTATTTACATACAGTATTATAGGCACTATTTGTGTATTTTTAGTTGGCATACCTAGACTTGCTATGCTCATTGGCCTAGAAAAAGCTATAGAAGTTGGTTTACTCCCTTTTATTATCCCTGGAATAGCGAAATCTATGTTTACAGCTTCTTCTGTTAAGCTAATCAAAAGAAATATAAAATGGAAAAAATAATGCTAAAACCGATTTTAACTTAATTTGAGATCAGTTTTAAGATGATCAAATTTCGTCCTCACCATTTTATGTGTACTCTTGGTTTTCAGGGTCGTGGATATTCTCTTAGTTTTGTAAAAAATTATAAGAAAATTGTCCAAAAATTAGCCTCTGATGAAAATGTCTTAATTGAAGTAGTAGCTAATATGGATGGTGTATGCTCTGCTTGTCCTAATAAATTAAGTGAAACATTATGTAAAACTCAAGACAAAATTACCCAGTTAGATCATAGACACCAAGAGACACTAGGTTTAAAAATAGGGGAAACATTAAGTTGGAAAGAAGCGAAACTTCGGATTAAAAAACATATGACTATTGCAAAATTTGACCATAGTTGCCATGGCTGTTTATGGAAAGAATATGGAGTTTGTCAAAAATCTTTAGAAAATTTATTACAGAATTCCTGATTCACTCCTTTTATGACCACGGCTTCTCTACTATATATAGCAAAAATAGTTCAAGTTTGAGGTATTAATTTAAAAGCGAGCACAAGCGAGACTTGAAAAATCGATGCTTCAAACTTGAACTAATACCAAGTCTCATTTTAAATCAGACTAATGAATTTCAAGACGAGGGCTTGAGCAGCGTAGTGATCTACGAAAGCAGTAGCCGAGATCTGCAAAATTCGTTTGTATCATTTAAAATGAGACTTGG
>JACCDN010250937.1_pt1 | contig 19156 bp, 10 predicted proteins | sample 7441691 | NCBI WGS metagenome assembly JACCDN01 (sample SAMN15323439, study PRJNA562643) | freshwater metagenome | isolation source: river surface water | place: USA:Blue River Watershed | collected 2017-08-16 | reverse complement strand
TCCCTTTTTTAAAATTGGCCATAAAATAAATTTGAAAGCGAAAAGTACATGTTTACAAATCTTCAGGCTTAATATGAACAATCTTGCCATCAATTGATACAACTAATGGTGTGTTAGTTTTTTTATGTGATTCAATTATATCAGCTTTAACCTTATCCATACTGGCTAATATAATTTTAGCATCTTTACTTAATTCAATATCTTGAATCAAGTATTTTGGTTTAGTATTGTCCATTTTTCTGGATTTATGATATAAAAACTAGATTGATTTGTTTTAACTGCAAATAATTCATAATCAACATTTGTGTTGTCAAAAATCAAGCATTCGTTGACTAAAGGTATATAAATATTGAACAAATTATTGATCCCTCTTTTGTAGCGTCTCCTAATAACTTCATTATCAATGTTATGACCTCCTTTTAAAACCCTAGATGCTACCCTGTCAATAGCCAAATCAACAGAATTAAGCCAATAATAAATCAATACAACAATGTAACCAATAGATTTAGCATAATTTATTGTTTCTTTATATGATCTTGTAGCTAACGTTGTTTCAAAAGCAAAGGTTTCTCCATTTGAAAGTAATTCAGAAATTCGATGAAGCATTAATCTACCTGCTAAAAATTTAACAGATTCAACATTTTTAGGACATAGGTCAAAATGCGATTACATCAGCATTAATGAATTCATTACAATTTATTAAATCAGGTAGTAAACGTTTCGACGCAGTTGTTTTCCCTGCACCATTACAACCAGCAATAATATATAATTTCTTTTCAACAGACATGCAAGTAGATTATCGATAAAGCTACTTGAAAAGAAATCCGTAAAAGATCATGACTAGTTTAAGTTTCCAACAAGAAATACGTTCGGATATAATCTATTTATCTTCAACTATCTTACTTGTGCTTCTGTACAAATAGGTATTGTATATATGACGTCTTGCAAAACGGTCAGGTGTATCTGCGTTCACTAATTTAACATAGATCGCTTTTGGAACACCATAGTATTCATATTCAGATCCGTCTGAAAACTCAACTCTTAGGATCTCAGATTTAAATTCAAAATCATTGATACTAGCTTCAGAAGTAGTTGCATTATAGGCATCTTTTGTTGCTTCATGTGTTTCAGGATGTACACTCACTAAAAAGTGATAAGACGCAATTAATTTAGCAGACTTAACTTCGGCATCTTTTTTAGCCTCGTCACTGTCCTGGAACTTATCAGGGTGCCATTCCATCATAATCTTACGATACACCTTCTTTAAATCACCTAAAGTGGCTTTATCGTCTACCCCTAAAATTGCTCTATGTCTTTCAATTCGCTTCATAAATCTGATATAATAAGCTGCGAAGCTACAACAAAGTTTTTGTATGATGAAGTGTTCTATTAGAGAAATGTCAAATTATTCAGGCTTAAAAATTTCAGCGGTTTTCGTATACCCGCCTTGTGGAGAATAACCCCCAACAATTAGTACAGAACCATCATTCAATAAACAAGCTGTATGAAATCTTCTAGAATAAATCATAGAACTAGCTTCAGTATAAAAAGTGTTAGTAATTGGATCAAAAACAAGACCATTAGCATAAGATACTAGATAGTTAGATGTTGTACCACCAGTAATTAATACTTTACCGTTAGCTAACAAAGTAGCTTGATGAAATAACCTACCATTTCCCGAAGGCATATTTATTAAAGTGAATGTTTTGGTTGCAGGGTCGTATAATTCTGCATCAGAAGTTGCAAAATTTCCGCTACCACTATTTGTAACACCACTTACAATAAGTACTTTGCCATTATTTAATAAAGTAGCAGTATGTTGTTGCCTAACTTTATTTAGATTTCCTGTTGTCCTAGTAAAAGTTCCAGTAATAGGATTATAAATTTCTGCGGTATTCGAGATACCAGTAGCACCACCTACTCCAAAGCCACCAACTATTAAGACAGTCCCATCATTTAATTTTGTAGCAGTATGATCAGATCTTTTTGACATCATATTCCCAGTTGATCTGAATGATTCAGAAATTGGATCATACAACTCAGATGTTGCATTATCAGATGTTCCATCATAACCACCTGTTATCAATACTTGCCCATTATTTAAAAGTGTTGTAGTAAAACGTTGCCTACCTCTTAATGCTAAACCATTTGCTAGAGTAAAAAGATTAGTGGCAGGGTCATATATCTCAGCAGATTTTGTGTAGTTCAAACCACCAACAAAAAGAACTTTTCCATTTTGTAATTTAACAGCTTCCCCATAAGTTCTTCCATTTCCAGCTGAAGACATATCATTTGAAGTTCTACTAAAAGTCTGTGATGAAGGATCATAAACTTCAGCAGCAGTTGCATAACTATTATATGCGCTTGCAATTAACACTTTCCCATTATCTAAAAGAATTGATTTGGAATAATCTTTAGAATATGCAAGTTGACCACTCGTTAAAGTAAAAGTACCTGTTGTAACATTCACATTTGTTTGAAAACTAGCTTGGGTACCGGCTAAATTACTAACAGTCAATGTATATAGAGTAGAAACTGCAGGATTTAGACTCACAACCTGCCCACTCACTACACTAATATTTCCAGGATTGATAATCCCAATTGAACCCCTAAAATTAGGCGTGATTGTGGTAGAGCCACCTAATGTAATAACGTACGAATTTGGATTAAAACTTACAATCTCTGGAGCTGGCACTTCAGTAATTGTGGCAATTGTTGAAGTAGCAGTTCCAGTAGTACTATTTAATTGACTAGAAATCACTAAATAATAATCTCCTGCAGAGGTTACAGTCAGATTGTCATTGGTTGCACCAATAATAGCACCATCACTATTGTACCATTGAAAATTCAAACTTGCACCGCCAATATAAGTGTATGTAGTATTTATAGTAGTAGAATAACCAGTGGTAAAATAGGCATTTTGTGGCTGGCTAGTTATTGTAACTTTATTTTCCGAAACATATACACCATTAGATCTTAACGTATTAGACACACCATTTAAAGTACTTGTAACTTCTACATAATATGCATCTTCATTATTCGCATAATAGGTATGTGAATTTGCACCCGAAATTGCATCAGTTCCTTTGAACCATTGATAGGATAATGTGCCGGAACCAGAAGCTATTACATTCATTTCAAATAAACCACCAGATCCAAACATTCCACTATTTGGTTGTGTAGTAATTGAAAGTCCATTATGAGTAACTGTTGCAATATCACTTGTAATACTTTTACTAACACCATTTAAAGTACTTGTAATAATCACGTAAAATGAACCAGGTAAATTGCTTCTATAAGTATCACTTGTATAATCTGGCATAATTCCAGTAGTGCTGTACCATTGATACGACAAAAGACCAGAACCAGTTGCAGTCACTGTTAATGAATTATACTCAGTTGAATTAACTGTAGTATTTATGGGATGAGAATTAATGATTAGAGTGTTCACATATATAGTAATAGATTGTGAAATTGATTTTCCAACTGAATTTGTTACTGTTAATGTGTAGGTTGTAGTTACCAATGGGGATACTGTATATGCAATACCCGAATTAACGATTCCAACTCCATTATCAACCACTGCTGTTCCTTGTATAAAATCTGGCAAAATAGTGGTTGATCCACCTTCATTTATGGTAATTACATTACTAGAAAATGAATTTATAATTGGATTAGGAAAAACATTTACAATGTATGGCATTCCAACAAATTGACCATTTACATTATAATTGATAACAGTAAAAAACAGTAAAAAAAATACGCTTCGTATATTCATAAAAAAAATTAGAAACCAGTAGTCATAAAATAATATACTTTTGAACCCATTACTATAAATGTGTATAAAGTTTGTTTATTCGATGAAGTTGCACCATTATTGGTTGAATAAAATGTAAATCCATTACTTTCAAATGAAGATGTGCCACTCGTATTACCTTGAACAGCAAGTGTATAAGTACCTCCATCTTTTATATTATTCAAAGTAAAAAAACCTGCAGACGCTGATGTATATGCAAGATTACTTAACGAAAAATCTATTAATGTTGATGAGTTTGCATTATGTGCGGTTGCATTAGTGGCAGCTCCATTAACTTCTAATTTTGAAATAGGTGTATTTGTGCCAATACCAACATTATGGTTAATACCACTCACAAATACAGTATTATTATCTATAGCAAAACTTGACCCGTTGATATTAACAACACCAGTATAATTAGAAGTTAAAACATTACTTGCAACACTAAAAGTAGTGCCAGTTAATGCCAATCCATTTCCTGCATTATAAGATGTTAAATCAGTTGTAGATGGTATACCCAAATTTGTAATATCAGATTTTGTTATATTTAATTTGCTAAAAGGAATCCCAGCATTATTAGCGATTTTTACATTTGTTATACCTCCATCTGCAACTCCACCCGAAGCTACTTGTGCATCAACATAAGATTTTACAGCTTTTTGAGAAGGATACAAAACATCACTAGGAACTAATCCACCAAGGTCAGTAGTTATTGATTTGTTTGTAATATCTTCTTTTAAATTTAATGAAGTAGAAAATGTGGAACTTTCAACTTTAGTATCCAAAGCGGATTGTACAAGAATCGAAATTGGTTTATCAATGTCAGCAGTGTTATTAACTTTATCTAATCCTACCATAGATTTTGTAATTCCACTAACAACACCAGTAAATACAGGAGCATCAAGCGAAGCTTTCAAATCAAGATCAGAAATATTAGCTTTTAAGTCTAAAGCATTCTGTGTTGTTAAGCTAATTGGCTTTTCTAAATCAGCAGTATTATTAACAAAGTTTAATAATAAATTATTTTTTAATTGAGCTAAACTAGTGACACCAGAACCACCTGCAGAAATAGGTAAAACTCCATCTATATTGGAAGCATTGACGCCTTTTGCATAATAGGCATATGGCACGTTTTGTAACTGAGTAGTACCCATATCAACAAACGCATTACCACCATTAGGATCCATTTCGACTTTAAGAAATTTATTCCCTAATTTCCATGCAATATTACTAAAACTACCAACTGAATTTATAGCACCAGTATCCCCTATTATAATAGAAAATATACCTTGTGCATTGGTATTTACAAGTCTAGTTTCAGCAAATTCTACTGTACCATTATTAAGGTCAGATAAAATGTAAAACTTTAATGTAATTTTTTGAGATGCCAAAATCACACCTGATGGATTTCTAGCTACCCCTTGAAAATTCAAACCATTCTGTGCAGTAACATTAAAATGAATAAGTAAGATAAAAAATGATAATAAAATGTTCCTCATTAGAAATTATAATTTAATAAATTTATATAAACCAGATTTTGAATTACCATTCAATAATTTGATATTCAATCTTAAATAATAGACCCCTTGCACCAAGTGTTCTACTGAAATAGTTTTATTTAATTGAGATGAGTTAACCATTATTTTATCTGCATACTTAATATTGGATGCAGCATCAACAATTTGTATAAAATATTCCCCACTCTTTAATGCATTAGCTTTAATAGTGATGTCATGAAATGTAGGATTAGGTGAAATTTGAACTGTAGTAGAGCCAAATATCTGTAAGTCAAGAATACCTGTAACTAAAGGAGTATTGGACTGCAGAAAACCAGAACTAATAGAAAAACTGTTAGAACCAATAAAATTGGTTGTAGAAACCATTTCACCAACACTAAAAGTTAAAGAATAGGCATTCTGAGTGCCAAGTGTACCACCAATATTTTGAGTTTTGGGAGAAATTGATTGACTATATCCAATAAATGATATTAAAGTAAATATAAATATGACAACTATCCTGTACATAAAATTCGACTATTGTAATAGCGTAAATTTATTGATAGATAGAATAAATACTCAAAATGGATCCAATGATTAGGTTTCATTTTGAGTAAAATGAAACTACAAACTGCATAATCAAGTAATTATATGCTCCTTATTGATGGCTAAATTATCAATATAGTCTTTAGGGGTGCATTTATAAATTTTGTTAAATGCTCTATAAAAGGATGTTTTTGAATTGAATCCTGCTTCAATTGCTAAAGACTCAATTGTAAAAGTGGTTATAAAAACCTTGTCCAATTTATCTGTTATATATTTAATCCTATATGAATTGATTAAATCATTAAACCTCATTTTATAATAATTATTTATTATATATGATAAATCTCTAATAGGAATATTTAAACCAACGGCTAAATGACCGATAGTAGTATTACTTTTTAAATACGGTTTTTCTTTTACTAGATAAGTTTCTAATTGAGCAATTTCTAACGCAAAATCGCCTTTAATAAACGGCAATTTTGTTACTTCTTCATTCAACTCATTTTTTTCAATGTCTTTATACTTTATAAAAGGAAGTCCGTCAAGAATTATTGGATGTGTCACTAAATAACTACTAATAATCAAAAAACTACCTGAGATCAAAATACCAGGTACATAATTTAGTAACCCTTGAATATTAATTGAATGATATACAATTGCAATTAAGGATAAAACAATAAAAGCAACTACAAATAAAGTAGATGCCCATGTAAATATTTTCAACCATTTTACAATTGCATTGATTTGGTTTTCAATTAATGCGTTTTTATTATATTTTTTGTAATTTATAATAAGCTTCCATTGAAAAACCAAATAAACCAAGGTTTGGAATATTCTAAATAAATAAACTAATTCTTCTGGAATATATCCCGCCTGGTATTTATAGGCTTGATTTAGGTCCTTTGTTGTTGCGTTAACAATGTCCAATTTTACTTGAGTTGGAAGGATAAAGAAGGGCAGGTAATTAATAATAAAAACTACAAATGGAATTAGATGCCAAATATCTTTTCTAGAAAACCCTTTTTCGTTGTACAAAACAGCTCTAACATATAAATAAGTAAGTACTGGGAAGATAAAATTGAACGGGGCAGCTGTTTTATAAAAATGTGGTACGTTAGTAATCCATCCAGAATAAATTAACAAATAGATGATTACAGCCCAAGCTTCAAATACAAAAAATGTAGCTAATAAATAATCCGCGTAAGACCTTAAAGCATCTTTTTTAAACAATAACACATACACTGTTAAAAAAGCACAAAATACGCCACCTAAGTAGATCACTTCTACCATATTCAACAAATTAACATATTATAAAAAAATGAAAATACAGCATTAATAGTTTAAAAAATCAAAAAGACCCTGCGAACAGGGTCTTTTATCATATAAAACACATTTATTATTCCTTTCCTATCCTTATGAAGTAAACCACCTCATTGTGTAACATATCGGTAGATAGCATAATTTGTTGTCTTCTGCCATTTTTCTCTGTTACAAACATGACAGCAGTATTTGGAGGTTCAGCACCTAAATTCTCGGCTACCATAATCATTTCGTTGAACTTCTTGTTCTTGTCTACTTTCAGCTTGAATTTGATTGGTTTATTCACCTTTAATTCTTGCTTGTCTACAACAATACGATTATTGAATATGATAGATACTGAGTCTCTATCATGAATCGCATTATCATAAATTTCAATCGTCACTGAATCTGAGCTTACAAATACATCAATTGGTTTCTTATTGATACGTTTAGTTAAGTATTCTACGATACGCTCTTGCTCTTTCTTTAATGTAGCTAGTGAATCAAGCGCTTTAAGAATTTCAGCCTTGCTTATTTCATCATCCACATAAGTTGAAGGTGCAGCTACTTGAACAGTTGGCTTAGTCACTGTAACAAGAGGCTTAGAACTAGACTTAATTAAAGGAGTAGACACTTTAACTAATTTAATAGAGTCTTTTTTCACTACTTCAATCACTTTAACAATACTTGAATCCTTTGCCTTCATTTCTAGCTTAGATTGTTTGTCAACAATCTTTAGCGTTGGTTTAATAACTGGTTTAACAAATTTTACCTTTGCAGCTGAAGTAACTGAGGCTGTTTTTAATGAACTGGCAGTATCCTTTTTAATTTCCTGCTTAACTATAACAATTGGGTTTTCCTTTACAGCCAATTTAACAGGTATAATATTCTTTTTGCTATCATAAACAGCATAATAAGACTTTCCTCTCTCCTTCTCTAATTTAGCCCAGTTAGTATTGCCAATAGTACTTAATACAATCTCAGCACGACGATTATTTTGTTGTGCTTTCTTATTTAAACTAACTGTACAAGGGGTAATCGTATAGTTTTTAGAATATCCGTTAGAAACAAAACGATTACTTGGCAATCCTTTCTTTTTAAGGTAATTCACTACATATTTTGCTCTGTTTACAGAAAGTGTATAGTTGTATTTAAATGAACCAACGCAGTCCGTGAATGCGCCTACAATTAAGTAGGTAGATGGCATTTTTTGTAATTTATTGTATAAACTATCTAAGACTAATTTCTCCTTAGCAGTTAAATAAGATTTATCAAATCCATAATAGACAATGAATTTTGATTCTAAACTGACAGTTGCAATACTATCCTGTCTTTTTTGTTCTATAGCAGCCCATACTTTCTCTGTTGAATCTTTAATTTGTTTAGGACTTCTGCCTTTAAAATTCGCAGCATAAGCAATTGCTGGAACAACTTTATCTGTTGTTGTAAGTGCAAATGTTTCCTCAAAACCATCCGCGTTTTTCGCTTTTATTGTATAGTTACGGTTTGGCTTTGCATTGAAAAGATATCCAGCGTTTGCGTCCGTATAGATAGTGTCAATTGCCACTTGAGCATCATTATCGAAAATAATTAAAGCTTGGTTTGGTGATAAACTAAGATCCGAAGCATAGGCTAATTTACCTGTTACTGGGATAAATATAGGTTGGTATTGAATTGCAGCAATATCCAATGCCCCTAATTCATTTGTTGCCTTATAGAACTCATTGTTTAGTTGAACGATACTAGCATCGTCCGCTTCAGAATTAACAGGGTAGCCCAAATTGACAATACCACAATCATTTAGTCCTGGCTGTAATGATGCTCTATATAAATCAAATCCGCCTAAACCACCTGCTCTATTTGAACTAAATAGTAAATCAAAACCATTTACGGTTGGGCTCAATTCATCGCTTGCTGTATTAACACAATTAGTCGCAACAGGACTTGTAATCCATGCCCCATTTACTTTTTCTAGCGAATAAATGTCGAAGCCACCCTTTCCTCCAGCTCTATTACTTGCAAAATATAACTTCCCTCCATGATTAGACAAATAAGGATTAATATAATCAGCAGCTGAATCTTTGATTTGTATTTTTCGAGCATTTTTTAATTTACCATTTTGTAAATTAGCTTCCCACAACTCCCACTTATAATCACCGCTGATTTTTCGCTTAGAAAGTTGAGGATACACAATATACTTTGCAGTATCATCTATCGTAAAACTTTCTTCAGGTACAAACTCCGCAAAATTATTTTCAATTGAATTGTTTGCAGCTCTTAGTTTTTTCTTGTTAAAACGGTATAAGATATTGTTATCATTACTTGTTGGTGCAGTGAATTCATCGTTTAGTACAAATGACTTACCTAAGCTATCCTTCTTACCCAATAATGCTTTTGGCACCCAATACACTTTATTGAAACCAAGTTGATTGACATCTGTCTTTTTATTGGATACAAACAATAAACCATCTTTGAATGGAATCGGGTTAAACTCTTTTGCTTTTGTATTAAAACCGGCATTCGCTTTTTTGAAATCAAGTGAATCTCTTACTAAAAGTTGTTTTTGATTCCCAACTGCTTTTTGAGCATGTAATTGCCCAATACAAACAGTCATCAATAAACAGATGGATAAGCTTATTTTATATAATAGATACTTCATAATTAATTAGTCTTATAAGATTTTGCTTTAGGAAATAAACGTCCTAATTCATAACGTAAAAACAACTCATGTGAGTTAGGTCTTTTAAAGGGCATATCATAAGCATAGCCAAATCTTAGCTGAGCAGTTACTTGAGTCTCTACCATTGCCAAAACAGATTCGTTAGTTCTATAAGATAAACCAGCACCTATAATATTGTGTAACCAAACATTGGTGTTTAAATCAAACTCAACTGGAGCACCGCTTGTTGCTTTCATTAAGACAGATGGTTTAAGTTGAACATCTTCATTAATATCAATTGAATAGCCCGCAGTTAAAAAGTAATGTACTTCATTCACTTGGAATAAGGCATTGTCTGAATTATAGTCTTTTACTTTAGAAAAAACCAATACATCTGGCGCAGAGAAACCTGCATAAAATTTATCATCATTATAGTAAATACCAGCACCTGCCAGTGGCACTATTTTGTTGAAATTATTAGCATAGGTTACATCGGTTAAGTATTGACTACTTGCACCCAAATAGGCGCTGTTTAAGTTCTTAGTATCATTGTATAAACCAGCCTTCAATCCCATGCTTAATACACCCTTCTCTGATACTGGAATTTTGATGTTATAATACAAATTCAATCCTGTTCTTTTGATGTAGTTCACATATTTATCATCAAACAATTGAACGCCTAATCCCATTTTTTTGTCATTGGTTGGCAAATCATATGAAAATGATTTAGTAGAAGGCGATCCCGGAAGCCCTACCCATTGTTCTCTCCAAATGGCAGATAAACTTGGCACACCTCTACTACCTGCATAGGCTGGATTGATGTTCACCATATTGTACATGTACTGAGAGTACATAGGCAATGACTGGCCATTTGACTCTAATGATCGCATTAGACCAAGTACACAAATAATTATAATGCTGTATTTTCTCATTTTATCTTTGTATTAAAACGAATCCTTTAAATATTTGACTATTCCCAGTTACTGACTTTGCTTTTAAAGTATAGTAGTAACCACCATCCATTAAATCTTGGCCAATGAAATTATTGGTACCTCTACCATCCCATTCATTATTATAGTTAGCGTTATAATACACCACATTACCCCAACGATTGTATACTTCTAATTCTAAAGTGGTACCAAATGGTTTAAGAATTACAAATCGATCATTCACACCATCTCTATTTGGAGAGAATGCCTCTGGTATGTCAATTGCTAAATCTGGAATAACTGCTGGAGTTGGAGATTTTACAGTCTCATTTGCAAAACTAGTAGATGAAGAATTGATACTCAAATTACCATATGGCGTAGTTGCAGTAATTACGGCCACATTGTTCACGGTACCACTATATCCTTTGGGTTGCAAATTCACCGTCAATCTTATTGTATCAATCGCAGCAGCAGCTAAACTACTTGTTGCTTTTAATAATTGAATATCTGTTTTTCCATTGAATGCATTGTTGAAAACCAATCCACCCGTTGAGGAAACAGAAACCACATCAAATAAGGTTGGTGACGGGAATGTATTTTGAAGATTATCTGCTACCAAAACATTGGTCATTACTTCATCCGTTCTGTTGGTGACAATAAAGGTATAAGTAATATTGAATGTTGAATTGGACTGCAACTTAGGCTCATCAGCAATTTTTCGCAAATGAAGCATTGTTTTAGGATCCAACATAGTAACAGTAAATCCAACTGTATCACTCTCTATTCCATTAACAGTTTGGCTTGTTGTATACCTAGTTACACCAGGCACTGTTCCTAAAGTTGGGATGACAGATTGTAAAGATGCATTTTTAAAATAGTTTAAAACACTACCTGACATACCTGTAACCTGATTAGATACATTGGCAGGGTTTGATGTATTACCAATGATATATTTTTTATTCATCACAATTGGAACCGGAGGTTTGATGATCACTGTATCATACACCAACACTTCACTATATAATAAAGTGGTAGTATCATAAGATCTTAACGCAAAAATGTATTTACCAATCTCTGTTGGAGTTGCTGGAGGTATAATGGAACAAGCTGCAGTTTTTTGATCACACCATACTGGTATTGTTCCAGCTGGTGTAGATTTTACTAAGCCGCCAATATTTGCAGGCTTCGTAGTTCCATATACATAAGTTTTATTTTCCACAGTTGGTGGAGCTGGAGGCGTAAAGTTAATGGTGACTTTTGTAAAGAATTGTTCTGCCGGATCATTGTCGTTATTAGGATCTGGATTGGTTCCTGACATTGAAGTGTCATTAATAAATACACCGCTATTAATAGATCTTCCATAGACAACAAAATAGTTAGGCCATGTATAAGCAGTTCTATTTGTGGTTACCTTAAGATCATACTCATAAGTTGCACTATCTCCTACTTGTAAGTCCCCGCCATAGTTGAATAAGTTCACATCACTATAACCATCATATACATTGGTGTTGTAAACAATATTACCACGAGTAATGGAAGGAATACCAATTAAACTTGCTTGATCAGGCGCAGGATACATATTATTGAAATTGTACTGTATTCTGATACTATCTAAATTGACATTACCATAGTTCTTGATCTTAGCAATAAAATGATATTGATACCCGCCAGTCACTGCAGTTGCAGAACTTACTGCTAAACTTCCACCTATTTTTTCATTCGGGAAAAGAGGAACATAAGTAGGCATTGGCAAACCTTGGTTTGTAACATCAGGGTGTTGTGCAATATTGGTTCCATCATCAGATTTTGAAGTGGTTTCTTGTGCACTTGAAGTTCCATCATTTTTAACCAATACCCCATCACCAGCAGTTTCAAATTGAAGTTTTAAAGTGACATTTTGTGTGGTCGCTCCAATAGAAACATAATATACAATTTCACCCTCCTCGTCTTTATTTAAACTCACTCCATTGTTAAATAGATAGTTTTGATCTAAAGTAGCTAATGATTGTTTAGATCCATTTGAAGACGCAGTTGCTGTAAAATATGTACTAGACGCTGATGTTGCAGTACCAGCACCTGTGTAATTTGGGTTTAATGCAAAATTTCCAGCAATCACTCGAACACTATCTAAAACATAATTGATGCCAACAGGAAATACAGAACTCAGATTTGCATTTACTTGAACATTTCTCAAATCAAGATCACCACTATTTTTAACTTTTAACAATAATCTTGTTTTAAAACTATTATCAGCTTGTTTTATAGTAGGTTCCGCTTTTAAGGTCAAAAGAATTTTTGGTTTTAGCACATTTACAATTGTCGTATCCTTTGTAAAACCAGAAGATCTTGTGTTATTGTTCGCGTCAATTAATTTAAAAATGGTAAATACTTTAGTTGTATCTAATCTTTTTTGCAGGAATGTAACCACGTTATTTACAGGTGTCAGATTGCTAATCGTATCTTTTGCAGTTGTTTTATTATTACTTAATATCAAAGTAAACGGAGCAACTCCATTACTTGTTGTTAATTTTAATTTTACCGTATCTGTTGCCAATAACCCATAATCAACCGCATTCAATGAACCTTGTGGTTGTGGCGCAATACCAGAATTCACAGTGATTACGACTGTTGCAGTTACCGAGCCTGAAGCATTGGTTCCAGTAACAATATAAGTTGTTTGCGCAGATGCTGCATTTGTTGTTCCACTAATAACACCTGTATTAGGATCAATCGTTAAACCAGCTGGTAAACTTGGTCCAATACTATATGTGGTAATCGGTCCACCGGTACTAGTTGGACTTAATGGCGTAATAACCGTTCCCACGGTATATACATTTGGTGTAGTATATGATAAACTTGCAGGAGGAGCCAAAGTAACATTAAATATAGTATTTACAATTTTATCGCAAATTGAATAAGTTATTGTAGAGGAACCTGCAGCAACAGCTGTCACAACACCAGTACTACTATTTACAGTTGCAATATTCGTATTTGAACTAGACCAAGTTCCTCCTGTCAAAGTATTTGATAATGTAGAAGTTGCTCCAACATTCGCATTAGCAGTTCCTGTAATTGCAGGGATATAACCAGGAACAAAATTCGAAGTATTACCTGCTAGAGTAAAACTAGATAAAGAAGCAGAATTATATGCTGTTAATGAAGCATCAGTAAGATTAGTAATACCATTATTAGTACCTGCATTTATACCATCGTTAAAATTATAATATGCTCTTAAATTAGGTTCATTGAAACCAACTAATTCTTTGTACATATTATTTTGAATTTGAGCTAAAGTCCTAGCTGTATTCCAGACTCTTACTTCATCTATATCTCCGTTAAAATATGAAACGGTATTATTGCTAACATAGTGAGAGCCTATGTATAAATTCTCGCCTCCATTAAAAGATAAATTCGTAGAAGCTGAAGCAACTAAATTTCCGTTTATATATAAATTCATTAAATTCTGTGGATCATCTAATGTTACTGCCACATGATTCCATTTATTTTTTTCAAGCACGTTTGGACTTGTAACAACTTGAAAATTACCTGTAAACCCTGCATTTAATTTATCTTGATATATCCAAAAAACGTTTCCTGTCGATGATAGAATATTATTCTCGGTCATTGATCCTTTATAATTAATCCATGCCTCTATCGTATATGAACTTCCTGCAGCAATAGGCTGTCCAATATTGATTGCATCAGATCCATCAAAACTCAATGCATTATCTGTATTCGTATTAACTGCAATCGACTGGCTAGTAGCCCCAGAGGAAGTGATAGATATTACACCTGAATTTGCAGACACAGCATTGTTTGTCAACTTTACATAAACTGATGTTGAGGTCAATGTGCCATTTGTTGGAGATAAACTTAAGGTAGAACTATAAGTGCCATTTGAAGCATTGGAAACAACAAAACCAGTAGGTGCAGTCACAGTAATTACAGCACCTAAATTAGTTCCGCTTACTGAAAAACTTTGAGGTGTCATATTACAACCAGAACAAGTTGAAAATGTGTATAAAGTGCCATTAGTTGAAATAATAGGCATTACAACAGTGAGCGCATAAGACACAGTTTTATCACAAACCGTATAAGAGATACTCAAAGTTCCACTAGCTACACCAGTAACTAAACCAGTGTTTGCATCAACGGTAGCCAAGTTTGTATTTGTAGATGACCAAGTTCCTCCAGATAATGCATTTGACAACTGCAAAGTATTACCTGCTGGTACTGAACTTGCATTTCCAGTTGCTGTAATATTAGGTATAAAACCTGAAACGAAATTTGAAGTGGTACCATTTTTTGCAAAGCCAACTAAATTACCGTTTAAATTATTGTTTGTAAAATCTTCAATAGCATTATTGTCACTGATGCTTGTGTTATTTCCATTTCCAATACCATTATTAAAAGTATAACTTGCAACTAAGCCAGGAACAGTGCCAATAATTTCAGAATTCATATTTGCAGAGATCTCAGATTGAGTTCTTGCAACATTCCATAGTCTAAAATTATCTAAAGTACCATTAAAATATTGCGCAAATGCAGGTTTATAAACCCCAAATTTAAAACTAGAGGATGTTGTTAATATACTGTTATTTGCATAGCCAGTGCTATGACTTGCTTGTAAAACACCATTAAAATAAAAGGATAATGTTCCAAGACTATACACCATTGCAACATGCTGCCATTTATTTTGGTCATAGTTATTTACAGCATAATATTTTGACGGAACAGTTCCATTACCAACTTCAATTTGAAATTTACCATTATTTAATCTCAACATATAGGCTACATCGTCACCATTTCCACTTCCTAGATCATTAACCTTACCGAATACAACTTGAGTTGCATTCGCTGTCTTGGGATATACCCAACCTTCAATAGTAAATGAGGTAGTAAAATCTAATTTATTATCATCAGGAATGTCCACATAATCATTGCCATCAAAATCCAATGCATTGTCAGCATTTGTTGTTAGTGTAACAGTTTGGCTTGTTGCACCATCTGCAGTCACAGAAATTACACCTGAATTGGCAGACAAAGCACTATTTATTAATCTAACGTATACAGTTGTTGATGAAATAGTACCACTTGTTGGTGTTATTGAAATAGTACTAGCATAACTCGTATTTGAGAATGTAGAAACTTCTACTCCAGTAGGAGCAGTCACTGTAATATTCGATCCTAAATTTGAACCACTCACTGTGAAACTTTGAGGCGTCACGGTACAACCAGAACAAGTTGTAAACGTTTTTAAAGTACCACTTGTTGAAATTACAGGTGATACTACATTTAAAGTATATGCAGCGGTCTTGCCACATATAGAATATGTAATACTCAAAGTACCATTTGCAACACCAGTCACTAAACCAGTATTTACATCTACAGTAGCAAAATTTGTATTTGTTGAAGACCAAGTTCCACCTGTTAATGCATTTGTTAATTGCAAAGTGTAACCAGGCGCTACATTTGAAGAATTATTTGATTCAGTAATAGAAGGTATAAAACCATCTACATAATTTGAAATAGATCCTGTTAAAGCAAAATTATTAAAAGAAGTACTATTTCTTACAGCAGAAGTTTTATCATACAAAGTAGTTAAACCCGTGTTAGTACCATTTGCAACACCTTGATTGAAATTATAATAAGCTTGCAATCCAGTTTCATTTCCAACTAATTCCTTTAAATAATTATTTGCAATTTCGGAAGCAGTTCTTGCAGTATTCCAAATTCTTACTTCATCCATTTTTCCACCAAAGTTTTCAGCGTAAAAACCTGTACCCAAATAAGCAGCTGAGATTGTTCCCAATGAAGAAGGATTAAATGGCATACTGCCAGAAACATCTGCATGTCCGTTTATATAAATAGTGGCTATATCTGTTGCATCATTAATTACTACAGCTAAATGTGTCCAAGTATTTAATGGAATAGTTGTATTCGATAGAAGCTGAGGATACGTGCCATTTGAAATAGCAAAAAATGGCTTCCCATTATGAATTGTAAATAACATATATTTATTTACATCTATTCCAAAATCAAATAATCTTCGAAATGTATTTTGAATAGATGGGTTCACCCAAGCTTCAAAAGTGAAATTTGTTAAACCATTAGCAACACTTATTGGAAGCCTCACATTATCATTAACTCCATCGAAATTCAATCCATTATCAGTATTTGTAGTTACAGAAACTGTTTTACTGGTTGCACCAGTAGTGGTAACAGAAATAACCCCAGAATTTGCGGCAGTTGAATTATTTGTTAATCTAACATATACTGTAGTAGAAGATACAGTTCCAGAATTTGGAGTTAATGTTACAGTACTAGAATAACTTGCATTAGAAATAGTAGAAACTTCAACACCTGTTGGAGCAGTTACTATAAGATCTGAACTTAGTCCGGAACCAGAAACTGTAAAACTTTGTGGACTAATAACACAACCAGAGCAAGTTGTAAACGTTTTAAGTGTGCCTGATGTGGTTAAAGTTGGAGGTGTAATAACTAATTCATTAGAAGTTAAATCTGTTAAAATATATCCACTAGAATTTGTTATAATTGCTTCAACTGAATATGTTGCATATGGCAATAGATTTGAATTAGGTATAACCAATGACCAATTATTACCACTTATAGACAAATTTCCATCACCTACTGAATATACAACTCCGTTGACTGTAACTGTTAATGATTCACCTGAATTTAAAGTTGCATTTCCGGTAATTGTTGGGTTTTGATTTGATGTAGTTAAAGAATTAACTGTAACTGGGCCAGATGGATCTAAACTCTGTACAGTCAATCTGTAGCTGTTAAGATCATCAAGAACACCGGCAGCATTTCCACTTTGAGATGTATTATCTGTAAATGTAAAATTTCTATCAACTCTTAAATTACCAATATTACTTCCGGTAGTACTTGTCGGCCTTGTTATATTGAAAGTTAAATTTGTTGAATATAAAAATGATATGTTAGTATTTAAATCAGGTAAAAAACCAAAATAATTTACAGTACTTCCAGTGGTATTTCTCCAAACAATAGAACCTGCAATATCAACATAACTTTTTGTTGAACTAACTCCAGATATTGTTACAGATTTAGGTGAGCTAAAATATAATCTTAAGGTGCCAGGTATATCATTACCTTGTACACTTGTTACAAAAACACCATTTGGGGTCTGTTGAATAAATGAGGATTTATTAATACCCAAGGTTGTAAATGTTTTGATTAAATCAGCATCTTGTGCATTATTACCTCTTGTACCTATGAACCCGTCATCAAAAGGAACAGAAATTAATTGCGAAAAAGCAAAATTTGTGACAACAGAGAAAATAATAAAAAATAATAAGTGTTTAAACTTCGACATAAATGTTCTTGATTAATTTTAAAACGCGAGTGCGCGAATTTAATAGAATTTCTTCTTAGAGTTAATTCTAAACATATAATACAACATAGAAATATGTCTTACATAAAAAAATCTTTAATATGATACATAAAAATTGAACCTAACATATTGACTATCAATACTAGAATGACAATATTGTGCATAAATGTTGGACAACAAAAAGCCCCTTTCGTTGAACGAAAGGGGCTAATATTGAGCTATTTAGGGGGTAAATCTTACTTTACTTCCTCAAATTGTGCATCTTCAACTGTATCATTTGAAGCGTTTCCACCTGCTTGAGCACCTGCATCAGGGCCAGCAGCATCTGCTCCACCCGCTTGTTGTGCCTTGTAAATGTCTTCACTTGCAGCAGTCCAAGCAGCGTTCATAGCTTCTAAAGCAGCATTCACTTGCGTGATATCCTGAGCTTGATGAGCCACTTTTAAGGTTTCTAAAGCAGTCTCAATAGGTGCTTTTTTGTCTGCTGGGATCTTATCCCCAAACTCTTTCAATTGCTTCTCGGTTTGGAAGATTAAGCTATCCGCTTCGTTCAACTTCTCAACTCTTTCTTTCTCTATTTTATCAGATGCTTCGTTTGCTTTAGCCTCGGCTTTCATCTTCTCAATTTCTTCCTTAGTTAAACCACTACCCGCTTCGATTCTGATTTTTTGCTCTTTACCAGTTCCTTTGTCTTTTGCGCTTACGTTTAAGATACCGTTTGCGTCAATATCAAAAGTCACTTCAATCTGAGGTACTCCTCTTGGTGCTGGTGGAATACCATCCAAGTTAAACATACCTAAGCTTTTATTTTGAGCAGCCATTGGACGCTCTCCTTGAATCACATGAATCTGAACACCAGGTTGGTTATCGCTTGCTGTTGAATAGATCTCTGTTTTCTTTGTAGGGATAGTTGTGTTTGATGCAATCATTGTTGTCATCACACCACCCATTGTTTCAATACCTAAGTTCAAAGGTGTAACGTCTATTAATAATACATCTTTTACATCTCCAGTCAAAACACCACCTTGGATACCTGCACCAATTGCAACAACC
>JACCDN011197692.1_pt1 | contig 19162 bp, 17 predicted proteins | sample 7441691 | NCBI WGS metagenome assembly JACCDN01 (sample SAMN15323439, study PRJNA562643) | freshwater metagenome | isolation source: river surface water | place: USA:Blue River Watershed | collected 2017-08-16 | reverse complement strand
GTCAGCTCTATTTGGTGTCACATTAATATGGATTACCGGATCATCAAGACCAAAATACTCTGCTATTTCATTTCCCAGAATTGCATCTTCTGGAAGTTCTATTATCCCAGATGAGTCACCTTTGATGTTTAGTTCTTCTCTTGAACAGAGCATGCCTGAACTATCAATACCACGGATCTTTGATTGTTTTATTTTAAAACTACCATTTGGAATGATAGTGCCGATTTTTGCCAGCACCACCTTAATCCCAGCTCTTGCATTAGGAGCTCCGCAAACTATAGTGAGTAAAGTTGATGTGGTTTTAACTTTACAAACTCTTAATTTATCGCTATCTGGATGAGGGCTTGTTTCCAAAATTTGAGCAACTTCAAAATTAGCAAGTTCTGCTCGCTTGTCGATGATTTCTTCGACTTCCAGCCCCAGCATAGTAAGAGTTGTTGCTATCTCTTCTAAGCTAGCTTTGGTATCAAGAAAATTTTTTAGCCAGGATAAAGTGAATTTCATCTGGTTAACCCTCCTGCTAATGTTGGGATATCAAGGGCAGCAAAATTGTAATGATTAAGCCATCTGATGTCTCCTTCAAAAAATTGCCTTAAGTCTTTTATCCCATATTTTAGCATTGCAAAACGTTCCAATCCAAGCCCAAAAGCAAATCCTTGATACTCACTTGAATCAATACCAACATTTTCCAGTACCCGCGGATGAACCATGCCACAACCAAGAACCTCAAGCCATTTGTCGTTTTTGCTCATTTTAATATCAACTTCAGCAGATGGCTCGGTAAAAGGAAAAAAACTTGGTCTGAATTGCACTTCAATTTCTCCGTTCTCAAAGAAGCATCTTATAAAATCAGTAATTATATATTTTAAATGGCCCATATGAATATTTTTATCAATTACTAACCCTTCAATCTGGTGAAACATAGGGGTATGTGTCATGTCCCAATCAGAACGATAAGTTCTTCCCGGGGCTATAAAACGAAATGGTGGTTTACCGCTTTCCATTGTTCTGATCTGAATAGGAGATGTTTGAGTTCTAAGTAATTTTGTTTTATCAGATGTTTTCTTTAAATAGAAAGTATCATGCATCTGCCTAGCTGGATGATTTTCATCAATATTTAAAGCAGTAAAATTATACCAATCATCTTCTATATCTGGACCATCTTTGATTTCAAATCCATATTTAGAAAATATTTGTACCAATTCTTCAAGACACTGAGTAATAGGATGAATACTCCCTTTTACTGAAGGCTTAGCTGGAATTGTAAGATCTATTTTTTCTTTTTCGAACCTGATATTTAGTTCTTTTTCTGCTAAAATCTCGCTTTTTCTTTCCAAAGATTCTTGAATTAATTCTTTTACTTTATTAATTTTTTGACCTAGTTCTTTTCTAGCTTCTGCAGCTATTTTCCCCAGATTTTTCATTTCTTCAGTTATAAGACCAGATCTACCAAAATAATGGATTCTAACTTTCTGTAAATCTTCTAAACTCTCTGATTTTTCTATATCTTTTTGAGCAGAAATTGCTATTTGTTCTAGCATCCTGGATATGTCCCTATTCTTAATTATACCCAAGGATAATATATTTTAACGGAAATAACAAGTGTAAAAGCATGTTCAATGGTAGGAGTAATCTAGGCATTAATACCAATTCAATTTCATAGCGATTAATTATAAAATATGTGTAGTATGCAACAAGGAAATATGCTATAGCTTCCATATATAGTCATTCAAAATGCCCAGATGAGATATATGAAGCAGTTTTATAAGATATGCGGATTAATAGGTTTATATTTTATTAGCCCGGCTTCTTTTTTTGCTCTTAAATTCAAGATAAATGAAGATAATATGATGCTGTTTCGTATGACCATCAATATTACTTACTATACAACTATAGTTGCGCTATTTTTTCTTATAACTAATCTTTAAACAATTAAATTACTGGAATTTATAGTAAATCGACTTGAATATGGGATAGTTAATTTAAAAGCAAGCTTGCGGGAGCGTAGATAACTACGTGGTCTCTCCGCCAGAAAGCAGGATTTTTGCTATAACGCAATAGTGGGTAAGGGATATAAAGCAAGATAGGATATATAGTAAATTAGGTTGGAATAGATACCAGGCGCGAGGATCAGCTTTGCAGAATTCTGGCGCAGAGACTAACTATTTTCGCTATATTTCAAAAATCAAGATTTGCATAATCTTTTTGCGGAGTAAAACCAGCTACTTGGTCTTGTAAAATTGTCCTAAAACTCGGGCGGCACTTAATGATAGAGTACCACTGCTTGATAATGGGCCAGCTATCCCAGTTAATTTCACCAAAATAGTCGATGGTTGAAATATGACTAGCAGCTGCTATATCAGCACAAGTAAGCTGCTCCAACGAGACATAAGAATGCTTTTCTAACAAGGACGTTAAATATTTAAGATGATGTAATAAATTTGCCTTAGAAGCCCTAATATACTCGCTCCGAGGCCCACCAATTCGCTTAAGCAGACGTATCATTTTTTCTTCAAGAATAATTTTACTTACTTCGCGATAAAATTTCTCATTAAACCAGTAAATTTCTTGCCTTACTAAAATTTTTTCTTCCAGAGTCTGGGGCATCAAGGTAAAATTATCAAATTTTTCATTTAAAAATTCAGTAATTGCATAATAGCCAATAATAGGTTCATCATTAAAAATTATTACCGGGACAGTCGATGCAGGATTGATTTTTATAAAATTTTCTCTTCTCTCCCAATAAGCCTCTTTAATGACATTAACTTCTAGATTAAGCTCTTTTAAATATACTCTTATTTGGCGCGAAATAGGACATATTGGATAGTGAAAAAAATTAACTACAATATTCATGCTATCTAATTCGAATTTTAAGTTTTTGGGTTTTTAAAGTTTTTGTTTGTCATTGTTTCTGGTCTCTCAAGGCTCATGCTGACCATAAATTCTATCAACTGCTTAGCCAAAAGAGTTTGCTCTATTTTTTTATCTAAGGTTTTTAACTTAAAACTATTAGTCTGCATCTCATCGGGGCCAGCAAATATAATATAATTAGCACCGTCTTTTAGAGCTTTTTCCATCCTTTTTTGTATTTTACCTTTTAGCTCCACTGAAACTGGAATAAGATTTGATCTTAAGTAATCAGCCAGCGTAATAATATAATTTTCACATTCCTGACCAATTGGAATCAGATAAATTGGCGCTGATTTTGTTGTTTTATAATTTTTAAGCGCCATCATTAAGGCTAAACGTTCAATGCCTAAGCCAAAGCCAACAGCGGGAATATTAGGGCCTCCCATCAACTCACATAAATGGTCATAACGCCCTCCGCCACCTACTGCGCTTTGAGCACCTAATTTATCAGTTACAAATTCAAATGCAGTATGACAGTAATAATCAAGACCCCTTGCTAATCTTGGCGATATGTTATAATTAATATTTAGAATATCTAAGTAACTCTGTAGTTTTTCAAAAAAATTTCTTGACTCAACTGTGTAGTAATCAGCAATTAAAGGTGATGAAGATACTAACTTTTTATCATTTTCATCTTTTGAATCTAGTATCCTAAGGGGGTTGTTTTTACTAAGTCTTTTTTTGCTATCAGTTGAGAGATCATTTTCATATTTAGTGAAATAATCTATTAAAGCTCTTTGGTATAAGTTTCTTGAATCTTTACAACCAAGTGAGTTTATTTCTAATGTTATATCGTCGATAATGTTTAATTCTTGTAGTATATGCACCGCAAATTTAATTGTTTCCGCATCGGAATAAGGTTCTCCAGAACCTATATATTCACAATTAATCTGGTGAAACTGCCTCTGACGACCAGCTTGAGGGCGGTCATAGCGAAATACCGGGCCATGAGAAAATAGTTTTAATGGTAGTTTTTGGTGAAATCCGTTGGAAATAAAGGCTCTCATGATACCAGCAGTAAACTCCGGTCTAAGGGCAATATTCTCGCCGCTTCTATCTAAGAAACTATACATTTCCTTACTAACAACATCTGAGGTATCTCCAAGAGTGCGATCAAAAACCTTTGTATATTCCATTATTGGAGTATTTGCTCCCTCATAACAATATAAAGCACTTATTTTCCGAGCTGTATCTATGATATAATTATGGAGGACAAAATCTTCGCCAAAAAGATCTTTCATGCCTCTTGGTGGTTGCAATTTATCAGTCATAATTTAGCATCACTTTGGCTAGCATCGTTATTATTTATCACAGCAGCAGGAGGTTCTATAACTGAAGAACCTTGATCTGCAGGCTTTTCTTGATCAACTTCTTCTGCTGAAGATGATTGAATATCTAGCTTATTGCCAAATCCTCTTAGAAAATTAACTATTCTCTCATCTGTGACGATTTCTAAAAATGATTTATCATTTATCTTCAGGCTGAAATTATTGGGGTCAAAATCAAATTCTGCCTCAAATTTATCTCCTTCTACTAATTCTGGATTTTTGGAGAAAACTTTTAAAGCTGTAAAGCCGTTATTTTCAATATTAGTAATATATTGCTGCATTATTGCTAAGCTAGCTTTATCATTATTAATCTTCTCTATAAAAGGCAATGCTACTTCATGAGCGAATTTTGTTTTTGCATTAATCATCTTGAAAGGATCAGATAATATAAAAACACCTTTATAAGGTTCTTTATTTTTATTGTTGATGGTTAAATCCATAGCATATTCATTGATACCAAAATGCACGCTAGCATTGGTATCTGAGCTTTGAACCTCACGAGATAAATTAGCATTGAATTTGATATTTTTCATATTAACAAAACTGCTAGCCAAATTCATAAAATCATCTGCAGTTAGCTCTCGAGTTTTGAAAACACCTTCAAGACTCAGCTGACTAAAAACTTTTGCTAATAGTTCCGATGTTAATTTCGTTATTTCCGGAATCTTATCTTTTGGATAATTTTTACTATTTTCAAGACCTAAATTGCCCGTAACTTGACGCCCATTACCTGAAAGATCAAATAGAAATTTATTATTTACCAGACCATTACCATAAGAGGTTGTTATAGAAATATTAAATAATTCTTTATTTATATCAAAATCAGCAAAACTAGCTAATATTTGAATACCATCTTTACCCTGGATAAAATTATAAATATTTTCTAAACGGCTTCTATCAGCAATTATCGAAAAATTCATATTAGCATCAACTAAATTGTTAGGTACAACCGCATAATAATAATCGGCTGAAAAATCATCTACAAAGTTTTTTGATTTTTGATTTATCTGATTTAGCCCAGATATTTCACCATCTAGCTTGAGCATTTTATCAATTAATTGGTTTGATAATTTGAAATAATCACGAGTTAGACTAATCTCTTTTGCGCTCGTTACTATTTTAAGAGAATATTGATTTGTTTTTTCATCTAATTTACCAATTATTTCGTATAATGAGCCTTTATCTGATGCAATAACTACATTATCAGATGCTCTAAAAATTTCTCCACCACCATTTTGCAAACTAATATGTATATCATTCATATTACCATGCAGAAGTTGGTCATTAATTTTGCAAACAAAATGTGGATTTAACGCGTATATTTCGGTTTCTTCTGAGCCAACAGAAAATTTCTTCCCAGAAGAAGAGGCCGAAACACTGTTATTGAGAGGATTATAAGAAAAAGAAATTTGATCTAACTTAGCCCGAAAAATAGTAGATTTTGGAAAAATGACAAGGTTTTCTGCTGTCACAGTAAAGATATATTTACGGATTTTAACATTATCCAAATCTAGATCTATTAAACCTTTATCTTTTTGTTGCTGCAAAATTGGCAAATATGTAGTACGAACTATATTTTCAAATTTTCTTGCAGCCATCAACCAACTTGCAGCAACTAAGCCAATAGCTATGAAAAGCCATGTTTTCCTTGTCATAATTTATCTATATATTTATTATTTATTACTAAAACTTTATTTCCTTTCGTAATTTTATCATTCCTGATATATTTATCAACACAAGAATTCCGCTAAGCAAACCCATTACTACTATAACTTTTTCTTGAGGAAAATTGCAGAAAAATATAAAAGCAAATATAGCATACAGCAAATATATTGTTTTTCCATATTTAGGGTTTAAATATTTCGCACATTTTGCCCCAGCTGTTAGATAAGCAATTATGGTTGTAAATCCAGCAAAAAACAATAGTAAAGTTACAAATAAGTCGCTATATGGAAAATAATTGGCTATGGTCTCAGAAACAATAGTTGTTTCGTTTAAATGATTCAATTTGTACCATGCCCCGGTTACTCCTAGCATAGTATTAGTAAGAATACATATTACAGTATCAGTAAATAATGCATACACAGCCAAAGTAGCCTGTTTTTTAGGGTTAATAATATTAGTTTCACTTTGTACTATGGAATCAAACCCAATTCCAATATCACCAGAATAAACAGTTTTAGACATACCATGATAAGTAGCTAAAATCATGCTACTACCAACAAAACCACCAATTGGTGCTTGTCCAACAAAGGCTGAATTAATAACAGTAACAAAAAACTCCGGAAGGAGAGAGATATTATTTGCAATAATATATAAAGCCACAAAAACATATGTGATCATAAATACCGGCATTATCACCGTGCAAATACTAGCTAACCTTTTTACACCACCTATAGAACTATATAAAACCAAGGCCAATAATCCAAGAATAATTGCAAGTCTATTGCACTCAAAGCTATATTCAAGTCTATCTACAAGCACTAAGAATTGGTATGTTTCTACTCCATATAAACATATAACAAAAGCAACAACGCCAGCTACATAATTATTTTTAAATGCATCACGTAAATAATACATTGGCCCACCATCAAAACCGCCATCTTTATTCAAGATGCGGTGCTTTAATCCCAAATATATCTCTGAATATTTTATTAACATTCCACATATTGAAGCTATAATAGTCCAAAAAATACTTCCTGGACCTCCAATCATAAGCGCGGTGCTAATACCAACAATATTACCAAGACCTACCATTCCTCCAACTGAAGCAAAATAAAGTTTAACCGGGTGAATACCTGCGCTATTTTTATTCGCACCTTCTAGCAAAATGTCTTTTATGTTTTTTCTAAAATTGGCAATAGCTCGAAATTGAAATCCTCTGGATATGATAGTAAAATAAAACCCAGTAAGACAAATAACTCCCCAACCTATATAACTCCAGTATAAAGAGTTTAAAGAATCAATAACTTCAAATAAATAGTCCATAATAATTTAATTTTAGCCTTTAAGTTAACTTTGATATTTTAAACTTGAAATATCTTTTACATTTTTGTGAATTTGAAATCATCACGGACGTTTTCGTGCCATTAAAAGCTTAAGGGTAATTAAAAGATAAAAGAAAAATATTATAATAGATGATTGGTACATAAGAAAAAAACAAAAACAAATTTTTAGAAAAATCTCAAAGGTTCGATTTTAAAAATCGATAATTAGACTAAAAATGTTTTCGCTTTATCATAATGTTTATTAAAGAATATTAATTTAGTTGCTGACTATAGCATAGTTTTTTTGCAAAAGCTAGAAGTATTTTTGCGATAAATCTTTTGCTTGGTGAGTCAAATGATTCAATTTTTTTTCTAACAATAATCTATCATGCTCATCATTTCCTGTAAGCTCCAAAGGCTTATCAACGAGCACCAGTATTTTGCTAAAAGGTTTTGGTAACATCATTTTATCCCAACTTTTTAGCTCAAAATATTTTGAAGCATAACATGAAACAGGAATAAGTTTTTTGTCGTATTTACTAGCTATTTTTGTAATAACGCTACCATTTTTATAGACAGGTCCCCTGGGACCATCGGGGGTTACGACTATTTTACCACCATGAGTAATTTGCTTTATAATTTCTTTTACAGCAATATTCGAATTCTTATTTGTTGATCCTTCAATAATTTTATGATTCATCATTAAGACTAACTTACCAATGATTTTACCGTCAGAATGCGGACTAGTCAGACCAAAAACATTTTTATAATTACCAAAAATATGCATGCTATATGCTAGTCTATTATGCCACACAGCAAAAAACAGCCCATTTTCATTATCAAGTTTTTTCTCGTCAACATTTTCTGGCATAATAAACCACCATCTGCTAGTAAAATAGGAAAATTTAAGATAGACAAAAATTACCCCAGCAAGGATGTTAAATATTATTTTACTATTTTTCAGATGATGTTTTATTACTCTTCTCATTAAGGCAATTAGTCTAACTGAGTTATCGCTTCCTCAATCCTATTACAAGCTTTGGTCAGCAGATCCTTGCTTGTTGCGTAAGAAATACGGAAATAACCTTGTAAACCAAACGCAACACCAGGGACTACCGCCACATTTGCATGTTCTAGTAAATAGGTTGCTAAATCAGTATCATTTTTTAATATTAATCCAGAGGGTGTTTTTTTACCAAATAGCCTTGTGCACCTAGGAAACAAATAAAACGCACCCTCAGATTTATAAAATTCAAGGGTTTTGATTCCTGATAATAAACTAAGTACTAGATCTCGCTTTTGCTGAAAACCAAGAGCATTTTCTGGAATATAGCTTTGAATGCCATTTAAAGCTTCAATAGCTGCAACTTGGCTTATTGAAGCTGGGTTTGATGTGCTTTGAGATTGAATTAACGTCATGGCTTTTATTATGTCTTTATTACCAGCGCCATAGCCTATTCTCCAACCGGTCATAGAATAAGCTTTTGAAACCCCATTAACTATAAAAATCCTATCTTTTAAATCTGGAGCTACTGTAGCAAGAGTATAAAATTTGAATCCATCAAAGGTTATATGTTCGTATATATCATCAGACATTATGTGAACATGAGGATGTTTTCTTAAAACATCAGCAAGCAACAGTAAATCTTCTTTCGAGTAAGCGGCCCCAGATGGGTTACTTGGTGAATTTAAAATAAACCATTTAGTTTTGTTGTTAATTGCTCTTTCAAGAGATTCTGAGCTTATCTTAAAGCCAGTCTCTATGTGAGCTTCAATTATCACCGGCTTCCCTTGGGCAAGTAATACTATATCGGGATAGGAAACCCAATAAGGCGCTGGAATTATCACCTCATCACCTTCATCAAGAGTTGCCATGAATAGGTTATATATCACCTGTTTTCCACCAACACCAACAATTACTTGTTCTGGTAAATAATCAAGACCATTTTCGCGTCTAAATTTTTCACATATAGCTTGTTTTAGTTCTGGCATTCCATCAACATTAGTGTACTTTGTTGCTCCCTGTTTTATTCCTGCAATAGCAGCTAGTTTAATATTTTCTGGAGTGTCAAAATCTGGCTCTCCCGCTCCAAGGGAAATAATATCCACCCCTTTTCTTTTGAGTTCTGCAGCTTTTGCGGATACTGCAAGTGTTGGCGATGGTTTAACTAAGCTTAATCTTTTTGCTACTGGCGACATAATTTTGTGACTAATTTTTTGTTAATTTTATAAGTAATAGACAACAAGCTAGTTTATTAGTTTGAAGTTGATTAAATTATATGAGAACATCTATCGAAAATCAAATCAAAGGTCAATAAATTGTTTATGATAACACGTAGTATTTTTTCTAAATTAACAGACTATACAAAATCAGCTTTTATATTTTTTCTTAATATCCCAAATTTACTCAAAAATCAATTTTTTGAAATTAAGGATGATTTTAAAAAGTTGAAGCACAACCTTAAAAATTTTGCAGAAACAAATATAAAACTTGGTATATACCATCTTAACAATCAAAATTACAATGATGCTATATTTAGATTTATACTAGTTGATAAGTTTCTTCGTCCAAATGATCCTTTTGTAAATTACTCGATAGGATGGACATATTTTTTAAAAAGAAATTATAAAAAAGCAGTTATTTTTTTGGAAAAAGCAAAAAGCGAAGATAAAATTGGATTACTAAAGTTCATCAGTGATATTGACAATGTATCTAAAGTACCAAATAAAATATATTCTATCCATCGTGGAATGATTGCAGAAGACATTGTTGGTAAATTTTTTAATAAAAATCATAACCTACCACGAGATCTAGTTATCCAATTAGTTGGAGCAATTGATAAATTACCAAAAACATATTCTGTACTTGAAATTGGTAGTAATGTAGGTCTTATTGGCCAAGAAATCCAAAAAAGAATGCAAGAAGGTTTTTTTATCACAGGGGTAGAAAGCTCAACAGCAATGGTTACGCTGCAAAAACAATCCGGACGCGATGGGGCTTATGATAAAATAATTAACTCGCATATAGATGATTATCTAAGTGACAATAAAGATCAGAATTATGATATTATTATCAGTTTAGATGGATTTGCTAATGATTCAGATTTAACTGGATTATTTCATAATTTTAGCACCATTTTATATCCACAAGGCTATTTTGCCTTCGCTTTAAGATTAAGCAATAATAGAGATTTTTCAAAAGAATATTTGGAATTTTCTTATAATAAAAATTATATAAATGAATTGTTAAAACAATGTAACTTTGAAATAATGGCTGATTTATGTTTAGATCCAGCAATGAAAAGTAATTATTTCATATTCATCTGTAAAAAGTTGAACTAGATAAAAAAATGATTTAACTATTAAAAACCATCGTTATAATTCGCTAAAATTAAACAAAAGAACTAATATGATTTTTATTAAATGGGTTGCTAACCTATTATGTATAGCTATAACAAGAACAAATCTAGTTAAAAATTCTATGAAATTTTTTCTGCAATTAACACTAATAATAAGCTTTGGATCATCAGAGGCTCTAGCTAAGAAAAATAATGATACCAATAATAAATATGATTATAATACTTATAATCAACATAGTACAAATTGCGGGGTTTATGATCCTTATGAAGCCGTAAATCGAAAGATTTTTGCTTTTAATGCTATAGTAGATACTTTCTTATTAAGACCTATTGCTAAAGGCTATGGCAGATTCACAAATGATTATACCAAAAATAGAGTAGAAAGTTTTATTGAAAATGTATCAGAACCTTTATCTACTATCAATTACACTCTTCAAGGCGATTCCGATGGAATTTTTAAAAGCTTCTGGCGTTTTACAATAAACTCAACATTTGGGTTAGCTGGAATGTTTGATGTAGCTAGCAAATTTGGGTTAAACCCACCTCAACAAACCCTTGGCAATACCTTAGCACATTATGGTGTCGGTCCAGGACCATACATAGTACTCCCTCTGTACGGTGGGATTAGCGCAAGAGATGCATCAGATCCGTTAATTTCAAATAATTTGCTAAACCCAGCTAATTACGCCTTCCATAAAGATTTTAAACTAGCTGTTACTGGCACAAAAATTCTACATGCACGTTCCAAAATCATGCCGTTTAGCGACTATGTTTCAAAAAATTCTCCAGATCCGTATATCGCAATTAGAGAAGCTATTTTCAACTCGCGCGAGGCAAAAATAATATACCCAAATGGGTATAGATGTCCTGTTGTTAATTAAGATTAATTAGCACTGTACTTTAGAAACTTAAATGATTAATATAAAATGCAAGTAATATGTTAGGTTATTTATGAAAGTCATTAGTGCAATATTTTTATGTATGGTTGTTTGTATTATTTCTGCAAAAGCCGAGGATGAAACAGAAAAACTAAAAATTTATGTTGATAACTTAATTACCCAAGGTTACAATATAGTTAACGATAATTCCTTGTCTGGAGAAGATAAAGTTGAACGCTCAAGTGAACTAATTCGCAAGAATTTACACCTTGACTGGATGGCCAAATACAGTTTAGGCCGCCATAAAAGAACTGTATCTGCTGAAAAAACACAAGAATTTATAGAGGTATATTCTAGGTTTATCGTACAAGCTTATGCCGAGCTTTCAAAGAATTATAGCGGGGTAAAAGCAGCGGTCAAAAAAGTCAATAAACTTGACGATGACATGTTTATAATCAGTATGGAAATACTAAAAACAGACTCTGACTCACCAGTGAGGGTTGACTACCTAGTGCATAAACTCGCAAATACAAGGCAAAATCCTTATAAGGTAGGTGACGTAATAACCGAAGGAGTTAGTATATTAAATTCACAACAATCTGAATTTGATAGCATTATATCCAACAGTGGAATTGACGCATTGATCGATAATTTAAAAGAGAAACTATCAATTAAAAAATAACAATATAAAATAAAGCAGTATTAATCTATAGTTAATTATTATGACAAAACAAATTAAAGATAAAGAGTTTGAATCTGAGGTTATAGACTCAACCTTACCGGTGTTAATCGATTTCTGGGCAGAATGGTGCGGTCCGTGCACTATGCTTGCACCTACTCTTGAAGAATTATCGAAAGAAATGGAAGGTAAGCTAAAAATAGTAAAGATGGATATTGATGAAAACCCAGCAACACCTTCTAAATTAGGCGTCAGGGGAATTCCAACTATGATAATTTTCAAAGAAGGAAAGCAACTCGCTGTCAAGGTTGGAGTTCAACCAAAAAACACTATCCAGGAGTGGATAAATTCTGTTATATAGTTAATTATAGCAGTAAAAACCAATCAGGTAACCATGAGTGATTTAATCAGTTTTGGCTATGCGATTAAATATCTTCTAAAAGACAAAGGCAAGTATGAAATGTCGAGAGATTTATTTCTGCTTTGTTAGTCTCAGAAGGATATAAGCCAGTTAAAATTAAATCTTTGTTAGAAAGCGAGAGGCGAAGCTAGAGGCAAGGCTGAGGGTAGAGCTGAAGAAAAAATTCAAATTGCTAAAGCTATGTTATTAGATGGAGATTCAGTAGAAAAAATAGCTAAAATTACAGGCTTATCGATTGTAGAAATTAAAAAACTATGACGTTTCCCGAAATTCAAAACTAATAGACTAAGGCACTGATTGCACAATTTGCATTTGCTTCCTCCATTTTTCATGGAATTTATAAGTACAACCAGCTATGAGATACATTATTACTCTCAATTTTCGATGATTTTTGTAAACAAATAAAAATCTTGGGATTTATCAAGCTTAAGGTTATGAACAATTGACTTTAGTTTGCAAAAAGGGTATTTTCTTAGGTGTTAGTTATTAGAATATATATTAGCCAGAAAAGATAAATTATGACAAAAAATAAAAAACTTCCTTTAATGCCAAAGGCTACCGCTGTGTGGCTTATTGATAATACTACCTTAACTTTTAAACAAATAGCTGATTTTTGTGGTATACACGAATTAGAAGTAAAAGGTATCGCTGATGGGGAAGTTGCTGTTGGAGTAATAGCTGATAATCCAATAACCTCTGGACAGATCGATAAGGAAGAGATCCAAAGGTGTAGCAAAGATCCAAGTGCAAGACTTCAACTAAAGGTGAGTAGTGCTTATGAAGCAGTCTCCAAAACCAAAAAGAAGATCAGCAAATATACTCCTGTTGCAAGGCGTCAAGATAAACCAGATGCTATTTATTGGTTAATAAAAAACTTTCCAGAAATTAAAGACTCTGCTATTATCAAGTTAATTGGGACAACAAAATCTACTGTAGATGCAATACGTAGCCGCACTCACTGGAACATGGCAAGTATACGTCAACGTGATCCGGTGCTGCTTGGTATTTGCAGCCAAATTGATCTTGACAAAGTCATTGAATCCATTCAACTCCGAAACCAGCAATAATGGGTCTTAGCGACGGAACCGTAGCTATAGTCATTCACTTTGATTTACTAACGCTAATAGTGGATAAGAGTTGTAATACCAAATCTCATTTTAAATGATACAAACGAATTTTGCAGATCTCGGCTACTGCTTTCGTAGATTACTACGCTCCCGCAGCCTCGTCTTGAAATTCATTAGTCTGATTTAAAATGAGACTTGGTATAAGACAAATCAACAACATAGCTAGTTGCAATCTAAAAGGCTATAAAACGCCTCATCATAACTACTTTCTTAACAGTGCCATAGTGTCTAGAACAGCAAATTCTTTTTCAAGAATAGCTGTTAAATCTTGGAACGCTGCTTCAAGGTTACTATAATCATTGGATCTGAGTACCAGAGAAGTGCCGTGAATATTTTCTTTTGTGAATGGATAACTTCCCATATCAACTGATGGATATTTATTCTGTAAATCTTCAAATAATTCTGCTATTTTACTTTCTCCAATCATAACAGTGTGCGATAGACTTCGTATAACATTACCTTGTTTTAACGATGAAACAACAGAATCTAGCATAGATTTCATGATATCTGGTACCCCAGCAAGGCAGTAAACATTTTTAATAGCGAATCCAGGAACTTTGCTAATATCGTTTTTTATAAGGGAACTACCCTTTGGTATAAAAGACATTTTCTCTCTTGCCTTATTCATTTGTTCACCACGGCCTTGGTAAAATTCTTGCAAAAGATTATATATGGTTTCGTTTCGACTATAAGAAACTCCAAAGGCCTCAGATATAGCAAGGCTGGTAATATCATCATGTGTTGGGCCAATGCCACCAGTAGTAAAAACATAATCATATTTCGCGCTTAAAGCCAGAACAGACTCTATGATCATTTGTTTTATATCTGGAATTGTTCTAGTTTCGCATACAACTACACCAACTTTCCCAAGTGTATTTGCTATAGTTTGTGTATTAGTATCCAAAGTGCGGCCTGAAACTATTTCGTTTCCTATTATTAATATAGCTGCACTTGGATTTTTCATAGCAGATTACTTAAGTTTTGCAAATTACGTTGATATAGAGTTTTTCAACAATTCTTAGATTATAGGATTTAATATAATCATAAGTGAAGCCATATTTATTTTCTATCACCAAAGAATCTTAGCATATACAGAAATAAATTGATAAAATCTAAATATAAAGAAAACGCTCCCATTACCGCCATTTTCTGACCAATTTCTCCACCACCAGAATGATAATACATAGTCTTTAGTTTTTGTGTATCCCAAGCGGTTAGTCCCATAAATATAGCAATACCAACAAATGAGGTTGCAAAATCAATAGCGGGGCTTTGTAGAAAAATATTCACCAAAGAAACAACTATCAAACCAATAAGACCCATTACAAGGAAAGAACCCATTGAGGTTAAATCTCTTTTTGTAGTGTAGCCATAAAGGCTCATGGCACCAAACACCGATGCACAAATAAAGAATGTACGTGCCAATGACTGGCCGGTATATATTAAACCAAGATAAGAGAGAGACATTCCCATGACCCCCGCATAAACCCAAAACAAGGTTTGTGCAGTATTAACTGACATTCGGCCTAATCCCATAAAAAAATACACAGCAATGCCAAGGGGTGCGAAGGATATTAACATCCCAAGACCAGAAGTTCCTAAAAATTCCCCATTAGGACCTATATTAAACATCAGGCTCGCAAGTGGTGGAAAATTTAGAGTTGCGAAAGCAAAACTTCCTGTAACAAGAAGTCCCATTGCCATAAAATTATATATTTTCAACATGTAACTCCTTAAGCCTTCGTCAAAGCCGCCTTTATCTTGGGCAAAGGATTTTGTATAATCGATCATAATTTTACCTCTAAATTACTAGTTTTAAACATTATATAATAAACAATATAAGCATAGTATATATTTTTTCAAGCTTATATCTACAACAAACTACCTATATATCGATTAGATTAAACATCCAAGCAACATACTAGAAGACATAATAAATCCAACATAAGCATTAGATTTAAACCTTGCTAAACAATTCTGGGGACTGTAAATATCCAAGGTTTTTGTTTGCCAAATAAATATTGGAAACACCATCAGTCCTCCAAAAGCTCCTATATAGTTATTTGACGACAAATTTGCCTTTATGTAAAGCCCAATAAATAAGATGTAGGCAATAAGTATAAAAATTTTGTATGGTTTATACTCCAGAAAAATAGCTGATGACTTAATTCCTACGAGCTTATCATCTTTGATATCCATGAAGGCATATATAGTATCGTAGCCAAATGTCCAGAATCCGCAAGCAAAATACATCATTAAAGATTCCGTGGAAACATCGTCTTTAACACTGGAATAACCAATTAGGCATCCAAGATTCCATGTTAGACCTAAAAAAACTTGAGGGAACAGGGTAATACGTTTCATTAACGGATATAGTATAATCATAAAAAATGCAATCATCCCAACGGCTATTGGGACAACACTCAGGAATAAAAGCAGCCAGAAAGCTAAAGAAAGTAATATCACTAAAATGCATGAAGCTAATGCTATTGATATTGTGTTATTTGCAAGAGGTCTATCTTTAGTACGTTCTACTAGTCTATCAAGTTCTCTATCAAAAAAATCATTTATTATACACCCAGAACTTCTTGTTAAAATACTACCAACAAAAAATATAGAAATGTAGTATAAATCACTTATTTCCTCGTAAGCTAAAAACAATCCAAACAACGCAGGAAAAAAGACTAGTAAGTAAGGTACGGGATTATCAAGACGAACCAACTTGGTTATTGTAGAAAAAATCTTTGTCATTTTATATTATTTGCAATATATTTCTATTTTAAAATTAAACTAATAAACACAGTTATGATTGAATTTTCAAAAAAATACAAGTTCAATGAGAGAGAACAAGAATGGCAGAGATTTTGGCAAGAAAAATCTATACATAATTGGGACAAAAATGGCGCACAAGAAAACAATTTTATAGTTGACACGCCACCACCAGGTGTGTCTGGTCAACTTCATATTGGCCATGTTTATAGTTACACCCATACAGATTTTATTGTAAGGCATAGAAGGATGAAAGGTATGAATGTTTTTTATCCTATGGGGTTTGATGATAATGGCTTACCGACAGAACGTTTAGTTGAGAAAGAAAAAAATGTTCGTGCTAGCTCTATGGGTAGAAAGGAATTTATTGATATTTGTAACGAGGTTGTACCTAAAGCAGAAGAAGAATTCAGATCTTTATTTAATAAGATAGGGTTGTCGGTAGATTGGAGCACGGAATATCAAACTATCAGCCCTCTTTCCCGTAAAATTTCGCAAATGTCTTTTTTGGATTTAATAGAAAAAGGTCAAATTTACCGTGATTCTCAGCCAATGCTTTGGGACCCAGCGGATCAGACGGCTCTTGCTCAGGCCGAAATTGAAGACCGAGAAAAAACAACATTCATGAATGATATTTCATTTTTTCTAGAAGATGGCACCAAAATAATAATTGCTACAACAAGACCAGAATTATTACCCGCTTGTGTTTCTGTCTTTTTTCACCCTGATGATAAAAGATATAATCATTTACAAAATAAATTTGCTATTTCTCCATTATTTAATGTTAAAGTTCCTTTACTTGCAGATGATATGGTTGACCCAGAAAAGGGAACTGGTCTTGTTATGTGTTGTACCTTTGGCGATCAGACGGATATTTTATGGTGGCGAAAACACAAATTACCAACAAAGATAATTATTAGCAAACAGGGTAGAATAGAAAATATAAAATTTGATGATACTTGTATTAATCAAACACGTGCCAAGCAATTTGCCGATCAACTTAATGGCCTTAAAATTACGGAAGCTAGAAGTAAAATTATTGAGCTATTAAAAGAAGAAAAACTATTAATTAGTCAGGTAGAACGAACTCAGACAGTAAAATGCGCTGAAAGATCTGGAGCTCCCCTTGAGATTTTGACAAGCTCGCAATGGTTTGTAAAAACAATTATCCATAAACAAGCTCTACTACAAAAATCTGGAGAATTAAATTGGTATCCTAAATTCATGAAGATCAAACTTGATAAATGGATAGAAGGTATAGATCTTGATTGGTGTATATCACGTCAGAGATATTTCGGTGTACCATTTCCAGTGTGGTACTCTAAAAGAAAAGGGGAAGAAGGAAAGGCGATTTTTGCTAAAATTCATCAATTACCAGTCGATCCTCTAGTTGATTTGCCAGAAGGCTATAGTAGCGATGAAGTGATGCCAGATCCCGATGTAATGGACACATGGGCAACTAGTTCTGTATCTCCGCAATTAAATTCCCATGGTATTTCAAATGGCTATATGCATGATGAGTCTAGGCATAAGCAGCTATTTCCAGCTAATTTACGCCCTCAAGCGCATGAAATTCTTAGAAGTTGGGCATTTTATACTATACTTAAATCTTATCTGCATGAAAATACCCTTCCTTGGAAAGACATAATGGTTAGTGGGTGGTGTCTGGCTCAAGACAAAAGCAAAATGTCTAAATCTAAGGGTAATGTTTTAGTACCATCAACATTATTAGAAGCTCATGGTGCTGATATCATAAGGTACTGGTCTGCTAGTTCTAGGTTAGGAGTAGATACCGCATATTCTGAAGATGTTATCAATAGCGGTAAAAGATTAGTCAATAAACTTTGGAATGCTGCTAAATTCGCTAGCACTCACTTTGATAAAATAGCCAATAACGATAAACTCTTACCGCTTGCTAAATTAAAACATAAAATTACCAGAGATTTTGATAAATATTTAATTAACAAGCTTGTCGATTTGGTAGAGATTGCTGATCAGGAATTTACAAATTACGAGTATGCTAATGCATTGGATAAAACACAAACCTTCTTCTGGTCATTATTTTGTGATAACTATCTAGAGATAACAAAAGCCCGAACTTATAACGAACAAGGCAATGATGAAGAAGGAGCTCAAAGTGCTCATTTGACTTTATATCACACTCTAAAAACGTTGCTGAAATTATTTGCCCCAGTGCTGCCTCACATTACTGAAGAATTATTCCAAATAGTTTATGCAGATAATTTGCAGAGTATACATTTAAGGGGTTCTTGGCCAAACTTAGCAAACTGTAAATTTACTGATATTGATGAAAAGAACTCAGAGGAGTTGCTAGAAATTCTCGAGCTAGTTAGAAAAATCAAAGCACAAGATAATTTGTCAATTAAAGTACCTGTGGATTGTATAGAGGTAATTGGTACTGCGCTGCCGGATAATTTGATATTGGATTTAAAAAATGTTACTTCTGCTAAGCAAATTTTATATGTAAAAAAACTAACCTCAGATGCTCAAGGTTTAATAGGCAAGAACGTGCAAATTAATGTGATATATTGTGCTGCTGCAAAATGAAAATGGCTCTAATACCAAGTCTCATTTTAAATGATACAAACGAATTTTGCAGATCTCGGCTACTGCTTTCGTAGATCACTACGCTGCTCAAGCCCTCGTCTTGAAATTCATTAGTCTGATTTAAAATGAGACTTGG
>JACCDN010742782.1_pt1 | contig 19165 bp, 18 predicted proteins | sample 7441691 | NCBI WGS metagenome assembly JACCDN01 (sample SAMN15323439, study PRJNA562643) | freshwater metagenome | isolation source: river surface water | place: USA:Blue River Watershed | collected 2017-08-16 | reverse complement strand
TAACTGCTCAAAGCAGCACACTGAATGGCATTACTGATGAAACATTCCGTCAGTTCGCAGAACATGCTGTCAAAATGAATTTGGTCACCATAGATGCAGACAAAATATTCCCTCAAAATGACCCAGTAATCAGACGTTACATGGCACAAGCTGTAGCAAGATACGTAGTGTGGCTGAAGAATGTATCACCACTTTAGGGAAATTCTAAAAGCTAGAATTGCAATTGGAAGCCAGATACCTAAATTATGCAGGTTTCTTCGTTTGCAAAATGCTCAGCATTCCCCCCTCCATACTCAACTCCTCTCTGATCTTTGCTCTTTGCTCTTTGATCTCTGATCTAAAAAGCATTCTTCATTAAGACAAGTTAACTTAATCATCGAGATCAAGTACTTGTGCTATAGTGCTGCACGTAAACATTAACTACTCCTTACTTTATGTCTTTATCTAAGCGCTTTCTGGTAATTGCCAGCGTGGCGTTAGTACTTGTTGGTATCACTCCTAGTGCCCATGCAATCATCTTGCCTCCAGATTTACCTCTCCTTGAATTAGCCCCAACTGTGGTTAGCTCAAGTCCACTCAATAAAGAGCGTATTGTAAAAAACAGTGATTCTGGCAGCAGTTCTACTATTGCAGTAATGTTCAGTGGCGATATGGAGTTTACTGGCGCAGCGGAAGGGTCAGTACAAGTACGAAATCTTACTACAGGTGCATTAGTAGCCAGCACTGGCACGAGCATTCACAAAAATATGCTTTATTTTTCTTCTGATCAATTTACCCACCCTGGTACAGTTGGTCATAGATATGAAGCCAAGGTAATTGCTAGTCGAATCCGAAAAGCTGGAGGGACTCTTAGTCTTGCAAGCGATTATATTTGGCAATTCCAAATTGCAGATAGAGGGATTTCATTTTTCCCATTTGAATCAGAAAACATAGCTGCTGTCGCTATTGGCAAAGCCAGAATTGATACACCGGCCACTATTTCTTTTTTTGGCAGCAGTGATCAGACTGCAAAATATCGTATAACAATTACTAATCGTGGTAATTATACGCTAGACAGTATGGTAGTTAGAGACATTTTACCTCGTGGTTTTAGATTTGACACCCTCTCTATGGGCACCGGTGTAACTGTAAGTGGCACATCGAACCTTACATTCAATGTCGATGGTCCACTTCTACCTGATTCTAGTAAAATATTCGAATTCAAAGTTACCATTTCCGGTAGTAGTAGCGTGGTTCCAAATGGCACTTATGACAACAGTGCGATTGTTCTTGCAAACTTCACACCAGTTGGACTCGGTGCAGGCGCATATGAAATAAATACAGTCAGTTCACCATTTCTAAACTACGATGACGTAGAAAATGTTACTATCAACCACACTTTCCTCACACTGGACCCATCAATTACGCTTCCTACTTTCTTACCATCACTAGTGCCTACTATTAGTAGCACTCCATCACTAGCACCTACATCAACCACTCCAGCGAGTAGTTTTGGACATCCAAGTAGCGATCCGCTTACTTGTTTACAGCTGAATGGATCTACACCAATTAGTTTCTCAGACGTACCAGGATCTTTGCTTCAAGCACCATATGTCAACTTTTTGACTAGTACCGTGTTCGCTTCTGATCCTACTGTAAGACTTTCTCGTGGTTATTCTAATGGTACATTTGGTACGAATAATACACTTACCCGCTTTGAATTAACGAAGATGGCATTAGGAGCTAATTGCTCTAATTATATTAGTAGTCCAAGCCCTAATAGCTTCTTCAGTGATGTTCCTCGTGACAACTCTGAAATGTCATTAGTGATTGGAAAAGCATATGCACAAGGCATTGTGAGCGGCGTAGGAGATCGTTTCTATCCTGATCGCCCAGTTAGCTATGGAGAAATGGTAAAGATTTTAGTGGGGGCTGGTGTTTACTTCGATCATGGCACCGCTTTGAGTCCTCTTTCTTCAACACTCACTGGTATTGGTGATGAGTCATTCAGACAGTTTGCTGAACACGCAGCCCGCATGAATTTAGTAAATCTCGGTAGTGGATCATCTTTCCCTCAAAATGATCAAGTGCAGAGACGTTTTATGGCTCAAGCAGTAGCAAGATATATTGCTTGGTTGAAGAATATTAGTTTAGTTTAAATCATGGTTACTTTGATTGATGGCAAAAAGTTAGCAGCAGAATTAAAAGCCCAATTACACCTAGTTACTCCTCAGGGAGGTCTAGGTGTAATTGTAGTTGGTAACGATCCTGCTTCTGCAATTTATATTGAACATAAACAGAAGCTTGCTCTTGAGCTTCATATTCCATTCAAGAAATTAACCATCAATGAAGACACAGATTTAGTATCAGCAAAAACTCAAATAAACCAATTTGTAAATGATCCGGAGCTGGCTGGTATCATTCTCCAACTTCCGCTTCCTCCTCAATTTCCAGTTGATGAATTACTCAACCTCATTCCAAGATCAAAAGATGTTGATGGATTATTGCCTGGAAGCCCATTTGTATCAGCTACAGCACGCGCCGTGATGCATGCAATTCAAAGTACAGGCCAAGAACTGACTGGGAAACATGCAGTATTAGTTGGTTATTCTCGATTGCTAGGAAAAGCCTTAGTAGATTTATTGATCGCAGCTAAATGCACAGTTAGCATCACCCATATTCACACTCAAGACCTGGCCAGCATCACTGGCCAAGGAGATATTGTGGTGAGTGCTGTCGGCAAACCAGACTTAATTCGTGGAGACATGATTAAAGAAGGGTGTATTGCCATCGATGTCGGAATTACTCGTACAGAACAAGGAATAAAAGGTGATATCAATTTTGTTGAGGCATCAAAAAAAGCGGCCTATATCACACCAGTTCCAGGTGGTATTGGACCGCTAACCGTACTATTTTTGATGGCTAATACCTTAGGTAAATAACCTAATTTGGCGCCATTAAATTGGTTAAAGTATTCGCAATATCAACGAGTAAGGCAGGATTCATCTTACCAGCACCAACAGACGACGCTTCAAGTGTTGAAGCTGCCCCTTCGACGTTACCATCAGAATCAACAGTGAATTCGTAACTAACACCTTTACCTAGCACGTTGACATGCATTTCACCATTTCCTTTATTCTCAATTACAGTTGGGCCTAGAGCTGATAAGCCAGTAACTTTTTTTCTAGCACCTACAGCAATGAGTAATTTATTCACGGCCAAAACACGCTCAACCATTTTATTGCGAGAATCACGCTCGGCATCAGCATTGAGCACTACATCCATATGAGAACGAGTTTCAGCTAGCACCGTTGCATGAGCATCAGCTAACTGGAGAGGAGCTAAAGCCGCACGTGCAAGGTCTCGAGTTTCCAATTTGCTTACAGCTTGCGGTGAAGGAACCATTACATCTTGACGGCGTGAATTGGGGGTATTCATGAATATTTTGATAATCATGACATTGTAGCACAACTAAATCGACCAGGTAAGAGCTTATTTACGTTCAGTCTTGAATTGAGATAGCCTAATCTCCCCTTTCAGCATATTTATACCAAAATACAGGAACTGTAAAAGTCTGATTATATAGCCCCAACTATGAGCAATAAATGCCTTAGTTGAAAGCTTTTTAACCCAATACAAATTGACTATTATTTGTACAAAAATCAGGATCCCCAACCACCAATCCCCTAGCAATACTAAAAAAATACTAAGTGGCTCTAATAAATAAAATGTATATACAAGTAATCCATGTCCATACCCAACAATGTTTAATTTAATCCCATACCGATGAGCAGTAGAAAAATAAGAAAATACCCCTTTGAATATCGGGATCATTTGGCGAAAGAGATTGCGAGTATCTGGAGGCGGTTGTACCAAGGTATAAAAGGGCATTGTTTTCGCTTTGAGCTTTTTAAACTGCAGTAAATAATCAAGAGGGATATCGTCAATCGGCTCAGGGATGTGATCAATGTGTTGCCATAGTTGGGGATGAACTAGCATAGTTGCCCCCATGGGATAAGAATATTTCCAAGGCAACTGACTAGCCGCATACTCAAAAGCTAGCATCCGCTCAGTATGATGCAGTCCAGCGGACAATACCAGAAAGTTAGATTGCTTAGCAGGCTTAGCCTTAGGTAGAAATGAATAAATAACTGCCCCGGAGTTATCTTTAATATACTGTTCCGCTCTTACTAAATCTAAGAAAGAAATTCTAGCATCACAATCAAACATGCATACATAACTTTTTTGTTTCTTTTCAGCAATAAAGTCTAAACCATAGTTAATTTGAGTAGCTTTAGTACCGTCCAGAACAGGACATGTTACTACAACAATTCTTTCTTGGTACTGACTGTTTTTGAGATAGTCCTGCATTAGTTTAAGCGTAGTATCTGATCCAGTTTCTTTAGCTGTAGTAATAAAAATTAACTGTATTTGCTGGGACTGAGCTAAAAATTGCTCATAATACTGCAATGTATCTTTAATTATTTTTTGTTCCTTATAAACCGGAAATAGAAAGCAGTAATGTTGTGATAGGTCAGAATTACTCTCAATTACTTTTTGCTTGGGATACAGCAAACTCAAACAACTTATCAGTAGAACATAGAGACGATAAAACACGCTACCCCAAACTAAAATTGCGATAAACATTGTTTGAGATGTTTAAAAGCCTCATCTTTATATGGATACCCATTGGCATGACCTTCTAAAGCAAAATAAGAAATAGCACCCAAATATTCTAAGACTGACACTAAACAAAATAGTCGCCGCTCATCACTAGTAGGCACTCGACCATAATAAGCATGAAGTAACAAATCAACAGCTTCGGTATTGTGATTAAGAATTCGCCAAGCACCTTTCGCTAAATCAACTAAGCCTAAACCCACAAAAGACCGCTCAAAATCAATTAAACCAAGCTTTCTACTTACCTTGTTGAAAAGAACATTACCAAGGTTAAAATCACCATGCACGACATCATTTGACTCGTCGATAACTGGCCGCAATTCACGATCCAAAATACGCAAAGCTTGCATTGCTTGTTTACTTTCATCGGCAGTCAAACATGCAGCTTTTGCGATATTGCCGTGAAATAATTGCAAGCGTTTAAGCATATCCATGCGAACAAGAGCACGCGCCCCCTGTTCTTGATGAAGTACACGCAGAGTGACGGCTAAACTCGTTACTAATTCTGAATCAACATGCTCCAACCTTTGCCCTGGAATCTCACTCATTACTACGCTCAAACTGTCTTCATTCGCTCCATAAATTGCGGGCGTGATGATATAGGGATGATCTTTCAAAAGTGACAACATGCTCACCTCGGTTTCCCAATATTCGCGCTCAGGATAATCCTTCTTATAAGCACGCACGCCTCTCCACAACCCCAACCTCACTTGATTACGAAAGCTCGGTCGAGTATCTAGATTGACAAAATCCGTCAAATCAGTAGTTGTAGTTGATAGCGATCGCATGATATTGAGAGGCTTGGTCGAGTAAGTAATGGCTGACTGAACAGTTATTAAACTTGAAAGCAGTAATTTCTTTATCTAATTGTTTCATATAACCAATAGCTGCCTTGATCACATTTTCATGAGTAACAATGGCAACTTGAGCAAAAGGATTGGCTTCAATTTCTATTTGCAAAAATTTCCCCACTCGGTCTTTGAGATCTGCTAAACTTTCTCCTTCGGTATGAGCAAAATGATAAGGATCTTCTTTGAATTGTTGGTCAACCTCAGCAGGTATTTCAGACAGGCTTTTACCAGTCATTAGTCCAAAATCTTGTTCTTTGATCAAGGCAGAAGTGATAATTGGCAGCGATCGCCCCTGAAAAATAATTTTTGCAGTATCTTGAGCTCGGGTATTGCTGCTGACATAAACTCGATCAAAAGCTATATCTTGCAATGCTCTACCTAAAAGTTGAGCCTGAGCCTGACCTTCAATTGTTAGAGGAGAATCAGCTCTACCACCCATCAAAATATTTTTTTGATTAGAATCAGTCTGACCATGACGAATAAAATAAAGATGACGCATCATAAAAGGGAGTTAAGGAGAATCAGTCCTTGTAAAAAGAACTGTTTTTGCAAAGTACGATCTTGATAAAATTTGCTAATCGAGAGCAAACAGAGAGCTTCTATCCACAAAACATCTTGCTGCTTTACTTGCCATCGACTACAAAAGTGATCAAGCCACTGAGCTTCCTTCACCCTAGCCAAAGGAAATTGCAATATATAGCTCTTGTCAGACAACTGCTCATAATGGCTTAATCTGTTTTTTATATATTCATAGCTTCCATGAAAGGAATGCAAAAATTTAGCAGCATCGTAACGAATATCACCCCAAATACTTTGCTTATTTCCCCAGGCTCCTCTGGGGTCAATGAGATAGAAGAGATGCTGTTCAGGACTATAAAGAATATTGGCACAATGGAGATCACCATGTATATGCCGAATCACAGCTGTCTTGGCTAAATCTTGCGAACGCAATCGCACTTGGTCACGCAAGTGCCCCCACCCTTTCAGTAGTTGGTCATTTACCTTGATTTGATCGCCAAAAAGATCCTGTTGATCTTGATCTGACAGTTGTCGTCGCCAAGATTCCACTCGATCAATAATTCTCTCACCATACATAATTTCTGTTTCGGCTAGATAATTCCCACTGGGCCCAGTGGGAAGGTAGTGGTAAAAGTGCTCTTCAATCCACTGCCAAAAAGATTCCGTAATATACTTAATGTTATTAGTAGCTAGTGGGTGCCATAAAAGATACGAAGCTAACGAACGGGCAGGTATATAATCCATTACAATCTGATTCTGCCCAAGCTTTTGTATCCTAGGAAAACATTCCGGGACCAAGCAGAATTGGTAATAAAAAAGCTCATTTTTAATGGCCAAACTATCACCGGATTTTACAATGAGTTGACCTTTTTGCTGCACAGTATGTCCATCCAGGTAATGCTGAAATGAGTGTTGATGCATGTGTTGCAAAGTGCCCATATCATGCCAATCATCTCGATAAAAAGCTTTTAAAGGACAGCTTCGCGTATACTCGGCTAGCAATGCACTGATGTTTCCTTTGTCGAGAGCATCTTGATCACTCATGACACAGCTAACAGACTCATTCAATACTTGAGGATTAGAAAAATAGTAAACGCCAGTAATAGCAGATCTCCACTTACTTTGCTTTGGTTTATCATCAAAAGCAGACGCAACGCCTTGGCAGACGTCTACCATACACCAATGCCTCACCTGATCTGCCAAAACTGGCGTAAGGCTTACAAATGAATGTTCGAAATCCGTTTGCTGAAAAGGCACTTCAAAAATCGCATCAGCTAAATGAACAATCACGGGTTCTTGGTAGCTGATGGTACTCAAGGCGCAAAAAGTAGCGTCCAATAAACCCACTGGTGAAGATTGTTCCACTAATTCAATGCAATATTGTAGTTCATACGCCGCTAAAATTGGTTCAAACAATTCTCGTTGTCCTGGCGCTATTACCAAAATAACTTTCTCTAAAGAAATATACTGATAAGACTGTAAAATATAGTCGATTAGTGGTTTGTCATGATGAACCACTAAAACTTTAGGAATTCCATAACTCAGGGGCTGCATGCGTGTAGCCAAACCAGCAGTAGGAATTATTAAAATCATGGCTAATAGCGGGGTAAAGACTCTACTAAATGCCGAGCAAAAACTAAGCTTGTGAAGGCAGGATTAAACAAGCCGCCACTTTGCCAGGTACTACTACCTGCAATATGGACATTGCTTAAATCTCTCATGCTCAAAGTCTCATCTACTACAGCAGGATAAGTCATGCCACCAATGAGATGTCCACCATAATATTTGGGTTGATGACGATTAAGTAACTGCCAATCGAGATCTTTGAATACTACATGCTTTAAATGATGGAGTAGAGAAGTACGCAAACGATGCATAGTTTCAGAGAACTGTTTACTTACTCGATACTGTCCACCACCAAGGAGCTGTAGTCGTGATTGAGCCATAGAAGGAAATTCAGCTACAGCAACAATACGTATGAAATGATGAAAAAAATCTGCTTGACTCAATTCAGGTAACCGATTCAGACAGACCTGTACTAGGTTTTCTCTGGGAGGAGCACTATGAAATTCCAGTCGAAAACGCAAGCCATCAATCTCTCGGTCTTGAAAGAAGAGGCTAGCCAAGCTCGTGCGTGGAATCGTCATTTCAGGAAGCAAAAAACCAAATGACAGTTGTAAATGATCAGAAAAATAGCTGCCAACAGACTGCATATGTTCGGTATACATACGATGTTTAGCAAAGGTTTGCTGAATCAAACCAATAGTGCCCGGAGTATGACATGCAAGAATGATATGCTTGGCTTTAATAGCAGTCGATTTCCCCAGCTGATCTCGCCCAACAATCGCTGTAGCTTGATTATGAGCAACATCTAAATAATCCACCTGGAGAAAATCAGGCTTGGCAGCCAAGAAGGGCCAATTAGGCTTATGATCTTGCCAATACTGGTCATACGGCTCTCTGGTATCAAAGCTAGGACCAAAAAGTTTTGTATGACCCGTAGATAAGTATTGCAATGGTGCACTAGGAAAGTGATCTTGAATAAACTGCGTAAACTGATGAAATGTTGCTGAGTTTGCAACTGACTCTAAAGATTGGATTGGCAACTCGGAGAGCAGCTGTTTTTTATATTTCAGATAAGAGTCATGACTAAAAGGAAAGCCCCTAACATCTCTTTCAGTTGGAAAGGATATCAATCCGGTAGCTTTTTCTTGCCAAGTATCTTGAGCCCCAAGATAAGAGCCCAGTTGGTAATTATCACGACTAGTAAGCTGTGGATTATGACCTGATACCCAAATAGAATGAGTATCTCTCAAAAGATGGGCAATATATTTCCCTACTATTCCCCCACCCACAATACAATAGTCGTACATAGAGCTAATTAAGCTATGATCGACAGTAATGATTAGGTAACTATTTACCTAGAGTGAAAAAATTAACCATTGATGAACATTCATCAAGTTTTAATAAACAAACAATTCTGTTGACTATCAAAAGAATTTCAGTATCCTGGGCATGTGCTTTTGCTATATGTATCCGTAGCTCAGCTGGATAGAGCGCAACCCTGCGGAGGTTGAGGCCAGAGGTTCGAATCCTCTCGGATACACCACGATCGCGACTAGCGATCGCTTATTCTTAGGCTATCTCTCATTTTGATTCTAAGAATGCCTCTTCGACGCGATCGAAGCATGAGACTAAGGATTAGACTGAGGATAGGGTTAAGTAATAAGTGATTAGGGATACAAAAAAAGCAGATCTAAAAATTTAGACCTGCTTTACAAAATGTTGAAGTAATTAGGCAACCTTTTTACTAAGAGTTCGCGTGGGTGTAGCTGCATCTAGAGTTGATTTTGTAACTACAGGTTGTCGTGCTGAAACTGACCATCTTGCTGCTGTTTTAGCATCAATCAACTCCTCCAGTGCTAATACCCTAGCTACAGCCTCACGCCCCGAACCATCGTTTTCAGCTAATTTGAGATGCCCTTCCATTGCTTGTTCTGGCGCAATAATCTTGATTTCTAGGGGATTAAATTCAAAGCTCTCCATAAAAGTAGTTACTTTTTCGATATCATTATAGTACACACCATTGATAGATGTAAATATTTATTGTAAATTTATTTTCCGTTTTCTAATTTATATAAAGAAATGTCTGACCGAAGGAAGCACATTGCTAGGATATCTGGACCTCGAGAGTACCTCTTAACATTGACTGATGAGAGAGAGCTTGTTGAAGTTGTAAAAAAAGACAGGTTAATGGGCTTAGAAGCTCGGGCACAAGGGATGGGAGATGTTTCCGAAGCATTGAGAAAGCATTTATACGAGCTCTTTTATGATGAAAAAAAACGTGAGGTTTCAATGTTGCGTAGCAGAGAGCTTATGGGTATTACTGGAGCCAAAGAGCAAATAGAACGCATGTTTAAGGAGTTTTCGCAAAGACGGACACCAGAGTCATTAGTGATGGAGTACGACTATCTGATCGGAATGGATAGCCTAATAAGTGCTACCAGGCATGCAATTAATGAGGTTTCTGACTTGGCAGTGGAGAAAAAAATTGGTGAATTAATCGATATTTTGGAAGCGGTAATTAAAATCGTTTCTCGTTATACTAAAATATTCATGGGGGAGAAAAAAATAGTTAAGGGCAAAGCAATGGGAGAATTTAATCTTCTTACCCCTGAGGCTTCAGTTGAAATGATTGAACTAACTGTTACTACTAATTTAAGGAATACGGTCCGCCTTGCCACTCAACTAAATGAAATAGTAAAGCGTCAAAGACCACAATCTAATGATTTAGTGGTATCATCTGAAGACGTAAAGCTAGAATGGTTCGCAATGGCGATCGAAAAACTAATTCAAAAACTCAAAGATCTGATCGCTTATTTCGACAGAAGTCCAAAACAGATTTTGATATCAACCACTGCTCAAGTAGAAGAACCTTCAGTTGAAGAAAAAATAATCGATAAAACACTGACAAGTCTAAAGGGGATATCAACTCAGTTGAGAATTATCTTAGCGAACTTAGAACAACGCCCTGGATTATTTGTATTTAGCCATTTAGAATTACTGAAATCATTTGCAAATGAGCCTGAACAAAGTTTAGGTGAAATAGTAAAAGACCTTGAAAAAAAGGAAGATAAGTAGCCACAGTATTAGACAATAAACACCTATTTAGGCTAGTTAAGGCATCTATAAGAAATTGCAGGAGTATGTAGATATGCTACTACTCCTGTGATTCATTTACTTTTTATGCTTCCTATTCAGACTACTATCCCTGGGCGTATCCAACAAGCAGCACAGCTAACACTTAAAAACTGGCAGGTATTTGTGCTATTCCCGGTGATTGTTTATGTGATTGCAGGTTTATTGCTCGCTATTTTGGCTAGTATCGGAGTTGTTAGTTTGGTAACCACAACAAGCATTTATAATCCTGGCGCTATTGCAGCTACGGTTGGATTGGGCATTGTAATTACTGTAGTGATCAATGTTATTGCCAGTTTGATTAGTGCCATTGTTCCTCTGCAAGCAAGTAATATGGTTCATCATGATCAAAAACCAGAACTTGGTGGTTTGATTCAATTTGCGCTCAAAAATCTTGGGCGCTATATCAGCATCGCTTGGGCGGTGTTTGTGTATGTAGCTCTCTGGCCAGTAGTCGCTATTATCGCCGGATTCGTGCTTATGGCTGTAGGCATTCCTTCTTTGGGCGGATTAGTCGTTTCACTTTCAATGTTGGCCTTGGCTGTGATGATGGTATGGCGTGGTGTACAAGCTGTATTTGCTCCTTATATCGGTATCTGTGAGCAAAAGTCTGGATCAGAATCTATTGCGACTTCAGTTCAACTCAGTAATGGACGCTGGGGAGACATTGTCATCAATGTCATTGTTTACGGTTTGGTAGCTGGTATTGCTGCTGCCATTATTTCTACAATTGGTGGCTCAATAGCTAGTATATTTGGTTCACCTTTCAGTTATACAGCTACTCGTGCATTAAGTTATAATTATTTTTCTCTCTACCATATTGTGATCATGTTAGTAGAAGCAATTAGCACAGGACTCACTACTGGGTTCATCACGCTCTGTGTGTACCAATACTGGCAATCAGTAGCTCACCCTGTTGCTACTCCAGTCGCTACAACTCCAGTGACACCTCCAACTGCTTAAACGAAACAAACTCAAAAAGAACCCCAACTCATAGGAGCGGGGTTCTTTTTTTATATAGCTACTATTGTGAGTAGGTCCATGAGCGAATATGGATCTCAGCAATACCATTATTCATTTCCCAGCGAGTGGCAATTCGATCTTCTCTAGTCCCTTGTTTCATTTGCATCTCTAAACTACCATTGGTAGCTCCAGCACTTTGACTCACTACTTTCCAACCAGCTGCAGGAGTCTTTGCGACATTTTTGTAGAATTCTCCAATAACCTTGATACTGTCCATAGTGTCATAAACTAAACGCAGATCAACTGGCTCCATAGACTCATATGTAGCATTCACTAATTTACCATTAGTATAAGCAAAGGCCTTCAAAGCGTCAGGAGCATCACTAGGAAATTCTACTGCTTCTTTTTGAGCATATTCACGAGCAGCCACATCTTTCTGAATTTGTTCTAAGCTATTAGCAAAATTATTAACCGCATTAGGATCAGTGAGATTGCCCTGAGCATCAAGAGATGTTCCTAATTGTGACAAAGCACCCAGCCCCTTGAGAGCATCACCAACATCACTATTGGGAGCCAAATTGCCTAGAGCATTTAAAGGATTATTGGCCATTCCAGCTGGCAAATTAGTATTCATTGCGGCTGGGGGAGGAGGTGGTACGGCAGGAGCGCCACAACCAACTAAGAGTACAGTAGCAGCCAGTGGGGCCACCATCTTGAGACGAGAAATTGTCATAAAATATGTTAAGAAACAGAATCACTTTAGCATGGAGCTATAGTGAAAGGAATTTGTAGAAAAAAAGATCCTTAGTGTATAGTAGACAAGCAATTAATATTGATTTATGGAAATGAATTTCACTGACGCAAACTTCGTTACTGAAGTAGAACAAAGCAAAGGCGTAGTAATGGTCGACTTCTATGCTGAATGGTGTGGACCATGTAAACAACAAGGTCCAATTATTGAGAAATTAGCAACAGAATATGCAGGTAAAGCAAAAATTGGCAAAATGGATGTTGATCAAAACCCTGAAACAGGTGAAAAGTTTGGCATCATGAGTATCCCTACTTTGATAATCTTCAAAGATGGTAAACCACTAGAGCCACTTATTGGCCTCCAACAATATGCCAAGCTCAAAGCTACTCTGGATAGCCTAATCTAACATGCACTTTTGGGCCTATTTATACTTTGCAGCGCTCATCCTCTTTTCTCTATTCATATTCACCAACTGGACTTTTATGTTGGTAGTATGGATTGGTTTGATAGTGGTGTTTTATAAGAAAGCTCGGTTACTGCCCCCTGGTTTGAAAAAGTTATTTCAAATAGTTATTTTTGGCTATCCCCTAGTGGCGAGCATTATTAAGTTTATGATTGAGAAGGATGTCATCAAATATTCTTGGTTTTGGCTCAATCGTTTCGAACATTTCTTCTGGGCATTCAGCATGACTATTGTCTTATTTCCAATTACTTATCCATTTCGTAAAATTTTAAACAAAAAATGGTTACTGCTTATACAAGGCTGCATAACTATTACCCTTGGTAATGTAATAGAGTTAATTGAATTCGCTATGAGGCAGAGCCTTACTGACACTAGATTAGGGCTCTATTATTCAGATACTATGCTGGACTTAGTAATGAACTTTTCTGGGGTAACAATAGCTTTGATTACAGCCTGTTTTTTATTCAAAAAAGAGGCCTAGAAATACAACAAATAAGATCGAGATTAAATCAACTCAATATCTTGATTCCTTTTCCACCAGGTCATTTGTCTCTTTGCATAAGCAGTAGTAGCTAAAATCACTTTAGCTTTGGCTTCTTTTTCTGAACATTTATGTGTGAGAAATTCTATTACTTGCCGATAGCCAATACCTGAGAAGGCTTCTGATTTAGCATCAAACTTTTTTAGTAATGCTTGAACCTCAGAGACCAAACCCTGTTGCCATTGGAGCTCGACTCTAGCAGCAATTCTTTCTTTCAGTATTTCACGATCAGGATTGAGCCCCAGTATCAAAGTAGGCCATAGCTTATTTCCTAAACGCTGCTCTTCCCACAACCATTTACCCGTAGCTTCGTGATGCATAAGAACTCTCTGCAGACGAACGGGGTTTTTAGTATCGATCCACTGATCAATATCGGGACGTACTAAAAAAGCCTCACGTTGTAATGCTTCCAATGTTTTTTTGCGCCATTTTTCTTTTAGTCCCCTATCTTCTTTCTCCTCAGGCCACTGGTAATTATAGACCACGGCATCGATATACAACATCGTGCCACCGACTAAGAGAGGTAACCTTCCTCGTTTCAAAATGTCATTGATAATTGGAATTGCTTGTCCTTGAAACTGGGCAGCAGAAAATGATTGATCTGGATCCAATATATCGATGAGATGATGCGGCACCTGATCTTGTTCCGCCATACTTGGTTTAGCCGTACCAATATCCATCCCTTTATACAATAGTCGAGAGTCAGCTGACACAATTTCGAGGGGGAAGTGTTTAGCTAATTCCAAAGCCAATGCTGTTTTGCCTGAAGCGGTAGGCCCCACGAGCACTAACAAAAATTGTGGATCTAACTGACGTTGTTTTTCGACCAAATGAATCGCCTGCTCTAGGCTGCTTTTTGACCTCTCAGTACCCATGTCAATGTTTCATCAATAGTAACAGGCACAATATCGCCCAAGTTTACATCGTGAGCTGGGAATTCTACATATTTGAAATGCTCTGAGCGCCCGGAAGCTACTCCTTTTTTAATTTTATCCACTAATACATGGACAACCTTCCCTACATATACTTTGTTCTTTTCTTCTACAATATCTTCTTGAAGAGCATGAACGAGATTGAACCTGCGCTTCTTTTCAGCAGCAGGAATATCATCCTTCATCTTATAAGCTAGCGAATGTGGTCGAGGTGAATACATACCCAAGAACACCAAATCAAATTTGGCTTTGCGATACAGATCAAGCGTATCCTGAAACTCTTCTTCAGTTTCACCACAGAAGCCTACAATCATATCTGTAGTAATCGTAATACCAGGAATGGCTTCATAGAAACGATTAACTAACTCTAGGTAGCTTTCTTTGGTATAGTAACGATTCATTCTTCTCAGCACACTCGAAGAGCCAGATTGTACTGGCAAATGAACTGTAGGACAGAGCTTTTTGATAGTAGCATGAGCCTTAATCATATCCTCCTTCATATCTTTTGGATGCGGTGATGTATAGAAAATGCGCTCAATGCCATCTATGTCGGCCACCTGTTGCAAGAGATATGCAAATGAAGCGGGCTTGCCATCTTCTTTGGCTCCACGAAAACTATTGACGTTTTGGCCCAGTAAAGTGACTTCTTTTGCCCCTGTTTTCACAAAGGCTTTAATTTCATCAAGTACATCTTTCACTGGACGACTTTGTTCACGCCCACGAGTAAATGGCACAATACAAAAGCTACAGAAGTTGTTACATCCCGTCATAATTGGCACATACACCTGGAAGTTGTTCTTAGTCTTAGGCACGATATTGAGATAGTCTCCATATTCAGGCAACTTCAAATCTACCCCCATAGTCTTCGCTAGTTTTTGAGGCAAGGTTGGTAACTCCTGAATATCAAAAGTAATATCTACTTCTGGTAGCTTATGCTTAAAGTTGTACCCCTTATGAGCCACCATACAACCAGTAATACCGATCACCAGATTAGGATTTTTTCGCTTCAGTTCTTGCCACTTATCTCTACTTCCTAAAATACGATTCTCGGATTTTTGGCGAACAGAACAAGTATTATAAATAAGGACATCAGCATCGCCTTCAGATTCTGCTTGAGTAAAGTTCATTGCTTCCAAGACAGCCGAGACTCTTTCTGAATCAGATACATTCATCTGACAGCCGTATGTAGTAATGTGATATTTACGCATAAACTCTTATTTTCTGAGCAGGGTGAATGTAACACCAAATTGTAGAAATGGGAATGCAAAATGACAATCGCGAAGTGCGAATGGCGAATGGCTAATTATAGCTCAAGGTATTCATCCTGAACGAAACGTAGTGAAGCTGAAGGATCCGGCCGCCCCCCGGTCCAATGGAACGACATTTCCAACTTTTCATTTTGCTCAAAATACTAAAAACTGTTAATTAGTAGCAATGATTGATTAACTCCAAATATATGTTACGCGCTTTTATCATCCATGGCTGGGATGGTTATCCTGAAGAAGGATGGTTTCCTTGGGCAAAAAGAGAATTAGAGAAGCTTGGCTATGACGTAAGTGTTCCCCATATGCCTCACGCTGAACACCCATCAATTACTGATTGGGTAAGTCATTTGCAAACTTTATTATCTAAGCCTGATGAGCAAACTATTTTGATCGGACATAGTATTGGTTGCCAAACTATTATGCGGTACCTAGAGCAGCTACCAGATGATATAAAAGTTAACCAAGTTTTATTCGTTGCCGGTTGGTTCACCTTGGTAAATATTGGAGATCTGTCATCACAGTCAATTGCCAAACCATGGTTAGAAACACCTATCAACTTTGAAAAGGTTCTTACCCACACAGCAAAATTCACTGCTATTTTATCCACCGATGATCCTGTCGTTCCATTTGAACAGAACAAATTACTTTTTGAGAAGAATCTACAGGCACAGATTTTAGTCACTACTGGAGGACATTTGGGTGGATCAGATCAGATTACCGAATTGCCGATTTTACTGCAGCTAGTCAAAAGCTAAATAGTTAATACATTTAAAGTTCTCACCGTTCTCTCTCTTAAAAGCCACAAAAAATAGTGTAATTATCAAAATTACAATACACACTACAACGCAACTTTAATACTATTTGTAAAGGAAGATTATCTATATCGAGTAGATAGCTTGCATTTGAGTGGTATATTGAGGGCTAATATCAATTAGTGCTCATGATTACCCAACAAGTTAGCCAAGCCCTTTCTCACTATCTACTAGCGGCTTCAGTCAAAAATATCGATGGCGCCTATGCCGATCTTGAGGTAGAAAATACTGGGGAACATCTCCGCTGGCCAATAGCCCATCTACCAGCTCATATCACGCCAGGGATGTCACTCAGTATCCAGATTGGCAATCCTGATCAAATCAAACGAGAACGAGACGCTATAGCCCACCAAGTACTCAAAGAACTCATCCATTGAAACTCACTCCATGTATCCAGCCAAACTTTATCTCAAAAATTTCTTAAGTTATGGCGATCAGGGAGTGGAAATTGATTTCACTGGATATCAGATATTGTTGTTGATTGGGAAAAATGGTGCTGGCAAAAGTTCAATTTTAGATGCGATTCTCTGGGCCTTGTGGGGTAAAACACGCAGTGGTGGAGACAATGACATCATGCACAGTGGCAGTAGCGATATGGAGGTACGCCTCGACTTTGTCGTGCGTGATGCTACGTATCGAGTAGTACGCAAACGCAGCAAAAAAGGCAAAAGCTTCGTATCTGTACTCGAGCTCCAAAGCTTAACTGAACCAATTACAGTCTTGACTGATGCGACTATCATTCAAACCCAAACCAGAATCGATGAGCTGATCGGTGTGGACTATGAATTACTAGTTAACTCCGCTTTTTTGCGTCAAGGACAAGCACAAGAATTCACCCAAAAGTCTCCGACTAAACGCAAACAGTTACTAGCCACTCTCCTCGGGCTAGAACAATATGCCCAGTACCACGAACAAGCCAAGAAGAATCTCAAACAGACTGAAATTGAACTAGCCCAATTAGAGCGCGACATTACTATTGGAGAACAAACAATACTTCATTATGAACAAGAAATTACCCTACAAAGGAATAGTTTAAGTGAACAGAATCCAGCTACGTTAGCTACTGAGATTGAGCAACAAGAAAAGACACTTCAGGGATGGCAACTCAAAACACAGCTAGTAGTTGAATGGAAACAGAGATTCGATAACAATGAACAGAAAAAGCTCAATTTAACTAAAAAAATAAGTAATACGCAGACACTAGTTAAGCAAATAGAGGCTGAGCTAATAGCCTTACAAACTGACTTAGCTGCCGCCCCACAAGCGATCAATCAACAAGAATGGGAAAGTTTGGAACAACAATTTCATGAGAGTGAAGAATTATTCCAAAAACACCAAGATTTAACGTATCGCATTCAAACAAACCAAACCCAATTACAAAGATTGCTCACAGATACCGACAATCAACAGCAATCATTGCTGTCCAAGATTGCTCATTTAAAAAACACCATCACCGAGGTCATAACTATCGACAGCGTAGAAGATACTCGTAAACAATTAGAACAGGTCCAAGCCGAGCAACTGGCTCAGGCTCAAACAATTGCAAGACTAGAACAGCAAATGCAATCAATTGTTGATCAGGGGAATCAAATTAATAAGCGTAAAGATGCAGTAGCAACAATCAATGATCAATGTCCACTTTGTGAGCAGCATATCGACAGCAATCACAAACATACTATTACCGAGAAATACACTCAGGAACGTGAGGCATTATTGGCCACCTATCAAGAATTAAAAACACAATTAGAAATTGCTTCCGCTGGCAAAGCTCAATCACAAATAAAGGCCAATGCATTACAAACAACATTAAAAGCCCAACAGAACGCCCTCAACACTTATCAAGTACAACAGGCACAGCAAGAAAGCCTATTACAACAATTAGCAGGTCTACAATCAAACGCCGCAAACCAAAAAGCCAAGTATGAACAAGAGTTAGTTGTACTCCAAGAAGCACTAACAACACTTGGTTTCGATCAAAACGCTTGGGAAAGGATCAAAACCAAAAGATCCGAATTACAACAAGCTCAATTACTGGCAAACAAACATACTGAAAAACGCCTAAAACTGCAGGAGCTAGAACAAAGCAAAAAATTCCATGCTAGTACTACGATTGAGGCTCAATCAGAATTAAGTGAAATCAATGCTCAATTACAAATATTGGAAACCCAAAGACCACAAGCTAGTGATCAGGCAGAAATTATTCGTCTAGAACAAGCTTTGACCAATCTAAAAAAACAGCATCAATATTTAATTCAGTTAGAGGCACTGATCACTCAACGTGAAAAGGATAAAACTGACTTAAGTAACAAGCTGGCTGTGCTCCAAGAAACAAAAGTCACACAACAAGCTCAGTACAATGCTCTTACTTTATTGGTTGAAGCTCTAGGAAACAAAGGTATTCCCCAAATGCTTATTGAGGAGAGCATCCCTCGATTAGAACAATATGCCAACGAAACGCTCAGTCACCTCTCGGACAATACCATGAGTATCAAGCTAAGCCTTACTCGACCAAGCAAAACTGATCGTGATACTCAAATTGAGACGCTAGACATCCTCATTGGCGATAGCGTTGGCACTAGAGCATATGAGCTCTTTAGTGGAGGCGAAGCATTCCGCATTGATATTGCTCTTCGGATTGCCCTGACCAAACTCCTCACGGAACACACCCATGGTAGTGTCGACTTCTTAGTCATTGATGAAGGTTTCGGCTC
>JACCDN010413205.1_pt1 | contig 19174 bp, 16 predicted proteins | sample 7441691 | NCBI WGS metagenome assembly JACCDN01 (sample SAMN15323439, study PRJNA562643) | freshwater metagenome | isolation source: river surface water | place: USA:Blue River Watershed | collected 2017-08-16 | reverse complement strand
GGGATTTTAGGCGATTTGATTTTTGGGGCTAAGCTACGATTAAAAAGGAGTAATAGCCAGTTCTATTGCGAGTTTTTAATCGTAGCTTAGCCCCAATAAGCGATAGCATAAAAACCTAAAATTCATTCGTGAAAGGTATACATAGACAGTAAACCTTTGAGCCTTATTCAACCTAAAATCATAACATCGCGTATAATACCGTTTTTCATCCATCTCTTTTTATCTGGATTTATGCAATGGAACAATTTGACGTCATCATCATTGGTGCAGGCGCGGCAGGTCTGATGTGTGGCATTGAGGCTGGTAAACGCGGGCGTAGGGTTTTGATTCTCGACAAAGCCAATCAAGCCGGTAAAAAGATCCTGATGTCCGGTGGCGGGCGGTGTAATTTTACGAATTTGTATACCAGTCCCGAACAATTTATCTCACATAATCCGCATTTTTGTAAGTCTGCCCTGAAGCGTTACACCCAATGGGATTTTATTGCCATGGTAGAACGGCATAAAATTGCTTATTTTGAGAAAACCTTAGGACAATTATTTTGCCAAGAAAAAGCCAAATCCATAGTAGAAATGCTGTTGAAAGAATGTGCGCAAGCTCATGTTTCTTTATTATTCAAACAAACCATTCATCACGTTGAAAAAAACGAGAAGGGATTTACGATACAAGCCAATGATAAACAATATACGTGTGCATCTTTGGTGGTAGCCAGCGGCGGGCTCTCTATCCCCACCTTGGGCTCTAGTCCATTTGGATATCAAATTGCCACTCAATTTGGCTTACATGTCTATCCTACGCGACCTGGCCTGGTGCCCCTCACTTTACACAGCCATGACAAGCAACGGTTAGAAACCTTAACTGGCATTGCGGTCGATACTCAGATTACATGCCATGCACAGTCATTTCGTGAAAATTTATTATTTACCCATCGCGGTTTGAGCGGACCGGCCATTTTACAGATCTCATCCTATTGGCACCCTGGTGATGAGCTGTCGATTACCATTGCGCCAGATATCGATATCTACGCAGAACTCTTGGCAGCCCAACAAGCACTCCCTGAGCGGCATCTGAAAACCCAATTGGAAACCTATATCGCAAAACGCGCTATCGAAGTTTTCTATCCCTCTGATCTATTAAACATGCCTCTCAAGCAATTGAATCACAAACAATTAATGACCACAGCTGTCACTTTACAAAATTGGACGATTAAGCCCAATGCAACAGAAGGATACAGAACCGCTGAAGTAACCCTTGGCGGAATCGATTGCAATGAAGTCTCTTCGCAAAATTTTGAAGCTCGCAAAGTTCCCGGGTTGTTTTTTATCGGTGAAGTCTTAGACGTGACCGGCTGGTTGGGCGGATATAATTTTCAATGGGCTTGGTCTTCAGGATGGGCAGCAGGACAATATGTTTGAAAAATAGGCTCCATATATCAACAGGCCTAGCTCTTTCATACCACCAAGATTAACACAAACTTCGATAATTGCGTCATTACACACCTCTTAATGATCTGTTAATGATCACTGTGATCCAAATATGTTATAGTGCTCTTTTTTTTCATTAAAAGAGGTATTTATGGGCACAAATCTAAGATCAGATCTAACATGGGGCGTAACAACTTCAAATCTAGAGTGTAATAATGAGGCACTGGTATATGTCGCCGATTTACTTGAAGCGGCCGTTGAAGAGGAGGAGTTCGTTGAAGAGGAATTTTGTGAACCTACTGAAGAAGAGATTGAAATATATATAAGGGAGATTAATCATATTTTCGAGGGATTTCAAATCAGTACCTTTGAAGATTGTGAAATGGTCTTATGCGCTTTGCAAAATGTACTCATTCCAAATTGTGAGTATTTGCTCTCTTCTGCCGTTAGTAATCTGTCGCCAGCTCATCAACAAACCTTAAATGACCTCACAGATCGCTTAAACTGTCCTCAAAATTATGTATATCACCCTGAGCATTCTGATATTTATAGCGAGATGTTGGAAGAAAAAATTGGCCAAGCATTGTCATCTCTAAGTATTTTTTCTCAGAACTTAGCTGAACAAAAGCGTCAAGAACAACAAAATCAAGAAGCATTGAAACAAGCTCAGCTTGATCAGATTGTCGAGATATCAAGCGCACGCCTCATGATCACCTTGTTTTTAATAACAGTAGAATTAATCAATAGAGGGCAACCTTTGCCTGAAACAGCGACAAACACCATGACGCCAGTATTACAAAAAATTAAAGATGAGCACATTACCAGCCAACAGATAAAAGGGTTAAGTCAAGCTGAGCTCAATCGTTTGGTTTTTGATAGCGCTTCTGTAGAATCATTAGAAATTGTTGCAAGGCTAGCTGCTGAGCACAGTGGTACGCAACTAGGGTTTGCCCAATAAGTCGTTGCGCAGGTTAAATCCTGCGCTGAATTTTCGTAATGGCCATAATTTTTGCCGCAATTTCCTCTATGGAAAAATGCGTCGAGTCTAAATAAGGGATTTTTTCATTTTGATAGAGCAATTCCGCGGCTTGTATTTCTTGACGGCATTGCTCAAATGAAGAATAGGCTGAATTCGGGCGGCGTTCCGAGCGGATACATTGCAAACGCAACGGATCAATCGTTAAACCAAATATTTTGGACCGAAAAGGTTGCAAGGTATTTGGTAATTGATTCCGAGTCAATTCATCCAGCGTAAACGGATAATTGGCTGCAAACACTCCAAACTGCAGCGCCATGTATAAACAACTTGGCGTCTTTCCACAGCGCGAAACTCCCACTAAAATAATATCCGCTTGTTCATAGCCGTCAATTTTCATCCCATCATCATAGGCCAAAGAATAGTTCACCGCGTCAATCCGCTGATCATAATTTGCGCTGTTTACCGCATGCGTCAACCCTACTGTGTCAGAGGCTTTGACCCCTAACTCCTCTTCAAGCGGGGATAGAAATGTATCAAATAAATCGAAGACACATGCAGAGGTGGCTTGGATATAAGCACCAATTTCTGGATTCACCAATGTCATAAATACCAACGGTTTTAACCCGCAATTGGTAAAAGACTGTTCTATTTCATCGCAAATAGCTGTTATTTTTTCAATCGAATCTACAAAGGGAAATATTTTTTTTTCAAATTGCACGGATTCAAATTGCGACATCAAACTATTACTTAAAGACTCCACAGTGATACCCGTTCCATCGGAAATCATATAAACCATGCGTTTGATTGGATTATTCACACCACAGCTCCATAAAGGTCGTCACCGGCATCGCGGCTAATTTTTCTAAATCCAGCATAGCATCTAAAATCTGATCCACACGCTCTGCAGGATAATGTGGCAATAAATTATGTCGACATTTGGCTTTTAATAACGGCAATCCCTCTTCTCGTCTACGCGGATGACCAATCGGGTAATCAATCGTAATGGGCGCCGTACTGCTGCCATCTTTAAAGATAATTTGGATACGATTCGCAATAGAACGCAAATCAGGGGCATGATAATCTGCCGAAAATTGACGGTCTTCTTGGACTTGCATTTTTGAACGCAAGGTATCAATACGCGGATCTCGCGCAATGTCATCCTCGTAATACTCAGCTTTCAGATCCCCAAATAATAACGCCACGGCAACCATGTATTGTAAACAATGATCCCGATCAGCAGGATTGTGGAGTTTACCCTCTTTAGAAATAATCCTGATCGCTGATTCGTGTGTAGTCAATTGAATGGTGGCAATATCATCCCAGCGATCTTTGATTTCTGGATAGAAACGAATGGCACACTCTACCGCTGTTTGTGCGTGAAACTCAGCAGGATAGGCAATTTTAAATAAAATATGCTCCATCACATACGACTCATACGGCCGTTGCAGGGTGAAAGACTTCTCACCAAACGACACCGCATAAAAACCCCATTTGGGAGCAGTTAAAGCGCTGGGATAGCCCATTTCTCCTTTTTGCGTCAACAACGCTAGCTGTACCGCACGCGCAGTAGCATCACCTGCCGCCCACGATTTACGCGAACCTGCATTGGGAGCATGCCGATACGTTCGTAAGCTTTGTCCATCCACAAATACTTGGGATAAGCACCGCAAAATCATATCGCGATCGCCGCCTAATAACACACAAGCGACTGCAGCTGTGGCCAATTTCACCAAAATAACATGATCCAGCCCTACTCGATTAAAGCTATTTTCCAAAGCCATACAACCTTGAATTTCGTGCGCTTTGATCATCAAAGTTAACACGTGTTGCATCCGGAGCGGTTCTTGCCCAGCTTGTTCTGCCCGACGGGCCAGATAATCCGCCAAAGCTAATATTCCGCCTAGATTATCAGAAGGATGCCCCCATTCAGCCGCCAACCATGTGTCATTAAAATCTAGCCAGCGAACCATCGCTCCAATATTAAATGCGGCTTGCACCGGATCCAATTCGTAAGACGTTCCAGGCACGCGTGCACCACCTGGCAATTCTGACCCTGGTACAATGGGGCCCAATAGTTTCGTGCATTCAGGAAAGCTCAACGCCAAAATACCGCAACCTAGTGTGTCCATCAAACACCAACGCGCTGTGTCATAGGCCAGAGGACTCTCGATGGGGGTTGTGAGCACATAATCTGCGATCGCGACCAAGACAGCATCGTAATCAGGTTTGATATTTGATTCAACCGTATGACTCATGTTAACGCTCACCTCTGGGGATAAAAGATTGGGGTTCCGGTCCAATGTATTCGGAAGAAGGTCGAATCAAGCGGTTGTCTGCACGCTGTTCAAATACATGCGCTGACCAACCAGTGATTCGTGAAAACACAAAAATCGGAGTGAAAAATGGGGTGGGAATCCCACAGTAATGATAAGCCGAGGCACTATAAAAATCTAGATTAGGAAATAACTGTTTTTCGCGACGCATCACCTGCTCAATCCGCTCAGAGACTTGATACAACGTCATATCATGCGCTGCTTCAGCCAACCGTTTTGACCATTGCTGAATAATGTCCGATCTGGGATCACAATCTTTATAGACGCGATGTCCAAAACCCATGATTTTTTCTTTCGCTTGCAACATTTGGAGTAATGTTTTCTCTGCTTCATCCGGCGTTTGAAATTGTTCAATCAAATCCATAGCTGCTTCATTCGCACCACCATGCAAAGGACCGCGTAACGTACCAATCGCCGATGTGATACAAGAATGAAAATCAGATAACGTCGCTGCAGTGACTCGTGCTGCAAACGTTGACGCATTGAATTCGTGTTCCGCATACAGAATCAACGACACATTCATCATATCGCGATGCAAATCTGACGGCGTTTTTTCTTGTAATAATGCTAAAAAATGGCCACCTAAAGTGGTTTCTTCAGTCAATCCACTGATCTCTTTGCCATACATATGGTAATGAAACCAAAAACAGAGCATGCCAGGAAACACAGCCAATAAACGATCCGCCGCGTCATGTTGCTGTACAAACTGAGTTTCCGGCTCAAGCGTGCCTAACATCGAGCAGCCAGTCCGCAACACATCCATCGGATGCGCTGTACTGGGAACCAGTTTGAGCACTGATTTCAAGGCATCAGGCAAGGTACGCAACGACATCAATTTTTCGGTATAGCGATCTAATTCATTTTGGGTCGGTAAATGGCCAACCATCAGCAGATGCGCCACCTCTTCGAAACTAGCGAAATGGGTCAAATCTTCAATGCTATATCCGCGATAGGTCAATCCCTTACCGGCTTGGCCTACTGTACATATGGCTGATTTTCCAGCTACCACACCCGCCAAACCCGCTCCAGTCTCTGCCATCTTAGTCTCCCTCATCCTCATGATCAATATTATCCAAACGTTCTTCGTATGCACGATACCCTAACACATCATATAAATCATCGCGAGTTTGCATCGTCGGAATCAATTTAGCTTGTGTTCCTTCTTGCAAAATAGTTTGATAGACCTCGATCGCGGCCTGAGACATCGCTCGAAACGCAGACAAAGGATATAAAATCATACCCACACCAACAGATGCCAATTCCTCTCGGCTGAACAAAGGTGTGCGTCCAAACTCTGTAATATTAGCCAGAACCGGTACTCCTAAGTCAACAAACGCTCGATAATCCTCGAGACGGGTCAATGCTTCTGGAAATAGCATATCCGCACCCTGTTCAATATAGTAGGCCGAGCGCTCTAATGCCGCATTCAGTCCTTCATTGGCATAAGCATCGGTACGAGCCATGATGACAAAATCAGCATCTTGGCGTGCATCAACGGCTGCTTTCAGCCGATCGCCCATTTCCTGTTGCGACACAATCTCTTTGTTGGGACGATGTCCGCAACGTTTCATGCTAATCTGATCTTCCATATGTACAGCCGCAACGCCCGCGCGTTCCATCGAACGAATAGCGCGTGCAATTTGAAACGCATGCCCCCATCCCGTATCAATATCTACTAACATTGGCAAAGCGCAAGCATCCCCAATACGCCTCACATCGTCTAACACATCAGCCAAACTCGTCATCCCCAAATCGGGCAAACCATAAGAAGCATTCGCAACCCCTGCGCCAGACAAATATAAGGCTTGCCCCCCTGCCCGTTCCAACAACAGTGCAGAATACGCATTAATAGTCCCCATAATCGGCAAAGGTGCTGCTTGCGCTACCAGATTCCGAAATAGTTTTCCTATTGAATTGACCATAACAATCGTTCTCCAAGCTTAGGGTGTTTCACATTTCACAACATGATACGCGGGCGTTTCGTAAGGATGTGCCAATTTGAGGGCCGCCACTGCCGCTTGCAAATGCGCCTGCTCGCAAGCAATTTCTACTTTATATTCTGGAACGCTTTCTAAAACATCCACCTCCCCCAAAAATGCATGACTACCAGCTAATGGCATAAATTGTCCTTGGCCTAAAGTTTGCCAAGCACAATGCGAGTAATGACCTATTTTCCCAGCGCCCGTAGCAAACACCGCATTTTTGACCATTTCAAGGTGGGTTTCTGGTACCAAAAAATACAGAATATAATGCATCTATTTCGATTCCTTATCTGAGTTTTTAACCGGTTCTTTTTTTTGTTCTGCGATCAATTTCTCAACGATAGTAGGATCTTCCAACGTGGAAGTATCTCCTATATCGTCAAATTCATGCTGGGCAATTTTTCGTAAGATACGCCGCATGACTTTACCCGAGCGCGTTTTGGGCAATCCAGACACCCAATAAATATGTTCTGGTGTCGCAACCGCACCAATTTTATCCCGAACTTGTTGTTGCAGCACTTTGCATAAGGCTTCATCCGGCTTGATATTGGCCATCAGCTTCACAAACGCCACAATACATTCGCCCTTCACCTCATGAGGCAATCCGACTACAGCTGCTTCGGCGACGCCTGAATAAGATGCCAGTGCCGTTTCAAGTTCTTCTGATCCAAAGCGATGGCCAGAAACTTTGATCACATCATCATTGCGCCCAGTGATTTTGAATTGACCCTCCGAATCACGGTAAGCGTCATCTCCGGTCAAATAATATCCAGGAATAGGTTTTAAATAACTATCAATAAAGCGTTGCGGATCACCAAAAATGGTTTGCATCAGTCCCGGCCAGGGATGCTTGATCACCAATCGACCTGTCTGCTCATCTTGAATGGCTTGCCCTTCCGTATCAACAATTTCAGGTTCAATCCCAAAAAACGGTAAGCCGGCATAACTAGGAATCAATTGGGTATTACCTGGCAAGGCTGAAATCAAAATCCCACCCGTTTCAGTTTGCCACCAGGTGTCCACAATGGGACAACGCTCTTCGCCCACAATTCGATAATACCAATCCCATATTTTTGCGCCAATGGGCTCTCCAACCGAACCCAACAAACGCAAACTTTTACGCTCAGACTGAGTCACCCATTGGTCGCCCGCAGCACGCAAAGTTCGCAGAGCAGTAGGAGACGTATAAAAAATACTCACTTGATATTTAGCGATGATCTGCCAATACCGTGCGTAATCCGGATAGCTTGGCGTTCCTTCATACAATACGGTCGTGGTCCCATTCGCTAATGGACCATAAACCAAATAACTATGCCCAGTTACCCAACCTGGATCTGCCGTACAAAACAATACATCTTTTTCCCGATGGTCAAAAATAACCTCGTAAGTGATCGCCACATACACCATGTATCCACCAGTGGCATGCACAATCCCTTTGGGTTTGCCAGTTGAGCCTGAGGTATACAAAATAAAAAGAGGGTCACTCGCATCCATCTTTTCAGCTGGACAATCTGGCTCCACGGTTTCCATACAGTCATGATACCAAGCATCTCGACCATCGGACCAAGGGATCGATCCGCCGGTTCTGCGAACTACGATAACCTGCTGGACTAAAGGACAGCGCTTCAATGCGTCTTCAGCATTTTTCTTTAATGGAATGCATTTCTCGCCGCGTATCCCTTCATCAGCTGTGATGAGTAATTTGGCGTGCGTATCTTGTAAACGATGGCTCAATGCATCTACTGAAAACCCCGAGAATATCACCGAATGAATAGCGCCAATCCGTGCACAAGCGAGCATCGCAAATACCAATTGCGGCACCATGGGTAAATAAATGGCAACCTTATCCCCTTTTTGGATACCTTTGGCACGCAACACATTGGCAAAACGACATACTTCGGCATGCAAGGCTTGGTAGGTATATTGTTGACTGGACTGCGGATCCGATCCTTCCCAAATCAAAGCAATTTGTTCCGCACGGGTTTCCAGATGGCGATCAATGCAATTATAACAGGCATTCAATTGGCCATTGACAAACCACTGTATGTCTTGGGTTTTAAAATCCCCAGTACACACCTCATCCCAGGACTGAAACCAACTTAATACACGTTCGGCTTGCTTTCCCCAAAACTCTTGAGGCTGTTGGATCGATTCTTGATACCAATCCTGGTAAGTTTTTTCATCCACCCGAACTTTTCTATCAGGTTGACGTTGAATCACAGTTGCAATAGAGCGATCAGTCATGGGCAGCAGTATCTAAAAAAATGATATTTTAGATTGCCTAGATCATATAGAATTGTCAACAGAACTCTATGCTAGAGCTAAACATACATGCTTAATGGACTAAGTATAAATCGTTATATAGGGTTTCTTTTTATTTCACTACTGAATCCAAACTTATCATTTGCAGCAGTATCAGCTGAAAATAATAAACCGTTGATTGACATAAACGCACTCCTTTTGTCCACTAATAAACCAACTTTCTTACGTGGATTACAGCCAGTTTTTAGCTTTACGGCGGGGGCAACTATGTCACAATTAGGGCAGTCTCAATCCTTCGCACCCATAGATCTTTGTAGCTACAGCTATCATCCACAAGGGTTACAGACTACTATGTTGTGGGGAGGGTTTATAGGCTCTGAATTTAAGCGCACGCCAGTCTGGGAGTTGATTGCTGGACTCGGCTATTATCAACCCAACACTCTCTCTACAAAAGGCCAATTAAAGCAAGGTGCGGATCCCACCTCAGAGAGTGCTTACAGCTATCAATATCAGGTACAAAGCCAGCAATTGTTGGCTGAAAGTAGATGGGTCTGGATTGCTACAGAAAAAATTCGACCTTTTCTCATGCTAGGAATAGGGGCAACTTTCAACAAAACATCTGATTACCAAACAACTGTGCCCCCTTTTCTTGAATTCACACCGGCATTTTCTACTCATACGCAAACCAATTTTACCTATGCTTTGGGGCCTGGGATTGATATCAGTTTATCTAAATCATTTCGAATAGGGTTGGCGTATCGATTTACTGATTTGGGATCAGCCAATACTGGTAGCGCTCAAATAGATGCCATACCTATTTCAAGCACATTAAAACAATCGCAGTTATATGCCAATCAGATGCTCGCCCAACTCACATTTATTCCGTGGACAAAGGACTAAAGGATGCATAAAAAATTCAAAGGGTTCCTGTCATGGGTTGTTTTCGCTCTGTTAAGTATCAGCAGCATAATGGGTCATACGGCTGTATTTAGCATTGTTCCAAAGGCAGGGTCGTCCTTGCCAACCCAGGTGACTCTTGGCAGTAGTGTCACTGCATTATATACAGTCACCAACACTACTGGTCGCGCACATGTGGGCAATTATCTTAAATACCTCCCTCCTAACACAAACCAAGTGACTGTTGATGGCATGTATTCCGACCTTTGTGGCGCTACATTTTCACTAGCATCCAAGGCTAGTTGCACTTTAGAACTAAGAGTAACAGGTCCTGTCAATGGGACCGATCCCAACCCTCAACATCATCTTTTTGCATGCTTAGGGGGGTGTACAACCTGTTGTGCAGGCACTAACTTCTCTCTAAATGTGAAAGATTCCCCTCTATATACTGCCGTATTTGATGCAGGAAGCAGCGGTACTCGCCTTTCTTTTTTCAAAGTTGTGCCAAGCAAAGGGGGTTATCCTATCATTGATAAAATTGGAACCTATGATGATAATTTACCTGGCGTTCCCGATGATGATGGCATCAACAACTTCCTCAATGACGATGGCTCTATTAAGCTCCCATTAGGTGAACCATTGCCAGCCAACTGTCCAGGCACTAGTGGTTTGGGTCAATTGGATGTTGAGCCTTGTGTTCTTCAGCCCTTGTTAATAGAACTTAATCGCGCAATTGTCGCCCAAAATAGTAGCAACCCCGGTTTGAATCTGACTCGATCTCAAGTGAAGGTTGAATTGTTTGCCACTGCAGGAATGCGCACAGAAGATCGGCTCAATGGCGGCAACAAAAGTACAGCAGACATTCTGGAATATTATGCACAGATGAAGGATTATGTTGCCCAATTGGGATATGACGTAGGTGAGTTTAAAACAATCAATGGTAATAGAGAGGAAGGCGTCTGGACATGGGTCAATCTAAACGATTATTACTACAATAGTTTTGGTGGCAACCCTACCGTCAGTCCTTCCGTTCGATACCCAGTTGGCGACTTTGAAGTAGGTGGATCATCCATGCAAATAGCATTTCCAACCAACGCCAGTCCCAGTGATGCAGATAACGTCTACTTAGTCGCAATCAATGGTTATACATTTAACGTATACAGCAAGACTTTCTTAGGATTGGGGGGAGATGATGCCCGAAAATACGTTAAGGCATATGGTTATAGCAGCAATAATGGAGGAATTGATTGTTACGCTAGCACTGCGACACCGAGTAACACTAAAGAAAAAAGTGGTATCCAACTTTATCCCAGCGATCAGGTGCATCTTCCAGAGATCTATCCATTCCCAGCAAATACTGGCTATTTAGATACGCCATGGACCCTCGTCTCGGTTAACGAACTTCTGCTTGTCGGTTGGCCAACTTATAACGATATCACCTGTTCTAACATGTACAACACCATCGTAAATCAAGTCACTTCTCTAAATAGAAATAGTTATGGCACAAATAATGAGGGGGCGAATGCGACAATGAGCTCATTTAGGGACAAATTACAATCCAGTAATTCACCCTTTGTCGGGATTGATAATTTTTTCTATACCTCAGATGATTTGGAATATTCTCCCTCGACTGGTTTTAATCCAGCAATATTTCAACAAAACCTACAAAATTATTGTACTGGTTCCGTGGCAACCAATTTTAATGCACAAAGTGTTTGTCCTAACGGCAACTTCATGAATACTTATCTATTTGGGCCTTCTGGATTATTTACCGGTAGTTCGGCAACCTTCGCAGGCGTTTTAAATCCAGCCAATCCTGCTGGCGATACAGTGCTGACCTGGGCTCGTGGTTACCTGTTATTAAAGTATGCGAATTAATTCAACTGCGCCCGTCCAAAGTAGCCTTCTGGGTTCAGCTAGTCTGATATTGATAATGGCGACCTAAACCCTCCATATCATCATTATGATTACCCTCTTTATACCAAAAGAAACTGCATTGTTTATTGTAAGACAACTCAGAATTGAGATCGGCATCGAAACCCAATCCCGTATTCAACGCTGCATTTTTTGGAATCACTGTATCTTTTTCAGCATTCGTACTGGAAATCATAGGGAGATGCTCCGTATCCGCTAAAATATGATTGATGGCGGCAACCGAATTCATTTCAACATGCGCTACAAAAGTCAGCCATTTAAAAGCATAGTGTAAGGAAAAATACAGTGGTGGACTATCAGTAAACAAGGTTTGGAATGACAAAACAGCCCCTACTCCGACCCCAACCAAACTACCCACAATCAGGCCAGATACCCCAATGACCACCCCAATGATGCTGCCCAATATATTGAAAATATGTTGGTGAACTAAAAGAGCAAATTTTGATAGCTGGGTATCCATTAACACAGTCAGTTTGTCCAAAAAATCGAGCAAGGCTAGCGTCACATCAACAGGTAGGAATAATTCCAAACCATTCCTCACTATTTGTACGACTTTACTCAATATATAACCCACCGATGCAATTAAGAAAGCGCAAAGCAGACCTACGGTCGCAATGAAGCCAGCAGAAAAAAATCCCAGACTGAGTCCAACCAAAGAACAGGCAAGGATGGCTGAATAAAAAGGTCTATAGCGAGGATAAGCATCTATCATTTCTCGAACAGCAACGATGGGTACTGCTGAAATGGCCGAAAAGGAGCGTTCAATTTCTAAATTAGGTCGGAAATCACTTTTGGGCAAACGACTTGCCGCTTGACTCGCAATGCCTCCGCCCAAAGAACGGCCATAAAGCGTAATATTTTGCGCAGGCACATCTCTGGCCAGCAGATCTTGCACCTGTTGCAACCCAGCTGCAAACACATCATAACTCGACATACTGAAACCAACACTGCCCTTTACGCCTGGATAATTCCAAAAAATAAAATTACTAGCTTTAAATTTTTCATTTTGAATAGGTCTATCTATGCTTGGGAGATACATCGCATCCTCACTATTCCCAGCATAATAGATGACATATTGATTGGATGGTATCTTGGCAATTAATTCAATCCTCTCTATACCATTTGCACTGGTTACCTGAATAGCATGGGTTTCAGCAATTTTTTTCCAGGTGTGTTTAAAAGAATTTTTCAGACTCCATTCAAATTCATTGGGATGTTGCTTGGCAAACCTCCGGAACAACGTTGCATATAAATTATCTTGCGACAAAGGACTGCCCTCGTCTCCCTTTGCAAGCAAGGTCATCACCTGCTCAGGCAATACAGGCGCCATAGCTAATGCAGAAAAAAAAGTCGGCGTGAGAAAACCACGCTCTAACAAACCTTGGAGTGAGGATGAAATTGGTTTTGGAAATAAGATCTGATGATTAGAAGGCACGCGGTTAGCTCCTAAAATAGCCATTATAATAAATTTAACACCAACATGTAATATTCAAAAACCGCTTGTGAGCATCCCGACTTTTTCAAATGCGGGAATGACATCAGTGATATCCCCACTTTGTCTTTGCTCAGTGTTCAGTTTATACAAACCTTGTTTGCTTAATTGCACACTATTTCCTGCTAAACTTAGAGTCTGTTGACAATTCAGATGCCTACGTCCCGCGGCTTGTCCGCAGGATCCACTTAGATCTTTAGCAGCCCAATAAGTCTTTGCATCGCCCAATAGCGCGTGATCCCGCCGATAAGTTGTGGAACATAGGGCTTCTTGAGTTGAATTGTCAACAGACTCTATATTACTGATAAGTTCTTTAGAACAATCAGGCTCTATCTGCAATGGAGGCATTTCACAACGTGTTTCCCTAGTTTTCAATCGCCTGATGAATACGTTCACAAGCAATTGAGCTGTCTGGGGGCGTTTTGTGGGATTTTGCTGCTCACAAACGCGAATGAGCTTAGCGTAGGTTATGGGTGTTTCTTCCGGGATCGGTTCACGTTCCCCACGTCTTACGCGGCGGATGATCTCTTGATTGTCAGCATCAGAAAAAGGGAGTTTTCGTGCAAATAACTCCCACAGAATCACCCCAAACGAATAGATATCAGACAGCGTAGAACACGGCAAATTCTTCATTATCTCAGGCGCCATCCACCGAGGAGAGCCCTCCACAACAAAAGAGCCGGCAGTCACCTCTGGCGTTTGCTGCGCAGTTTCGGATTGCATTTTGGACAAACCAAAATCTGTGATACAGGGGTGAACCCCTTTCTCCCGATCGATTAAAATATTAAAACTTGTCAAATCACGATGAATGATACCATTAGCATGTAAATAGCAGATACCTTCAATCGTGCCTCGCGCAATCCTATAGACTTGTTTCGGGGATAAAGGTGTATTGCTCGACAATAAATCCCGAAGCGAACAAGACATCCTTGCCATGACCAGACAATAGTGCCCGGGACCCCAAGATACTCCGTATAAGATCACAATATTCGGATGCGTAAGCGCATAGTGCTTTCTTGCTTCTTCTTGAAGATCTTTTAAAGATTGTTCACTTAAAACAGTGGTTTTAGATCGCTTAATTGCAACATCCGTAGCACCCCAAGTCCCTTTAAAGACACGCCCATACCCCCCTGCTCCCAGTTGAGTACTGTCATCAATTTCGAGGGCTGAAGGCTCGATAATAGGTATGATATTAGAAGAAGCTCGCGACTGCATTGGACTTATCCATGAATTTGACCGCAAGTATGATACCAATAGTAGAAAAAACAAGCAATCCCTGGTGGTTGATTGCAGCGCACCTATCAAAATTACAAATACCAGCTATACTTATTAATTATGGGTCCACTTAATTTTCGATTTATCATGTTTAAGTATTGGTTCGCATTAACCAGCATTGTTTTGTCCACCGTTGTAGATGCCGCGGACTCTTTTTACTGCCCGCAAAATCATGGCTACATCAATCTGGAAATGAGTCAGGCAGAAGTCATAGCAGCATGCGGTGAACCCACTTCCCGCAAAGCAGGGGCAAATGCCGTTACTCAACAAGTTCCCGTCGTTCAATTGATCTATTCCACCATTAACTCTGGACCAGTCGATTTTTATCCTGGTATTGATCCTATCTATAAGCAATGGTCTCTGCCCAGTGGTTCGCAAGGCATTAATGTCCAAGTCAATATTATTAATAACAAGGTTGCAAGCATTTCGATTAATCAACAGCCTGCAAATGGGCTTAGCGCATGTTCTGGGGGATCGTTCCAAGTGGGAGACGATATCAGCGCCGTCACGAATGCTTGCGGTTCACCCAATATCATTAACGACAGTTATATCGATCAACCCGTTGCCAAAGAGCTACAGCCCGAAAACTGGACTTATAATAATCTGGACTATCAGCCTCCAGTTACCTTGACTTTTATCAATGGTAGATTAAAATCCATTCAGTAAATTGAACTATCAGAAACTACACCATACCAAAGACGTATTGAGCCAAGGAGTAATGGCACTAAGTTAAGCCCCCAGCCTGCGTATTTACTATTTCCTTTACTAAACCTTAAATAATGAGTCAAGCCAATGAATGAAAGTATAGAAGAATTAACCATTGCTTTTAGCGAAGATCAGATTGAAAAAATTCGTGAATTAGACAAACACGTTTTATCGAAAGGCGCGTGGACCACCATTGTTTTTCGCTATCAGGAATGGGTAGCAGCAAAAAATGATTTTGGCCCAGTGAAATATTCTATTCGCCGTTATCAAAAGCGCAATAATCAATATTGGCAAAAATCCAAATTCAATATTTCAAGTGATGAGCAAGCCAGAAAATTAATCGCTATTTTGAGTCAATGGATGCCAGAAGCTGAATAATACGTTGCAGTAGGTTGGGCCTTGGCCCAACAAATTGCTCACGCCACCCACCATCCCAGAAAAAATCGGTTCAATAATTCGATCCAGAATCCTAAACTAATCACCAATACACAGCCAATTGCCATCCGGCAGTAAATCGGCTGTAGCCTACGAAAAAAGAAGGAACCCTGCTGATTAAGCGCATCACTAACTACCAATAAAATCCATACCGGCAATAAACAACGGCTCATCGATTCATAATGCCGCGTCGCAAGCGAAAAACAACTAAAGAGTAACACCAACAATCCAGCAAGAAACCACGTGAGACTTTTTTCATCAATTAGACGCGATTTCTTAAAAAATCTATAAAGAAAAAATACATTCAACCACATAAACAACGGCACCAGTATTTCTGAAAACGTATAAGCCGCTACTCGAAAAAAATCAAAACGCAATAACTTAGACCAATTATTGGGCAAAAAAGGCGCCATATCCATCCCATATCCCCACGGCGGAGGTACCCAGGTTGGCAATTTGAATAAAAACAACGGATCAGCTGTCCCACTCCAATGCGCACGCTCCATATCAAAATACAAATGCCAGGAACCAAAATAATGAGCACAATATATAAAAAAGCTCAAACAACCCATTGATCCCAATGCAAGCATGACATAGGGTCGAATCACTACCTGCCCTACCCAGGCTCCATTTGTATTTTGCACAGCCAATTTGAATTGAGAAAAATTGAGAATGAATCCTGCTAAAAATGGAGCTGCTACCACTGGTAAGCCGATTAAACGCGTAGCTGTCATCAGCACACCACTCACAGCAGATCCTAGCCAGCGCTTTTCTGTGGCCCACCACAACATCAAGCAACAAGCCAAAATAAACAGCGACTCCGCATACGCCATATCTAAAAACCAGCTAGTGGGAAATGCCAAAATCAATAATGCAGCATAGCATTGTTGAAGCAGGGATAAATGACGCAACAGATAAAATAAACAACACCAAAACCCCAAAGCAGCACTTTGAGAAACAATCAGTAATGCAACCGTCGCATCCACATGCAAACCGACTACTAGCAGTCGAGCCAAATAAGGATACCCAGGGAAAAATACCACGTTCGCATTGCGCAGCCCACAATGGATTGGACCATCAATATTGATATAACCATATTGTGCAATGGCTTTATACCATTCAGAATCCCAATGCGACGCCAGACTTAACCAAGAATCCACCCACGATTTTTCTGGACAAATACTCAATATAATCAGCAATTGCAACGCAAACACGCTGCAACCAAGCAGAATAGGATGTTGTAATCGTTTTTTGAGCAAGATCAGCCTATTTTTTCTTGATACAATTCCAAATTTCGATTTAAATGCGGCATATTTGGCTGCAGTGCTAACGCCTTTAAAGTCGCCTCTGCACCTAATGCATACTCACCCATATACCAAGCGCAGCGACTCATAATTTCATACCGCTCATAATAATACATATCTTTTTCAATAAATAATCGGTCCTGTGTCGGATAAGGTAATTCATAGGCATGCTTAATAAATAAATAACAAGCTTGCGCATTACTAGGCCAGAAATGATTCGCGACTTTTACCAAGGGCTCAATTCGATGCGGACGCAATGCAAAAGCTTGTAAAAAATAATTCATAGCCATATCCCAAGTCGTTATAGGCGCTTCTTGTTCCTGACTCAAACGCTCCGCCAAACATCCAAGTCGAAAGAAAGTAATAAAATTTTCTTCATCCCACCCAGCTAATAGAGCGCGCTGTTGATACAGTTGATAAGCTTCTTCAAATCGCTCAAGACACTCATAAGTTTGCGCAAGATAAAATACCGTGCGCGGATCGTCAGGATTATCCGCCAAAAATCCAGACAACAACACCAAATCATGCTCCCAACGTTGCCGACTTTTTTCAATACCTTGCGGCGTGGATAGCACCTGGAAACAAATTGGTTCCGGCACCTTCAAATCAGCGACTTGCAGCGGCGCTTCATGCACAACCCCCTGAAAACGAATACGTGCTGCAGCTCGAAACAAACGGGCTGTCGTAAATTCTATGGAATTCATTTTAATCGTCAGCAAATACAGAGAAGTCGTTTCTGAACGTTGTTGTTCACAAAATTGAATCAACTCTAAGGGATACTGCAAATGCCATTCTGCATCTGGCATGATAAAAAACACAGCGTTGGAAAAAATTTGTTCGGCCAATTCTAATGCTCGATTCCGGGATTGTGCGAAATCAATAAAAGGCTCTTGTTGAATAGAGGCAACAACCCGATATTGCTTAAAATAATCTTGCACTACCATCACTGTATTATCAGTAGAACCTGTGTCTAAAATAAGAAAATGCTTTAAGCCACCTGCCACATAAGAACCTAGGGTTGCTTGAATAGATTGCGCTTCATTTTTGATCATAAGCACCACAACAATTAGGGGTGCTTCCGCATTATCCATCACTCATGTCTCCTAAACCGACCATCGCAACCATTAGACTTCTTGCATAACCTGTGAATTTTGATTTAGTGCAAGGCACAAACGTTTCGAGGAGCAGAGTTTACATGTGTAAATGAGCACCACAGAAAAGTTGGTAACGCCGCAATAAAACAAAAGGCGCAGGTTATGCAAGAAGTTTATTATTCCCAATTTGCCTCAGTATCATCTAAAGGAGCGCCTTCAGATTCAGTTAATGCAGTCACTCCTAAACACAATACGACAACCCCATCATTCAAACCATACGCCGCCGTTGCACTATCATTCATATAGACTTTCATTTTGGTGGCAACGCCAGCATAAATTCCGGTGGGGAACAATAATTCTGTCGCTTGATATGCTTGGTCCGAGCCCGTTACATTTTGCATAGGATAATTCAAGGGATTATGTCCTGCAATGGGGTAAATTGCGCAACGAGCTTGACTACCGGTTGTCACAGTCAGTGCATTACTCGTGCCAATAGGATTGGCATTAGGCCCAAATACCTTAATAAATCCGCCATGAATAGTGCCACGCTTAATACTCAAATAATCAGAAGCGCCACCCAAAATCAGATCCAGCTTAATGTACTGTGGCGAAGATGTATCAACCAGGCAGCCAGATTCTGCGATTGCAGACTGACCTTTGACACAAGCACTTTGCCAATTCGCTACGTTAGCCACGACATCGATTGATTCCTTTGCACCTTTCGTGCCTTCGATTGGTTCATCCATTTCAGAAAACGAACCGCTACCTGCGCTCGAGTTACTGATGCTAGCTTTTTTACCACCTGTTGCTCCAGTTGCACCCGTACGTCCAGTAGCTCCTGTCGCGCCAGTTATACCGGTACTTCCTGTAGAGCCTGTCGCCCCAGTTATGCCTGTGCTTCCTGTAGAACCTGTCGCCCCAGTTATGCCAGTGCTTCCAGTAAAGCCTGTCGCTCCAGTTATACCTGTGCTTCCAGTAGAGCCTGTCGCCCCAGTTACACCGGTGCTTCCAATAGATCCAGTCGCTCCAGTTACACCCATACTGCCAGTAGAGCCTG
>JACCDN010035672.1_pt1 | contig 19174 bp, 22 predicted proteins | sample 7441691 | NCBI WGS metagenome assembly JACCDN01 (sample SAMN15323439, study PRJNA562643) | freshwater metagenome | isolation source: river surface water | place: USA:Blue River Watershed | collected 2017-08-16 | reverse complement strand
GAGATTTCTGCTATCTGCTGCTCTCTTGGCACACGAGAGTCTGTTCCTGACAGGAGCTGCAAATAGTCTATCACTACCAATCCTAGCTTGCCATTGAGCTGAGCCTGCATGCGCCTAGCTTTAGCCCGCATCTCTAAGATGGTAAGGCTTCCAGCATCATCGATCCAAAGAGGAGCATTTTTTAATTCCTTTGCTGTCTGGACCAAATCCTTCTGGCTGTCTGCCCCTAGAAAGCCATCTCGAAGCTTTGTCATATTCACCCTACCTCGGCCGCAAAGTAAGCGCATCGCTAGCTGATCGGCGCTCATTTCCAAGCTAAAAAGAAGAGTCGGCACTACCTTCTGGGGTAGCTTAGGCAAGATTGCTGCTTCTGTGAAGCGCAAGGCAAGACTGGTTTTACCCATAGAGGGCCTACCGGCAACTACTATCATTTCTTGTGCATGAAACCCAAATGTCATCTTATCCAAGTCTATCAGCCCGGTGGATACGCCTGTTAGCTCTCCTTTGCGCTGAAGCATATTGTTCACCAGGTTCACAGCCGTTTCAATAGAATCTCGCAAAGGCTTAGCTCCATCTACGATTCTATCTTCGCTAATTTTAAAGATTTCCTGCTCTACTGTCTCTAGAAATTGCTCTAGCTCCTCTTCATGCGTGTAAGCATTCTCTATAGTCTTGGTGGCGGTATGAATGAGCCTTCTTAAGAGATACGTATCTCGCACCCTTTTGATATAATGGGGCAGATGGCCAGGGGTATCAATACGGTTACTTAAGGTATTCAAATAGGCATAACCCCCTATAGCGTCTAATTCATTGCGGACCTTCAGCTTGTCTCCAAGGATAACTTCATCAATAGGCGTACCGTCTTCATACAGGCTGAGCATAGCCTTATAAATCGTTTGATGCGAAGGCTTAAAAAATGCCTCAGCAGAAATTTTTGACTCTATGCACTGAGTTAAACTTTCCTGACCTCCCTCCAATATACAGCTACCTAAAAGAGCCTGCTCAGCCTCTATACTATGAGGAATAGCTCTTGGAGCTTCACCAGAAGGGCTTAAAGGCTTAGAAGGTATCGCAAGTTTGATCTGTTTTTGTTTCGGGCTAGGGTGCATGGCTCTAGAAAGGCACAAATTTGAGAAAGGCGCAAGCTCATGATCATACCCCTAAGTTCCTTGCGTACCATCTTTATTTAAGAGTTGTTTTAAGATCCATTTTGTCTACAATCAGGCTCTATACCATGGAATATTATATTGATTGTGTGCTTCATTACCTTAAAAACCCAGAGATTGCCTTAGGCCTTGGGGGGCTTCTCATCCTATATGCGCTCTATTTTATCCTCCGTTGCCATTACAAGCCTCTACTGCTCTATAAAAAAGAAGGAGGCTCCGTCAAAATAACCAAGTCTGCCTTGATCGGCGTTGCACAAGAGCTCTGCGCAAGCCTGGGCTTGAGCCAATCTCGGGTGAAGGTACACCAAAAAGGCCAAAAGCTCTGCTGGAAGATTTATTTCACGCTTCATGCAGAAGAAAACCTCCCCCAGCTGGTAGACACCCTTCAATCACGCCTCAACCAAAGCTTACAATCCATCTTTGGTCTAGAAAAATTAGGGCCTATTACAGTTATCGTCAATGGGTTTAACGGAAAAAGCGCTTCAATAGAGTCAAAAATCTATTAAAGCTTAGATCGAAGAGAGTGAGTCAGGATGATACGTCTTTCTTTTAGAAGCTTTTGATCTACCTTCAGCCGACGCCCAGCCGTCTCTCCTAAGTACAGGAACTGTAGATGCCTGAATCTATCCAAGATGCCTTCATCTACAGACACATGCTGACACGCGCCCTCTAGGTGAAGAGTCTCCACACGAGGGAAATAAGTTAAAAAAGCTTGAAAAGAATCTGCGTTAATAAAGCCAGGCACGGTTAGGTCTAGGGTCGTAATACTAGAAGAAGGAGCAGGAGCTACGCGGGTTAGAAGGATCATTTGGTTCACCCCTAGATTGAAGACTTTCAAATGCTGACACTCTGCCAACAATTTGAGCTCTCGATCTTTTAAAGTGTCTAGCTTCAAGTCTACAGATTGTAGCTGAGGGAAGGATGCTGCCTTTACACAATCTAAAAGCCAGCTCATTGAAGCATCTAGTTTCAAACTTTTTAAGTTTTCAAAAAAAAGACTCTCTATAAAGGTACTTTTACCTGGCCTTAGAAAGGCATTACGACCTAAGTTTAAAGTTTGTAATAGGATATGACGGGTTAAAAAAGAAATCTCCTGAAAGGGTAGCCGGGTATTCCATAAAACTAAGTGGCTCGTCCATCCTGGATAGGTCTCACAAACGCTAAATTTTCAAAAGCTCCCTTTAAAGTCAGCTGAGACAAGTATCTAAAAGGCTCTAAGAGCGTATCCTCTAAGCCTTGCCTCTTAGTGTTTTCTAAAATTAAGGATTGGACACTGTCTACTAGACGTACCTGCTGATGGCAGAATAGCCTTATGCCCTCTATCGAACTCCGTAATTCTCTTTTTTTTGGATGCCACTGATAAGGCAACCCTATATTACGAGCACTCAAGGGCTTTTTAATACGTTTATCACCCGGATACTCCAGGTCTTTTAAGCCATCGAATGAGGGCTGTGGCTCTTCTTCAGCCGATGCCTGAGTTGCAGCTACAATAACGGGATAAGCAGACGTCATAAGATGCATACATGAGATTTCCATACAGTATAAAAAAAGAGTTGGGAGGAAGGTAAAACTAAAAACTTACAAGTCAACCTATAGTTTCGGTGAGAGTATAGCGCTTGATAGGTTTTTAGAGTATATATCTGGATCGAACCTAGATAGAATAGGTCACGTCTAGGGTCAGTTTGTTTTCTTTATAGCTTTTATCACTTTGGTTGGATTTTTTTTCTAGGTGTCTAGCCTGGAAAGCAATCGCCATATCGCGTAAAAAATTCAGGTCTAGCATCCATACCACAAAATACCGATAAGACCTTTCGGGGCTGACACTCGAAGTCTTGGTATATTGATAAATGAGGTTGAGCCCGCTGGATACTTTTTGACTGACTTGGGTACGAATGAGATACGATACGCTTGTATCTGTATAAAAATTGCTCCCAAAGCCAGACTGAGGGACACTACTCATACTCAGCGAATGTTGCGTATAAGGGGTAAGCCGATGGTCTAAACTACCCCTTATTGTAACAGTAGAAACGCTCTGATGAGGGTCCTGGATACTTCCTTTTGTTTGGTAGCTACGTTTATCCCAGCCTAGAGAACAATTGGCACTGAGGTATTCACTGAATGTCGAGCGTAGGTCTAAACTTAAGGAAAGACCTTTGTTATCGTTTTGGACGTTTTGTTTATAATTTTCTGTATAACCTCCGACTGTAGCTCCTGCCCAAAGGGCGTTCAGCACCCTATAGCTTCCACTGCAGCTAGCTCTATAAATGCTTTTGCTAAGAGATTTAAACTCCTTGCTATCCGCTATAGTATCCCCTCGTGCCAAGGTAGCAGACCACAGAGTTTTCTCATTAATGGGCCATTTTAGTGCAAGGCTCAATGTATTTTCAAAGCGTTTATAGCTAACGGTTTTATTGAGCAATGGAGACGTAGTGGCATCATGGAGGTAGCTCAATTGATCTGTCAGCACACACTCTATTTCACGCATATAGCAGGTTAAACTTAGGGCCGTATCTGGGGAAATGGTCAAAAAATTAGTATTATACTGCGAATGTTTTAAATAACGAGTAAAGCCTCCTCTCCCAATAAAATTCAGCTGGTTTTCCTCGGTTAAGGGCTTGAGTACCCTGCAATAGAGGTTGGGTCTTAGGATAATATCACTTTCGCCCTTATTGGGGTCTAGGTTAATATTATCGTTAAATTCAGTGATCATGCCCCCTCCCAGCCACATCGATGCATTGCCAAAAAAAGAAAAACGCTCATCATCCACTGAGGTATTAAAATTCCCAAGGGATGGAGACTCTTGGTCTTTGGCTGCTAGAGCAGAGCCTTCCACTCCCGTATAAATAATAAGACCGACAGATAGATAGCGCAAATACTGCTTGAAGCAGACTAAAGACATAGGGGCAGAAAAAATATAAGCTTTAGGAAGCTGAACGCTGGTATTGATCTTTCCATGTAACCCTAAGACACTGCAAAGCTAGCCAAAACACACCAGAAATACAAGTTGTAGCATAGGCGCTAGCATAAAATTTGAGGTTCTCTTGCTCAAAAGGAACATGGCCCTGGATAATTCCAAACATGAAATAAAAAAAGATGCCTACTAAAAATAAATCAAAAACTAGGGCCTTAAGGGTAATGAATGAAGAAGGTGGAGGTGTGTTCATCATTGAAGGATGGTTATTCATGGGGATAGCAGTAAGCAAGCGTTAAGCTTTTACCCCATCTATCTTAAATAGACTTTGAATAAATGCAAGCTTACGCTCTAGCTGCCAAGAGAGTAGGCTGATCTATCTTCCATAGATACTTTCTTTCCTTATGAAAAATGCCTATGCCTATTGAACAACAGTGAATGATTTTGGCTATCACTTTTCCCTCTTGCTGTGCTACAAAACATCCAAAACGTCAGCCTTTAATATATCTTGATATAGGCACGCTTCCTTAGTCCCTTTAACCATCTTTCAATGTTTTGACGTATCAACTGTGCACTGAGAATCAGCTCTATTTCTTCTCTCACTTCATCTAAAGGCTTAAGGCCAGCTGGCTTTTTATCCAAAACGTAAAACACAAATACAGTATCATTGAGGATAATAGGTTGAGAACAATCTCCCTTATCTAGAAGGAATACCTTTTCAGCTAGGTCCTCCAAGAGGTCCATCTTAGATACCCAACCTAGGTCGCTCGCTTGGCCATAGTCTTGATAAAAACTCTCAAAGGGTTCTGTCTGGCTACGGGCTATAATAGTTTTGGCCTTGGCCTCTATGGCGCTTAGCATCTCGTGATTTTCAGAAATCAAAAGGACTTGGAGGAGGTGAAGCTGCTCGTCTTGCTGAAAGTCAGCCCTATGTTGGTCATAATAGGCTTCCATTTTTTCTGGGCTAATTTCAGCTTGGGAACTCTGCTTTTTTGCCCGCATAGCGCTTACAATCAGTTTTTCTTTAAACTCTTTTCGAAACTGTTTGAGATCCTTCCCTTGAGACTTAAGGTAGTGTAAAAATAAGGTCCTATCATTGCCAAAGGCACTTTCCACATGGTGATTAAACTCTGCATCAAAGACAGGGTCTGGAATCTGAAAACCCTGTCTTTCAAACTCCTTCACAATCAAAACGCGGTCAATCAGGTTTTGTAGAACGTCAGTTTCTATGCTTTTTAGGCGTAACTCATAGTCATCTGCATTCAACGCTTCCTGCTGCACTTGCTTCAAAAGAGGAAGCATCTCCTGGTAGATCTCATTATGCGTAATGATATGATCTTCCACAATAGCAGCAATACCATTTAGGTCTAAGACCATATCCTGGGCAGGAAGAGCACCATCTATAGCGCTAGAGGGGGGGGTAGTGCTTGCGTTTGATAGATAAATTGAAGTAAAAAATAAATAAAGTAATAAATTTAAAAAAATACGCATAATTATTTCAAAAAAGCAATACCCTCCCCCCCCAAAAAAAGCAAGCTTCTTGGTTCTCCAAGAGGTCTAATGAAAGAAGATGGTTCGTACAAGAAAGACTGTAAGAAGCCCCGTATTGAAGCAAGGCAAAAGTTTTAGCCTAGGCTTTCTCTTGTAGGCCCTCGAGCATCCAGATAAGCTGGCTCGAGAGTATAGAGAGCAGACTGAAAGTCTGCCGGTAGTGGCACTTCAAAGCTTAAAGGCTCTTGGCTTAGGGGGTGTAAAAATGCTAAGCGATGGGCATGTAAAAGAACGCGACTAGGCTGAATGGGGTCATTTTGCTGGAAGCGATAGCCATAGAGCGTATCCCCAATAATGGGATGACAGATATGAGACAGATGGACGCGGATTTGATGTGTACGCCCCGTAAAGAGAAAGCATCTTAACAAAGAAAACCGCCCTAAAAATACACGCTCTACCTGCCAATCGGTATGGGCAAAGCGGCCCTCTGTTGCTACTTGCATCTTAGTTCTCATTTTTTCATGACGCTGGATCCCCACTTGAATAGACCCTGAAAGCATACGGGGAACCCCCCGGACAAGAGCCAAATATTCCTTTTTTACCGTCCTATCTTTAAACTGCTGCGTCAGGCTAGCGTAGGCGGCATCTTCCTTGGCAAAGACAATAAGCCCGCTGGTTTCCTTGTCTAGGCGATGCACAACACCTGGCCTGCAAGACTCCCCCATTTGGCTAAGCTTACCCTTGCAGTGATATAAAAGAGCGTGCACCAGCGTATCCTCGCCGGTACCATTGCCTGGATGCACGGTGATGTGAGCTGCTTTATTGAGTACAATGAGAGCTTCGTCCTCATAAACAACGTCTAATGTTTGCTCTACTGGACGAAGGGACTCCTTGGGGGAGTCTTCAAAAAGCGTGATACGAAGACGTTCTCCTGGTCTTACAGTATCGTTTTTTTTCAAAACACATTCGCCTCTTTTTACAGCGCCTAGTTCTAAAAGTTTTTGTATTTTAGAACGCGTCAAGCCTTCAAGGCAATGAGCCAAGGCCTTGTCTACCCTAGTTTCTGACATATATTCAGGAAGCTGGATATCGTGTATTTTTCCACTCTCAGGCAACATAGTGGCTGGGTTTTAAGCTAAAAAACACTCTAGAGCAAGCCTGAAAGTTGCATCTGTTCATACTACCTGACAAAAAATATTTAGAGCGCATAAACAGTGGAACGGGAGTGGATAAAGTGATCAAAAGTAAGGTAATACAGGGGGGCGAAAAAGTGACCTTCAATGGCTTTTAGCTGGGTTTATGCAATACACGCACATATCCGTTAGCTGGGTTTTTTGTTTTTCATACAAGCTTGACTGCCAGCTTTCCCTCTGTTTATCAAGCTTATAGCTCGCCCCTTTTTTTTGTCAGGTAGTATGGGTTCTCTACTACTAAAAGCCATTGCTTTTTTATAAAACTTGTGTACGATCCTTGTTTTTATGTTTAATGTGCGTCGTTTTTATACTCCTGCGGGTGCCAACCCAGAAAGCCCTATTCAATGGATTTTGATAGCAAGTATTATCTGCTTTGTGTGTCAAAGTATTCTTGTAGAAGGGTTCAATCAAGCTTGGATGCTGCAAAGTCTTGTGCTGTCAGGCCCGGGGATAAGGTCTGGCTATATATGGACGATCTTAACGTATGCTCTCTTTCATGGAGGGATCTTGCATTTGCTACTCAATCTCCTTGGGCTATATTTTGTGGGAAAACCCCTTGAAATGCACCTAGGCCCAAGGAAACTACTAGGGGTATACCTCTGTTCCATATTTTTAGGCGGACTGGCGTGGTTGAGCCTGCATCTTTCTAGCACGAGTACGCTTGTTGGAGCTTCGGCGGGTATTCTAGGCCTTCTGATGTACTTTTGCTGCCTCTATCCAGATCAGCCGATTACTTTACTGCTCTTTTTTATCCTGCCTATCCAGCTAAAGCCCAAGTGGCTGGTTGCAGGCGTCTTGGCCCTTGAGGGGTTTGGCCTATTAGTGAATGAATTAGGAGGGGATGCCAATGTGGCTAACTCTGCTCATTTAGGAGGTCTCTTAGCAGGTTTTATCTGCTTTAGGATTTTCGAAAAGGGGCTGAGCTTTGGGTCTACAAAAGCTGCTAGTTTTGAAAAGCCTAAATGGCTCAAAATGAAAAAACGTTTCTCTCCACAAGCCTTTACCGTTAATATCAGCGAAAAAGAACTCTTAAGGAAGGAAGTGGATCGTATTTTAGACAAGATTAACCAAGAGGGCTTTGGGTCCCTCAGCCCTCAGGAAAAGCAAGTATTGGATAAGGCAAAAGAGTTTCTCAAAAAATAAGGGGCTTAGCCCTCTAGGCTTTTGAATGTCAGCTGAAAGACTTGCTGACCGCTAGGGGGAGGGGGGAGGATCAGCCCAGACTGGAAAACAAGCTCGATAGAAGCGTCAAAAAGAGCGTGCTGTGATCGTTTTAGAATAGTATACCGCGTTACCGCCCCGTGGGCATTGACTTCAAACTCCACTAAGGCCTCTATCCCTCCTTTTAATCCTGGAGGCTTTTTCCAAACTGCATCTATCACGGCTTTCATTTGGCCAATATAGGCTCCTAAAGGGCTTCCTGTACCTGAGCCTATAGTCTGAGCCCGTGATAGCGAGGGGGACTGTAGGGCTTGGCTCAGCTTCGCCTGATTGAAGGAGTGGCCTTTAGCGGAAGCTATAGAAGCAAGACTTTTATCCTGAGACTTCAGGAACTCTTCATACGAAAGCTTAGGGGAGCTTTTGTCTTTTGCGGGTGCTGGAGGCTTTGCCTTGCCTGGGGTGTCTACTTTCTGAGGCGTCTTAGACAGGGATAGCGGGGGCGTCTTTGGCTTGGGAAGCGGTTGAAAGTGTATGGAAGGAACTTGCTTTTTTTTAGAAATGAGTTTTTGAGAAAGGGGTTGGCTAGCAGGCTGACTATCTAAATGAGGGGACGTAGCTAGGCCAACGGTGTCCCCTCTAGGCAAGTTCTCTAAGCTAAAAACATGCAAGGGAGCCGCCTGAGGCTTAAGCCAGGCCCTTAACTCTTGTATCAAGCCGTGGCTAAGGCTCATAAGCATAACTCCCAGATGCAGCGCTAGTGAAAGCCGTAGAGCCGTTTGATTAGGGAGACCAGACAACAGCCTCTGCCAGATAGTATTAGGAACCTTCCTTAAGCCTTCCTTTAGCATGCTTGGGTATCCAGACTAATTTTTGATAAGTGATACTTCTTTAACAGATCCAAGACTTGGATCACGTGCTGGTAAGGTAAAACAGCGTCCGCCCGGAGGTGAATGATGGTATCCTTAAGCCTTGCAGCCTCTTGAGCAAGAATCGTTTCTAGCCTGTCTAAATCTACCGCTAGCTTCCCCCAAACTATATTTCCTTTAGCATCGATACTGATCGTTTGGATCTTACTATCTTGAGACGCGCTTTCCCTATGTTTTGACTGGAGAGGCAGCTGCAAGGAAATACTTTGCTCCAGGAGAGGGGTTGTCACCATAAAGATAATCAGAAGGCTGAAGGCCAAGTCTATCAAGGGAGTGACATTGAGCTCTGATAAAGCGCTGAGTCTTGCTTTTCTATGAAATTGCCTAGGCATAATCGTTTTAGGCTAAAACCTGGCTGGCTAACTCCCGTTCAAGCCTATCACAAAACCAACTAGCAAAGCTTTCGAGTTCTGTAATTCTTATTTTTACCTGATTGAGGAGAAAATTATATCCAAAAACGGAAGGAATAGCCACCAAAAGGCCTGCCACCGTGGTTAACAATGCCCCTGAGACGCCCGGGGCTAAATTTTGAATCGTAGCGCCTCCCCCGCTGCCGAGGCCGCCAAAGGCGTCCATTACCCCCCAGACTGTCCCCAAGAGGCCTAAAAAAGGCGCTCCAGAAACCATGGAGGCTAGTAAAACCATCTTTGCCTCATAACGGAGGATCTGACGGGCTAAGGCCCTTTGGAGGGCGCTTTCAACAAAGTCCATAGGCTTTAAAGCGAGATGGGCTCTCTCTTGGCAGGTTTTTCTGTAGGCTTCTAAGGCGGCATAGGCTAGGGCCCCGTAAGTTCCCTGGCTTAGGAGAGCGGTATCAATTTTTATATCCAAAATGCTGCCAGAGCGTAGAATCTGCCCTTCAAAGCCTTTATTCAGTACGCTGAGGCTCTTTAAGTCTAGGTATTTTCCTATCATTACCGTCCAAGCTAAGAAGCTACACAGGACTAATACGAGGACGATGAGCTTGCCCGCAAAGTCAGATTGGGTAAAATAAGTCATCACGCCAGGGCTTGTCGCCAGGCAGATAGGCATGCAAAAAAAAGACATAAACAGGCAAAGAAAAGGTGACATTCAAACCCCAGGAGTCTTTTTAAAAGAGATGAACCCCTATTTAGAGTTTGAGTTTTAAGTTTATAAGGGTTTTATGAGATCTACCATCTTGAATCAACCCTTATGTTTAAAGCGAGCGATTTTTTTACATTACCAACGAGTCTTCTTTCCTTTGCGCCGTTTTTTGACCCCTCTAGCCCTCCCTGGACTTGGGTAGAAGCCATCTCCAAAGCCTTAGCAGCCTTTGAGTTTGAGGACGAAGCACGCCTGAAGCCCCTCCCTTCAGGCTTTAGCGTAGGAGCGAGGGTATACCTGCATTCTACTGTAAAATTGCCTCCCTATGGGGTGATTGAAGGCCCCGCCTATATCGGTCCCGGGACAGAGCTACGCGCGGGTGTGTACATCCGTCAAAATGTCATTGTAGGGGCAAATTGTGTCTTAGGTAATGCCTGCGAGTACAAAAACTGCCTTGTCATGGATGCCGTAGCTACCCCCCATTACAACTATGTGGGAGACTCTATCCTAGGCAGCCACGCCCATCTAGCAGCCGGCAGCATCCTCGCCAATCTCCGTCTGGATAAGGCCCCCATTATGATCAAAAGCCCATCCGGAGAGCTCATCCCTACAGGGATGCGAAAGCTGGGTGCTATTTTAGGCGAAGCAGCTGAGGTAGGCTGTAATGCTGTCTTGCAACCAGGAACACTACTGGGAAAGCAATCTATCATCATGCCCACTGTCGCATTTGGGGGCTATTTACCGGCAGGTGCGAGGGCCTTTAGCGAGGCACAAACGAGCATCCGGCTAAGATAGATTAGACCTCTTGGAGAACCACGTATTTTGATTTCTGGGCGAGGCGAAATAAATGAGGAACCGGCCTGTCCCCTGCCGTGTCGGGCGTAGTTCGCAAGAACGAAGCCTGAACGAACCCAGAGACCAAAAGACAATGGTTATGCAAGAGGTCTATTGAGCTAAGGAAGGAGGATTTTTTGACTTCTTGTAGGAAAACACTGTGAGCAAATAGGGCAGCTCAGGCCATAGCACTTACGAGCTTGGCAATGTTCTCTACCATAATAAATCATCTGCAGGTGAAGGCGGATCCAATCGTCTTTATGAAAGGCTTGCTTCAGATCTTTTTCGACCCGGGCTATGCTTTTAGCAGTGGATATACCCCAACGGTGCGCTAGCCTAAAAATATGCGTATCTACAGGAAAAGCAGGCACTCCAAAGGCCTGGCACATCACAACCGATGCGGTCTTGTGCCCAACTCCAGGTAAGGCCTCTAGGGCCTCGAAAGAAGCGGGGACTTTTCCTTCATAGCGATCCAAGAGGATCTGGGATAATCCCACAATAGACTGAGCCTTGAACAAAGAGAGCCCACAGGGCCGAATGATAGCCTGGATAGTATTCACCGGGATATGGACCATAGCCTGGGGTGTCTTGGCCAAGGCAAACAGCTTTGGGGTCGTGAGATTGACACGAGCATCTGTCGATCGGGCAGAGAGGACCACTGCAATCAAAAGTGTATAAGGATCCTCATGCAACAAGGGAATAGGAGGCTGTGGGTAGAGCTGATTGAGGTGATCTCTAATAAATTCAGAACGTGCTTTAAGGAGCATATAGGCTAGGTTTGAAAGTCAGCATTATGAACTTTTAATATTGCAGCTAAAGCCTCTACCCTTGCATTCAGAGCTTCTCTGGTATAACTTTTGCGTGCACTATGCCCCCAGACGGGGCCAGGCCAAGCGAGATCATCCTTATAGCGAGCCACAAGATGGATGTGCAGCTGCGAAACGATATTGCCCAAAATACCCGTATTCAGTTTATCTGGCTGAAACAGGACACGCAAGGCAGTGCTTACGCTACGTATTTCCTTATAGACCTGGAGGCTTTCTGTTTCTGTTAGATCCACGAGCTCTTGCGTGAGCTCCCTTGTACGGGGGACAAGGATCACCCAAGGCCAGGAGGCGTTTGTATGCAGGCGAACTTGACTGAGCAGGAGATTCCCCACCCAAACACTATCGTTTTCTAACTGCGGATGAAGGACAAATCCAGAAGAAAACATAAACAATGATTTTAAAAGAGGGGTACTGAGCCTATGCAGCACAAAAAAGCTAAGCGCTATTAAAAACGGCTAGCTTTTTTGGAAAAAACTGAAGACGCCGGAAGACTAAAAAAAAGCCAGTCTAACGTCTAAAAGCACCCTTAGACTGGACTTTTGTAATAGGCTTTTCCTGGGCCCATTCGATAATGCCTGTTTTTAAATCAATGAGGTTGAGCGTCATCTTATAAGACTTACGCAGGGTATCTTTCGTACGCTCTTCGTAAGAGACGATGCTTCCAATTAAGAGGTACTCTGCCCCAACTTGCCGCCCCCTTTCTATAGCATATTCAGATGCTACAGCCCCGCCAAAGCTCTGATAATGAATTTCTTCAGATTGAACATCGCGGGTAGTTTTATCTGTAAAACGAAACCGTCCCGACTGTATGAGCTGAGTACGAATCGTATCTGTAATAGACTCTGTATCGATATGTTGGTCTGTTCTATTTTGGATTCTATCCACCAAGAGGATGGGACGCTTCTCCCCCGTAAGACCAGCCAAGGCAGGAGACGTCAGCATAGAATTGACCATGGTGTCTGAAACCTGATACAAGTCCGACAGGCTAAAGCCAGTGGACATAGGCTCTATGGCAGCAGGGTCATCATAGCTAACACGCGTTGTCTTGCAGGCAGTAAGGGCGAGGAGGGATGCTCCGAGGAATAGTATTTTTATCATAAATGAAAAAACAGGCAAAACGAAGGGCCTAGAGACATACTAGCGCTTCACATATTCTAGCGGACGGACGTAGATCTCAAAGCTCTTGGCCAAGATAGACTTAGAGGCAGAGGAAATCGTCTTTGCGGCTCTACCTTCAACCGTGAAGGGCTGCCAAGCATCGCTATCAGCGCTAATATCCATTCCAGCAACATCATACCACACAAAACGGTACTCTAATTGCAAAGAGTGGCCTGTATTATTTTCTACTTTTAGCTGGGCTTTCTTAACTCCATCTAAGCAGACCCCCTTGACGCTTCGGATGGTATAATCCTTGCTAATCAGCGTCCTATCTTGCTCCCTAGGAACAAAATCTCCCGTTTCAGAAAAAGAGCCGGCAGCCACATAGCCTAAAGAGCCCAGGGAAGTCACTTTTGCGCTAGGCGTAGGCGTACAGCCTGTAAGGCTAAACATGGCACCTAGCAAAAAGAGAAGGAAGTACTGAGATACTTTACAAAAACAATGTTTACATTTCATAGATAATTAGGTGTTGATGGTTACAGGGCTTCCTATTTTATGAAACAAAACTGAATAGGCTGCAATACTTTTTTCAAACAGCGTTAAAGACATACTTTCGTTAGGAGCATGGAGAGCATCCTGGGGGGTAAATAACCCGAGCATGAGCGCATCTAGGTCTAAAAGATCTTTCATGAGGCCTATAATAGGAATACTGCCCCCTTCGGGCATGAAGAGCGGAGCTTTACCAAAAGTAGCGAGCACTGCTGCCTCACAGGCTTTAAAAATATGCTGAACTCTAAGGGATGCCTGGGACCGCGGGTCTTTAGTGGGGTGCAAGAGACGATAGGGTGTACCGCCGGCATCTTCTTTGACCTCAAGGACTACGGTCTTAGGGCAGCGCTCTAATAAAACAGCCTTTAGCTTGGCTAAGATCGTCTTATTCTCCTGCGGAGGGACTAATCGGCAGGTGATCTTTACCCAGGCTTGGCTTGGAATAATAGTCTTGGACCCAGGGCCCTGGTAACCTCCACCGATTCCATTAAACTCTAGCGTAGGCAAAAAGCGAATAGCTTCTTGGGGGCTAAACCCTGGCTGCTGATACAGTGCAGGAGCACCGGTGAGTGCTTTAAAGTCTGCTTCCGTATAAGGTAATTGTTGGACCTCCTCTCGTTCCCAGTCTTGAGGGGGGAGGATCCCGTCATAAAAACCGGGCACATTGACAAGGCCGTCTGCGCTATGGAGGCTAGAGCAAAGATCTGCCAATACTTGGAGGGGGTTATGTACGGCTCCGCCATAAAGGCCAGAATGCAAGTCGACTTTTGGCCCTTTGACGGTGAGCTCTAACGAACATACCCCGCGTAAACCGCTAGTGATAACAAGCTGCTCTTCTGTAGGGCTACAAGTATCGGATAATAGAATCAAATCTGCCTGCAGTTGCTCTTTATAAGCTTTCAAAAAGGCAGGTATACTCGGGCTACCAATTTCCTCTTCCCCCTCTAAGAGGATGGTAATAGACAAAGGCAGGTGGGGATCTTCCTCTAGAGCTTTAGCCAAACCATAGAGCATAGCAGTAGAAGGCCCTTTGTTATCCGCGGCCCCCCTAGCATAGAGGCGCCCGCCTCGGACTGTTGCCTCAAAAGGAGGACTGTCCCACAGCTCTATAGGATCAGCCGGCTGTACATCGTAGTGGCCGTATAAGAGCACATGCGGAACATCGCCTGCTTTTAGGCGTTTAGCCAAGAGAATGGGGTGGCCAGGAGTCTTTACCTCTTCAACCGTAAAGCCAAGCGAGGAGAGCAAAGCTAAAACGTGCTGCCTCGCCCCTGCAAGGCCTTCCAAAAACTCTGGCCTTGGATCCGTAGAGACACTGTGAAAACGGAGGTATTGCTTTAAAAACTCAAGTGGGCTGGGTATAGGCATATAGATTCTTGTTTCTATTTTAGGCAGATTTTTAGGCAGATTTATCCACACAGCGAGGGCCGAGCAAAGGCTCTGTAGAACTGGTAATAACCGGGTATTGCAAGGCAGCTAGTTTATTTTTGTCTACCCAATGGGCCTTCTCGTCAGGCAAGGATAGATCCACCTCTATGGCTCCTACAGGGCACTCAGAAATGCAGGCCCCACAGTCTATGCAGGTATCAGGATGGATAAAAAGCTGGTCTGGGCCTTGGTGAAATGCATCTACAGGGCACGCATCCACACAATAGGTATATTTGCAGTCCAAGCAATGATCTGTCACAACATGAGCCATGAGAGTATCGTCAAGCGTCTAAGCGGTAAAAGCAACCCAAAAATAGGGATAAAAACCATACGCAAAACCCTGAGTGCTTTTACGAAGTGAGGGCACTCGATGGAGCAGCCAATTCGATCTTCGCCTCCTCAAAAGCTTTGATAAGCCGCAAATAAAAGCCCTCACACAAGGCGTTGAGGGCACTTGCGTCCGTCCGGTAACAGAGCGTAACAGCGATGCTAATACCTGAGTTTTTAAATTCAGCTAAGTATACAATAGGCGGGTGTTGAGGGTCTAAGCCTTCATTGCCCTGTAGCAAAGAGCGGATGATCTCTAAAGCTTCTTCCACTTTTTCAGCAGCAGTACCGTACTTGAGGTCCACACTAAAGGCCTTTCGAACAAATTTGATCTTAGATAAGTTTTCTATAGACTTGGTTGTCAGTCCTGCATTTGGAAGGGTCACCAAGGCTCCGCTAGAGGTACGAAGACGAGTAGAACGAAGGCCGACGGCTTCTACGATGCCTTGATAGGTATCAATCCTAACCGTATCTCCCAGTTCAAAGGGTTTATCTATAAAAATCACTAAAGAACCAAAGCAATTAGCAATCGTTTCCTTTGCCGCCATGGCTACAGCAAAGCCTCCAATACCTAAGCCAGCTAAAATAGAACTAATAGGCTGATCACTCAGCAACTGAAACGCATGAGCCCCAAGCAAAACCAAAATACAGCCCTGTAGCAAGCGCTTTAGCGAGGGCATAAGCATCTGGTGCATGGAGCGACCGCTGGGGCTTACCAGCAGGAGAGACCAGGCTGAAAACACATGCACCAGCTGTAAGCACAAATAAGTAAAGGCTAGGCTAAGGCCTAAATCAGCAGCAATGTAGCACGCACTCTTCACAGCTTCGCTTAAAACAAGCCAGCTCAAGGCAAACTTGAAGCCTAAGGTGAGGGCCATAAAATCCACCGCCTTAGCGCAAGACTTAAACAGTTGCTGCAAGATAACGCTCTCTGTTTTTAAGCACTGAGAGCTTATCAAAAAAAAACGGTGCAAGATCCTCCCAAGTATAAAAGCAAGAAGAATAGAAAGTGTAAAACCTATAAAACGCCAGAGGCTATTTCCAAGAATAGCATAAGCAAGTAAGGACTCCACAGGCATCGTCATGGCCCTAAGGTACACTATTTTAGCTGGCAGGAAAAGCTAAATTTAGGGGCTGCTCAAGCCACGGAACAGAATAGTGAAGCTGCTGAATCAGCCAGTTTGAACCCACCTGCCTTAATACTGCGCTAAACCGGGGTGTAAAGACAAGCTCACCTTGCTCTTGAAAGCCTATCCGAAACATAAACTCTCCCACAAGGAAGGCAAAAGGCGGATGGACGTAAACGCTCATATACTCCGCCTTTGCCGCCAAAGCCTTAGCTTGACTAAAATGCAATTGAAAAATCTGCTCTAGTTCAACTTTTGTAGAGGCTCTTTCATCTACCCCTGTCCCTAAAAAATAAAATCCGGGATCTTCAATTAAAAAAACTTGTAACAAGCCCTCCATATTTTGCGCACTATAAGCGCTGAGGTAACGGTCTATGACCGCTGTAATCGTTTTTTTAGGAGTCTGCACAAGTGGTAGTATTTGGGTTTTAGCAACGTTTTTGCACGACAGAAAAACATCTTTTCTAAAACTGCAAGCCAAAGCTTTATTAGCCTCTTTGCTGAATACTAATCTCCACAAGCTGTTCTCCACCCGGTAGGCCTTGCAGCTTTTTGAGAATCGGCCGGGCTTGAAAGTGGAGCTCTTGTTTAATAATAGCATTATACGCAAGAATCACAAGCTGCCGCCCTCTTACCAAACGGCCTGGCCGGCATTGAGAGGCTAGCCTGGATCCTACGATGGTTTCCCAAGATCTCAAAATAGCTTCCTCTAGACGAGGATCCCCAGGCTGAAGCTGCTGAAAAACCTGATCCACAAGCTCTGAAAGGGGCTTGGTATTTTTAGGAGGCACAAAAGGACTCCATCCTGGGATGCCCAAACATAGCTGGAGCACGCTCCTCCTTGGCCCATTCCAATAAAGCGGTGCTAGACCCTTGCTCTTGATAAGCCAAGGCACCAACGTGTAAAGCTTTGGTAGGCATACTCGAGGAGTGCCGGTTGCTGCTGATTCCTGAAATAAAAAGCAAGCACAGCCTATTTTTTTTGCTAAGATATAACAGTGATTCAACTGAAAACTCAAGTAGAGTACGTGCTCAGGCAAATAGCCTGACTCTCTTAAAACACCTTCAAAAGAGCTAGGCTGAGGATGTATTTCAAGAGGTAAGGCATGGATTTTCTTAAAAAAATGTAATATATGCTGGCTATTTAGAAAATTTTCTGCAGCAGCCCTGTCTGCATCTAGCCAGAAAAAAGCATAGCCCAGCATACCCAAACGCTCTAGGCTCTCTCTCAAAAATGGCTGCAAATAGCCTAGCAGAGTGCCTTCTCTTGAAAAATTTCCTGCCTGCAGCGCAGTAAAGCGAGCATCAAAAATAATAGCTTGAATGGATTGTAGCTTCACAAGAAGAAAAGGCTGGGCTTAATCTGCATTTTATCCTTAGCTTATAGACGATGCGAGTGAATGATTCTAGCTTTTTCTCTCAGGTATCTCCTGCTAAAAAAATCTTCGTGCTAGACCTTGGCTTTTTGGGGGATACGCTCCACCTGTTACCCCCTTTGCGTACTATCCGCAAGGCACTTCCTCAGGCAGACTTGCATGGTATGGCCTCTAGCCACATTGCAGAGTAGAACGTGGTCCTTATCAAAAAAGATAGTCAGAGTCTAGGCCTCCAAGGCTTAAGCGTAGCTGTTTTCCTGCAGCACTGTTTACGAGCTTCTATCTGAGGCATAAGCTCAGATAGCGTGAATTCTGTCTTGCTTTTTTAGCTATGGGAGCGTTAAGAACCTCTTGCACTTTTCATGCTATCAGCTTCTTATTTTTCTAAGACCCTTTTTTATCTATGCAAGATACCATGCTATCGCAGCCACTCTTTGTAGTCCAACAGTCCCACATTCATAATCGAGGGGTGTTTGCCGCTAAAGACATCCCGAAGGGCACCAAGATCCTTCAGTATCTTGGAGAAAAAATCACCAAAACCGTTTCCCTCCAAAGGGCCCAAATGAGAGAAGAGCACGCTAAAAACACCCAAGGCGCTAGAGTCTATATCTTTGATCTCAATAAACGCTACGACCTAGACGGGGATATTCCAGACAATCCCGCAAAATACATTAACCATAGCTGCGAGCCGAATTGCGAAGCCGTGAACCTGCGGGGCCAAATTTGGATCGTAGCTAAAAAAAATATCAAAAATGGACAAGAGCTCAGCTTCAACTATAACTACGAGTGGGACCACTGCCTAGATCACCCCTGCTATTGCAAAACCCCTTCCTGCCTAGGATATATTCTAAAGCCTCGCCTAAGAGCCAAGCTCAAGCGCTACCTACAAAAGATAGCCAAACCTATGGATGCTGCCAATAAGCAGCCGGGAGAACAAAACTAGGCATAGTACCGAAGAGAAAATACCTTTCCCCTCAATATACGAACTGTATCCGTGAGAAAACCTCAAACTCACAGTTTTCTCAGAAGTGGTCTGTAGAAAATGCGTATTAAAAAATGGTCGGGCCGACAAGATTCGAACTTGCGACCCCTTGCACCCCATGCAAGTGCGCTACCAGGCTGCGCCACGGCCCGACGTAAAGATTAGCCCGGATACTTTGCTTTGGGCTGAGGGACAATACTGAGCCTTATGAAAAAATGGCTGCCCGGCAAGGATTCGAACCTCGACAAACTGAACCAAAATCAGCTGTGCTACCATTACACCACCAGGCAACGGAAAAAGACTCTGCAGTTTTTTAGCCCTGCGTCAAGCTTTCTCTTATTAAAACCCAATAGTTTTAAAAAATAAGTATCCAAAAACAAAAATTCAGGGCTTATTTTCTATGTTTCTTCCTGAGCTTATACCGATAAATCCAAAATTCCTACCTTACGCCGCACCTTAGAAAGGACACGGTTTGCCCGCTGTTGAGCAGCCTGGGTACCCGCCCTTAGGGTCTCTAAGACAAAGGCCTTATCGTGCATGAGGGCGTGGTAGCGTGCTTGCATAGGCTCTAATTTTGCAATCACAGCATCGGCCAGTGCTTCCTTAAAGGGGGAGTAGGGCTTCCCTTCAAAGCGGTTGATGAGGCTTTCAACGCTTTCACCACTGACAACGTGAAAGAGCTCTAGCAGGTTGGCTATTCCTGTCTTATGGGG
>JACCDN011197755.1_pt1 | contig 19177 bp, 15 predicted proteins | sample 7441691 | NCBI WGS metagenome assembly JACCDN01 (sample SAMN15323439, study PRJNA562643) | freshwater metagenome | isolation source: river surface water | place: USA:Blue River Watershed | collected 2017-08-16 | reverse complement strand
GTCCTGATGGCGCCAAATTAAGTCTCAGAAAAGTAGGTTCTCCTTTGTGGGAAGAGGGCGATTTTCCTAGTAGTTTTGTCAGTGAATGTGATTCTGAACGTAAATTCGAAGGAGTTTATACAAGAGACGCTGAAGATTATGGTTTGAACACGGTAACTTTAGAAATCACTCGTCGCGAAGACACGTCATGTGCTTGCAGGGTAGAAACTCCGCCTATAGACTCTTGTCTGTTTGGCGCTTGGCAAGTTGATCATAATAATTTGCGCGAATTTATGACTAAGTTATCAAACGGGAAAATTAATATCACATCTACAAGTGGTGCACTTAAATTATTATTTAATCCAGACGGAACTCATTCTTCAGATTATCAAAATTTAAAAATTAACGCAGTTACAAATGGCGGCGGACCAAATACTGCAATTCAGTGGACATGGAATGGGCTTCAGAATTTAATTTACAAAGATTATAAAATCGCTGAAGAAAAGAAACTTTGTGCAATCGGAGTGTCTGGTGAAGTTATTGGAAAAGCGACTATGACCGTAGGTGGTCAGGTGATAGAAATACCAACGCAAGCAACGAGTTTTACTGGCCAAGGAAGATTGACATACACATGTGATGAAAGAAATTATAAATACACAGTAAACACAGGGTCATTTGAGCACACCTGGATTTATAATAGAAATTAATAGTTTTAAAAACTATAGAAAAGTATTTTAGCCAGACTCTTGCCTGATCCCAAACTTAGGTAATATTCAATTGATTGGCCGTGTGTAACTGTGTTTATTGTTTTGACATCTCATGCTTATTTGCCTGGTCATTAATCCAGAAACATTTTAGTTTATTTCTGGAGACTGACGGTTCAACCGTTTTTTTGGCATACTTAAGTTATGGTTAAATGTATTTTTCGCTTATCGATGTTTACGGTTGTAACTTTTTGGCATATTTGGGCTGGAGCTATTATTGATACCAGCTTGAGAATTGTGGATCTAAAAATTTCTAATGAAACTCATTTTTGGGTTACAAAACATGATGGAGAAAATAACAAGTTTTATATGCTCTCCAGTTATGTGGGGGGACGCCTACGAACTAGGCCTGTAACTGTTTCTCGAATGACAGATTGGCTTGATCAAGCTCGTTTGGTTCAGGTTAGCAATTCTAATAGCTTTAAATGTGTAGAGGCTGGTTCAATTTTTGTGGGAGATTCTAAGAAGAAAATTCTTTCGGCAGCATTTTGTGAAGACGAGCTTAAAAGCAAAAAAAATAATGCTAGGTTGGCAAGGCTTGTAGATGAAATTCGAAATTATTAAGCTCAGTGTTTCGGTTGTGGCTATGTCTTTGTTAACTCACGTTGCTTGTGCAGACCAAGAGTCTTGTCTTGAAGTTGAAATCAAAAAAGCATGTGATCAGCTGGGTTCATTGAAAGAAACCGACATTATTGATCTTGGAAATGGAAGGTTGATTCCGGCATGTTTATCTAATGCAGTTCGCGCTGGTAAGATATTCAAAGTAGATCAACAAAATGAGAAAAGTCTGAAACAGTATCTCGAAATACTGGCGCAAAATCCTCCTTTGGAAATGTCTGCAGAGTATCGTGAAGCTATTTATCGAAATTGGGAAGAATTTATTGATGTGTTTGGAATAGACAATTCGACGATTTCGATTTTGTGGCCACCAAAATCTAAGAATCCTCAAAAAACTGAGGTTACGAGGGCGGAGCTTATTAAGTGGTTTGGTGAAGATCGATACAAGGCTTTTGTGACTTTTAAATATAAAAATAAACGAGGAGCTGATGTCGTCTTTGATGAGAAACATCCTGAAATCGTGATTAAAAAAGTTCGTCCAAATGAAGGGCTACGATTATTTAATTTTTCTAAATCAGCTGTGTTGGATAAATTAGATATCAGATCTGATAATCAAATCACCTCCGATCAGCAAAAAGACATTAAAAATCGCACTGAGCAAATTTCATTAGAGATATCTGAAAATCCAAGTGTTGAAAAAATGGAATGCAAACCATTTTCTATAGCGGTAAATGATTTCAACAACTCGTCAGTGAGTTTTTCAGATCAGAGATTTGTGTTATCAGACGTTGATTCAATTAGAAGTATGGCTCACGAAGTCGCTCATAGTCATGACTCTTGTCGAATGCTGCAATATTTGGTTCAAAATAAAACAACTTCTATGATGGAGTTATTTGTTCGAGGTACAGTGAATCCAAAAGTTGAAACTTTGATTGCAAATCCTACGTCTGTTCAAAATTATCCATTTAGAAACGTGATCAGCTGCCTACTTTCTGAAGAGGGTGGCGGATTTAAGGAAAGCAGATTTGATCAGCGCATTTTTGATACCAATTTTAATGGTCCTTGTATTTATGGTCATCATAATGAGGCTTTCTGTGATTGGGTCGCAGCAAAAGCTGTGGCTCAATACCTAAGTGAAAATAAAACCATATCAGATCCGGCTTATAAAATTTCTTTTTCTAATCAGAGTGAGAATTCGCGAACGGTAAAATTTCCGTCAAAACTGGCTAGTTCGTTTACTTATATCGATAGAATTTGCGAAGAGCAGTATGACAAACAATTAGGAGATTCGACTCATCCTTCTTGGAAAAAACGTTTTATGAAAATTTATGCGCGAGAGCCAAAGATTGCTGAATCCTTAGGTTGCGGACCAGCAAATAATCCTTCGTGTTCAAATCGATCATCTTCAATGCAAAACCAGAAAGTTAATGTCACGAATCCAGTTCGTGTTAACTCGGCAGAATAGTGCATTTTCTATTTTGAGGGCAATTTCGCCAGACTCTTGCTCGAACCCAAGCTTAGGTAACATAAGGATTCAGGCCAGGAGAAGGCCCAAGGGACCCAGCCCGCCCAGGGGAAGATGAAGAAAAATTGCATTTAAAATTCTTAGACTTACCTTTTTGTTGATGATTACTTTTATGAAAGATCGGAAAATTTTAACAAGAGACTCAGCTAAATTTTAACGCCGTTAAACAGATAGATTTAGTTTATATACAGCGCACTTTCTATCGATTACGCTGAATAAAAATTCGAGGGGGATCTGTGTTCTTTTGTCGTTTCATGATGTGTATCGCAGTTTCATTGCTGTTAATAAGTTCTGCTAATGCAGGGACAATCAAAAAAGTTTGTTATATCAAGCCTTGCCAAATAAAAGGGGATTTTGATGGTGATAAAAAAATAGATGTAGCTGTTCTAGTAGAAGATAAAATTGGAAATAAAGGCATTGAAATCAGATTCTCCAATAAAAAGACAGCTTTGATAGGAGCTGGCGAGACGATAGGCAATGGTGGATTGAATTTCGATTGGATGGACCACTGGGAACTTCACCACGGTAAAATTGTTCCAGGCCCAACCGAAGCAGAGAAGGTAAAATCAATAAAAGGAGATTCTCTTTATCTTGCGAAATCCAATTCCGCATCTGGGATCGTCTATTGGAATGGTTCTGAATTCGATTGGATTCAACAGGGCGATTAAAGCCCCATAGTCAAAATGCTCTTCTCGATGCTGTTTTTAATTTTACGATGATTTTTGCACATTCATGCTGACACTCCAAAATAAAAATCGGCTCAACTATCGTGGTAAAGCCGTTTATTTTTGACCTTGGCTTTCAGGTCATATGTTTCAAAGTGGAAAGAGAAATTTAAGATATGAAAGTAACTAAAAGTGAATTCCAGTTTGAGGTAGTTCAAGCCGGCGACTTAATGAATGAATTGAATGTATTTTATAAGTCTTGTGATAGGCAAACACAGCTTAATGAAGTTGATCACGTTGTCATCGGCCGACTTCAATCAGAGATAGTCGTCGTCGTGAGACTTTGTCTGGAAGATGATATTTACGTTCTTAGAACAATGCAGGTGAAAGATGATCTTCAAGGCAAAGGCATTGGGCGTCTAGCTCTTGATAACTTCACGCAACTTCTTAAAGAGCAAAGTGTTGAACGTATATATTGTATGCCCTATGCTCATCTAGAGTATTTTTATGGTTTGATTGGTTTTAAGAAGATTGAATTAGATCAAGCCCCCTTATTTCTGCAGAAAAGATTTGAAGATTTTCACAAGCGTCATTCTGACAAACAGGTTATTCTGATGGTTGGGCAATCCATGGAGCAGAGGGACTGACTGCAGTCTCCAGAGCGTTATAGTCTGAAGTCAGAATAAGAAAATAAATCTAAAAACAAGGTGCAATCTGAAACATAGGTACAGAATTCATTTGACAGCGATTTTGCTCATAAAGAACCATCCTTAAATAAACGTACGTTCTTTGTTTTTGAAAAAACGAAGCAAAAATAATTTTACACGTTGCTCTTGCCTGCATAGCTCTTCATAGAGCTCTTGTATATGTCTCCCCAGCTTTTGAAAAAAGTTGGTTCTGAAACCTGTGTTATGTTTATTTTGAAATTTAGGGATCAAAATATTGATCGAAATAAATAATTACAAGAGGTCTATTTATGAACAATTCATCTAATTTGGAAACTGTAAGGCTGCAAGAATATAGAAATAAATATTCAAATGAATGTGCGCAGGATCTACGAACTTTGAAAAATTCAGAACTGGATTCTCGAATTAAATCCTTAGCTCGACAAGAAAGAGAATTGCTGACTCATGTTTTACATGTCATTAAAGAAATCGATAACCGCAAGCTTTATTTAGAAATGAGCTACAGCAGTTTGTTTGCATATTTGACTGAGGCCGTTGGATATTCGGCATCAAGTGCCCAACGGCGAATAGATGCTGCACGATTGTTAAACGAAATTCCATCTTTGTCAGATAAAATTGAAAGTGGCGAAATTCATCTGGCGCAAACATCGAGGATTCAAAAAGCTGCACGTGAGATTATTCGTAATAGACAAATCAAGGTCACATCTGAGGACAAATTAGAATTACTAGAATCTTTGGCTGGAAAAAATCAACGGGATACTGAAAAACAAGTCGCGCAGTTTTTTGACATGCCCATTATTCAAAAATCAATTGAAAAAACTCAAGCCGATGACAGTGTTCGATTGGAAATCACCTTAAGCAAAATCCAGTATGACAAATTAAAACAAGCGCAAGCTTTAGTGTCACACGCATTGCCAGGCAATCAGATTGTCGATTTTATCGAATATATAAGCAACAAAGTGATCAAACAAAAAACCACTACCGCCGCGGCATCAGTTGGGAAAGTTTTCAGGAATCAACAAAAGCCAAATTGCAAAGCTGAGTTAGGCGCTTCAGATCAAATCAACTCATTCGGCCATTTTGATTTAACACATCCGATGAGTTCTGTATCAAACATAAATTCAACAACTCAGTTAAATTCATCAGTTCAGGAAAAATCAGAAAGCAAGTTAAATTCAGTTACTCAAGTGAAATCAGTTAACAAGTTAAATTCAGCTAATCAGGGAAATTCAGTTACCAATATGAATTCAGAAAATTTGGAAAACTCAGCTGACAATATAATTTCAGCTAGGGCGTTAAAGGCTTCTCAAAATGGATTTTCGCTTAAAATTAAAAAGAAAGTGTTATCCCATTTTTCAACTTGTCAGTATCGTGATCCCAATTCTGACAAAATATGTGGTAGCAATTGGTTTTTGCAAGTCGACCACAGGCATAGCAGATGGGCGGGGGGAAATAATGATTTTGAGAATGCGACTGTGCTTTGCTCTCAGCATAATAAATTAAAATATCGTAGAGAGGTTCAGTTAAAATAATTTTTATCTTAAGTAATGATCGGTAAGTATGAAATGTCAGTTTTGATATTTCGTATTGCGCTGTGAGTGGTTTGTAATTAAATGACCGCTATCGCCCACAATACTAAGTTACGACGCTGATGAGATATGTGGAAGTAGAATGTTTCAAAGTTAAATTAAAACTCAATTCTTTGCTGGTCGAGATTGGTCTAGGCAGCCGCAAGGGTGATTTTAGCTTCGAAGCCTGCTTCGCGCGCAAGGTCTTCAAGCACTTGAGCTGCAAATTGAGCGGGAGAATACCCCATGGCTTTTGCAAATTCTTTCGCTTTTGAAAGAGAAACCTTTCGTCGGCCTTTTTCGATATCACACAGCATCGCTCGAGAAATTTTCAATTTGTCTGCCAAATCAACTTGAGAAATGCTGTCGGACTTGCGGAGGGATTCAATCATTTTCCCAAAACTGATTGGTCCTTTGTTTATTTTTTCAAGTTGTTTGATGGCGTTACTTTTTTTAATACTCATGCTTGGAAATCTCCTCAATTCGGACAAATTGTATTCTATCTTTTACAACAACATAAATCGCTCGATAAGATCGATTGAGTCGAATCGATCTTTGTCCTGCACGATCTCCCTTGAGCGGTTCATCATGAAAACCAGGTATCATCCGGGTTTTCTCAAGGCCCTCTTTTTCAACAGTTTTTACCCACACTAAAAGCTTATGTATTATGTGTTTGGGTAATCGATCTAATTTCCTCAAGGCACTTTTGCCAAGTACAACATGTTGGATCATGAAACATCCTTATGTGTACCCAAAATTAGGGTACGATAAATATGACTGCAATACAAGAGGTAAGGCTTGGGATGGGAGATATTTCTTGAGATGTTTATCTAAGGACGAATTTTGGATATGGCATCGATGTCATATGAGTTAGTACTTGGGTTTTGCGCCTTGGCGGCTTGAATATGAATGGCTGTATGTCGAGTGGGAAGAATTAGTTTTCTGAGCGAAGAATCAATTCCGATTCAAGACATGTTAAAATTCTTGGTTTTATCTTTTTCTAACTTCAATTTGGCCAGTCCATTTCATTTTTTTGTCTTCGGTTGTTAAAGCATATTGAACTAAATCTTGCCATTCACCACGCAACAAAACGACACGTTTAGAGAGTCCTTCTTTTCTAAAGCCAAGTTTTTTTGCAAGTCGGATGGATCTTTTATTGTCCGGTTCGATGCCCGCTACAACTCGGTGAAGTTTGTGGTCATGAAATGCGATATCAATAAGTTCTGTGACAGCTTCTTCAGCGTAGCCAAAACCCCAGTAACGATTAAATAATATATATCCCATAAAAGAACTCTGGGTGACTGACCTTATAAAATGGCCAAGGCCGACTCTTCCAATCAGTTCACCTGAAGACTTTAAAAATACACCATAGTCACAATACTCTTCTCGTTGCCGTTTAGAATTTTGATCAGTTAGCATTTTTGCAAACATCTTTTTTGTAAGATCGGTTTTTTTTCTATTAAGGCTTGTGTCGAATTTATTTTTCGGCGCAAGCATTGAAGTATAGGCAAGCTTCCACACGTTATAATCAGAAGTCTGTAATGGTCTAATTATAAGGCGCTTAGTTTTTCGATAAAATAATTTATTTTTCATTAAATCTTTCTTCGGCTGTAAGCCCAAGTTTAAATGAAGAGAAACAGAGAAGCTAACAAGAGCTGATGATCCGAATCCAAACGAAGAAATCATTTGGAGGTGGCGGAGGGAATTGAACCCACGTACGCGGTTTTGCAGACCGCTGCCTAACCACTTGGCTACGCCACCAATGGAAGGAAAATAATTAAGAATAAAGCTAGTCTCAGTCGTTGTTGAAGTCAATCACACAAAATTAAGCAGATACTCTAATCGTTTGCCTTTTTCCTTCAAAGTTTTCAGTCGACAAAGTTTTTTTAATTTTTGAGTTTTGACACAACCAGGTAAAATCATTTTTTTAAACTCACTCTGATGAAAACTTTGTTGAAAAGATTTCATTTCGATGTTTAATCCACAGCACAAAATTCAAATATAAATGGGGGAGTGGGATGTTGAATTTCGCTGACGTGGTTCGCACGTTTTTAGTTCGTTTTTTGGTTTTTGTTTCTTGCTTGTTGGTGTTTATGCCAAATGCTTGGGCAGAACGCTATATTATCAGTTTTAAAAATCCCTCAGATTACAATCAAGTTCACTCTCAGTATGTATTGATGAATTCATCAACAGTACAAAAAATGTTTTCTCGTCAAAGCCCTGTTCAGGTTACAGATTCATTAAAAAACATCAAAGCCGTGATCGTCAGCTCTCCAGACAAAGCTTTGGTTCAGGCACTTGCTAACCAACAGACTAATGGTGGACAACAAGTTCATATAGAAAAAGAAATCTTTCATCCAGCTCCTAGGCCGGTTCGTAATTTTCGTTTGTCTAAACCGTGGGCCTTTGATTGGCATTATGCTCAATCGCAAACTCAATCACAAAATGCTCGTCATTTATACACTGATCAAACAGTTCCAGGTGAGACTGCTCCTGTTGAAACAGTACTTGTCGTTGATACCAATGACAAAACAACCTGGGGTGTACGTGCTCTAAAAGCTAAAGAGGCTTGGAGTGACAGTCAAAAAGGTTTGGGGGCTCGGGTTTTGATTTTGGATACGGGCATTGATAAAAATCATCCATCGTTGCAAGGTCGTATTGAGGCCGCCAAGGATTTTGTGTTTGATAGCACCACTCCTGATGATGTGTCTGATAAAATTGGTCATGGCACCCATGTCAGCGGCACTATCGCGGCTAATGAATCAGCGGATGGCTTTAGCGGAGTTGCACCACAAGCTCAAATTCTAATGGGTCGAGTCTGTTCAATGGATGGCTGTTCTAATATCAGCGTCATTCAAGGGATCAACTGGGGCATCGAACAAAAAGTAGATGTGATCAATATGTCTTTGGGTGGTGATTTTGGCACGCCCGAAGAAAAATCAGCGATTTCCAAAGCCGAGGTCGCAGGAATTCCTGTGGTTGCGGCATCTGGCAATGATGGTAAAGCCAAAGTAGGATTTCCAGCTGCATATCCAAACGTGATTGCAGTCGGTGCTGTGAATTCTAAATTACAAAAAGCGGATTTTTCTCAATGGGGACCGGAGCTAGATGTGATGGCTCCAGGGGTAGAGGTTATATCCTCTGTGCCGTCAGGATCTGGTTGTGATTCCAAAGTTCAATTGGTTCAGTCAGCTTCTCAATCAACCGTATCGACTTCGACTGCTAATCAAGTCATTCCTTCGACCTGTTATTTAGGTTCAGCTTATATTCAAGGCTCTGCGTTGCAGCTGGTATACGTAGGCGAAGGCAAGCCTGAAGATTTTAAAGGTTTGAATTTGACTGGAAAAATCGCCTTAGTTGAAAACGGTGGTTATTATTATCCAAATGAAAAATTGGGATTTGCTCTTGCTGCCAATGCCGCCGGTATGATTGTCGCAAATGATGTTGATGGGCTTGAGACTGGTTCGGTGAGTGAAGACGGCACGACCATGGCGATTCCGATTGTGATGATTGAAAAAACTGTCGGTCAAAAATGGAAAGATCTTTTGACCAATGGGCAAACTCTGCAAATTAAAATTGATACTGTTTCAACAGATTATGCTTCGTATTCTGGAACTTCGATGGCGACTCCGCATGTAGCTGGAGTGGTGGCATTGATGAAAGCTGTTCGCAAAGATCTAACAGTTGCCCAGGTGCTTAGCATTTTGAAAGAAACAGCATCTGTGACCGGACCAAACGATAAAAATCAATTTGGTTCAGGCATGGTCGACGCGCAAAAGGCAGTGGCTAAAGCCAAAGAATTACAGTAAGATCTTTGCATGCGAACATTGCATGATAAAATCAGAGTCCAAGTAGCGAAAAAAATATTATCCATTGCTGATCCAGATACTGGTTTGGCAGTGGAGCAGCAACAACAAGATCTTTTGTCGTCGAAAATTCGCGAAATGATCGGTCAGTTGGTAGAGCCGCCTAATGCAGATTTGGGCGACCTGGCTTTTGGTTGTTTTATTTTAGCTAAACAATTTAAGAAATCACCAGCGATTTTAGCACAAGAGTTGGCCGCAGCTTTCGAAGTCTTGATCCATGATAAAAAAGAAAATTCTATTTTAAAAGCACAAGCCGCTGGTCCATATTTGAATCTGACCTTGTCGCCTCAATGGATTGGCGAATTGCTTTTAACGGATATTGTTTCGCAAGATTTTTTCAAAATGAAACTGATCGAAGATCCTGAAAAAACGATGATCGAGTTTTCTCAGCCTAACACTCACAAAGAGCTGCACGTGGGACATATGCGCAATGCTTGTTTGGGGGACTCTTTAGTGCGTTTGCACCGTTATGCAGGGTTTGAGTTGGTCAGTTCAACATTTCCTGGTGATGTTGGGACTCATGTTGCGAAATGTTTGTGGTATTTAAAATATCATAATCAAGAGCCAATTCCTGAAACCGGTCGCGGCGAATGGTTGGGTGGAATTTATACCAAAGCCAATTTGAAATTAGAAGATGATGAAAAATCTGATTTGGCAGCAAAAAATCAAAGTGAGATGACCGAAATTCTTAAACAACTCGAGAGCGGCAGTGGGGCTTATTTTGATTTGTGGAAAGAGACTCGTCAGTGGTCCATTGATTTGATGAAACAAGTTTATGCTTGGTCAGGAATTGAATTTGATCAATGGTATTGGGAATCTGATGTCGATTCAGCCTCGGTCAAATATATTAAAGAATTATTAGCTGATGGCAAATTGATTGTATCCGAAGGTGCTGTTGGGATGAATCTAGAGGCCGAGAATTTGGGTTTTTGTTTGTTGCTCAAACGTGATGGCACCGGTCTTTATGCCACCAAGGATATCGAACTTGCTCGTCGTAAATTTCAAGATTTCCATATTGAAAAAAGTATTTACGTAGTCGACATGAGACAAGAACTGCATTTTAAACAAGTATTCAAAGTTTTAGAAAAACTTGGTTTTGAACAAGCAAAAAAATGTTTTCATTTGAAATACAATTTTGTTGAGTTGCCAGATGGAGCCATGAGCTCACGCAAAGGCAACATCGTGCCGTTGATGAAACTGGTTCACGCCATGGAAAAAATGGTGAAAGAACAATATCTAAACCGTTATGCCAACGAGTGGTCTTCAGAAGAAATTGAAAAGATAGCTTCGCAAGTTGCGCAAGGGGCGATCAAATACGGAATGCTTCGTATGGACACCAATAAAAAAATCGTTTTTGATATGGCCGAATGGCTCAAGCTTGATGGTGAATCGGGTCCATTCATTCAGTACTCAAGTGCTCGCATACAAAGTGTATTGAGAAAATTTAATCTCTCTGCCACTGATCCGCAAAAAGATCCGCCAAAAGATCAGCAAAAAGTAAACTGGGGATTGTTGGTTCATCCATCTGAAAAACGTTTGATGCAGAGTATGATGGGCTTTCATTCCATTGTTTTGGGTGCAACTGAAAATTACAAACCACATTTGTTGTGCACTTATCTTTATGAGCTAGCAAAAAGATTTAATCATTTTTATCATGAGTGCAGTATCGGCCAGGCTGATAGTGAAGAGCTCAAGCTTGCGCGTTTGGCTTTAAGCCAAGCTGTTGGTTTGGTGCTCAAAAATGGTTTGGGTCTTTTGGGGATCCCATCTCCTGAGCGAATGTAGGCAATGACAATGTGTAGGTTCTTAGAATAAATTGTCTGTGATTTTTTTTGAGATTAGATTGAATCTTGATTAATTTGAATCAAACCAATTTAAAATTTTCTGTGGAGCTTCAATGCTCCACTCGTGTCCTTGATGCTCATCCACCCAAATGCTGAATGGGATATTTTTTTTAAGCAATGCTTGGGCATATTTTTTCATGGTAGAAATAGGAACTACGTCATCCTGTCTGCCATGTAAAAATAAGGTTGGAGGATGGTTGTCGGGAATAAGGCCAACCCAACACATAAAACCAACACAAGTTGCGTAAGAAGCTGATTGAATAGCGACTGCACGAATTTGCTCTGGAAAGGTAATAGCCATGCGTGAGCTTTGGTAACCACCGCTTGAGAAGCCTGCAGCATAAATGTGTTTGGCATCTAAATTACCAAAGCTGCCATCAGAAATGTAATTTAAAATTTTTAGCATAAAGGCATAATCGGCTGTGCTTTGATAATTCATGCTCCATGGAAAAAGATTTGTATCCCAGACCAAATTCAAAGTCGGTCGTGGGACGATCACCGCATAACCATGATTGAGAAGGTTTTCAATAGTTTCTAATTCGTAATATGTGTGAAAACGATCGTTTTTATGGCGGCTGAATTCAATCGGAGTTGCCGAGCCCTGAAAGAGTAAAACAACAGGAGTTTTTTTTGAGGCATTATTTTCTGATTGTGGCAGCGAGTACAAAATTTCACGACCAGATATAGACGTTTTTTGAAAGGGGCATTCCAGTTTATCATTCTGCTCACGGCAGATTGAGCTTTGATGCTTGTCTAATAGTTCACTTGCGAAACAATCATTTGTATTAAAGAGGATAACTGCTGAGATGCCTAGATAGAGGGGTAAGAGCCATAATCTTGTTAAGATGGAAAATTTAGCAAGTAATTTAGCAAGTAATTTAGCTGGTAATTTAAATATGGAGGGGGAGGAGGCTTTAGTAGGAAAATATTTTTTTTGAATTGAAACAATAGACATCTATCATTTTTGTCAAAAAATTGATTTCAAAGCAAGCAATGACGATAAAATGAAAAAAATGATGTATTCATCGTAAAGTATCACAATTAGCGTTAAGCGGTGTTTTTTTGAGGTGTTTTTACAATGACTTTTGAGTGTTATATTTGATGCTTTTGTTGTTTTGTGCATTTGAGAATTGATTATTGCAGCTCTGGTATGCGATATGCTATTGTTGTTCTCTGCCGTTTCGTTGACATTTGTGAATTCTGAATAGAAACAGAGGATTGTATGAAAAAAACTTTTAAACTGACTGATCCGAAAAAAACTCCTGAACGGCAGGCTGATTCTGTAAAACATGAAATTAAAAAATATTTCAAACGTGAACGAAATAAAAAAATTCCCGAGGGTGCAGACTTCTGGGATTTTGATTGTAAATTCGGAGACACTGCCGAATCGGCAGTTGAAATTAAATCCGTTGAGATAAATAAATTGATTAGTGCTCAACTTGCTAGTCAAAAAGATAGTTTTTATATCGAGATACTTGCCAAGCCAGGCTTCAAAACAAAGAAAACATAATTTCTTTGTTTCTTATTCAGTTCACATTATTTTTTGAGTGATAATTAGTGTGTGTTTTCATTTGATCGAGCGTCGCTTGCGAATCTGTTTTCGATGCGAGATCAAAGCGAGCTTATTTTTTCTAATTTTAAAATCAGCAAATTGATTTTACCGTTTTAAAACATTAAAAATTTTTATTTTCCTATGCAGTTACTATTCTCATTTTTTTGAGACATCTTGTTATGAAGCAGACGTGTTGCCAAATCAGCACACTGCAAGCCTTTGGTCGCGAATCTGTTGGGAGCAGGTCTAGAAATTACAGGATCATATTACTAGTCAGGCCCTCTTTACCGATAGGCATTACGAAGGAAGTGCCAAGAGAATGCGTGGAATAAAGTGGAGTCGCTCAGAAATAATTTTGATTTCCAGTGCTGCAATTGTTGCAGTGTTATCATTTATTTCTTTGCACATGGTCAGCATTGACAGTCTTACGCTTTTGTCATTGAAATCAGGTGAGGTTATCGGCCACATAGTTCCCATGGGTAACGACGTTCGTGTTCGACGGTCCGAACAGGTTGATTGGACGTTTTTGCAAAAAGATATTCCTGTTTATCACCAAGATCGATTGTTCACTGGTGATGATTCAAAAGCGCGAGTTGAATTTAAAAACAAAGCCGCCATTTCAGTTGTTTCAAATTCACTGATTTTAATCGAGGCTCCAAGCAACGGAGAACCAGAAACCATTTCGATCAATGCCGGTGGTTTTTTTACAGATTTGAATAAAACATCAAGCATTCGTTTCAAACAAGGTGATAAAATTTCATATCTTTCAGCGAGCAAAGATCAAGGTATTGTTAAAATCGTTAAAGACGAAAAATCCGGTATGACCCAGATGACAGTGCTTAAGGGTCAGGTGGATATTCAAACAGATCAAAAAATTGAACAAATCAAAGAAAATGAAACTGTTAAAGTTAATAATGTTGGTGAGGTTGTAGAAAAAACGAAATTTGCAATCGAACTTGTTTCGCCAAGTCCTCTGACCTCTGTATATTATCAGCAGAAACGTGAAGTTGTTCTACGATGGAAAGCGGACTCGAGAATTAAGGCTTACCGAGTAATGACATCACCGACCCCTGATTTTCATACTATTTTATCAAATAAAGTTGTTGAAAAAAATGAAGCATCAATTGAGCCTCCAGAACAATGGAATACTGTTTATTGGAAAGTTCAAGGCGAAAAATGGGAACTTAAAAATAAAAAGTTTGAAGCATTCAGTCCTGTATCTGAATTCACTATTGTTGAGTTAAGAAAGCCAATATTGGTTGCGCCAACCTCGCAACAACAATTAGCTATAGAGTCATTAAGTAATGATGGTTTAACATTTTCTTGGAGAGATTTAACGGGCAGCTCTGATTTTGAATTGAAATTGGCTCATGATTCTGGAATGCGAGATATATATAAGAAAGTAAAAACCTCTAATGGCTCGTTCACGATGACTGATATAGAGGCTGGTACATACTATTGGCAGGTGTCAACCAGTCCGCCAGGTGCCGAAAAAACAATTCTGAGTGACACGTCAATATTTACGATATTGCCGCCTGTAAGGAAAATATCATCTGAAGAGACAACGACAACGACGACGACAGTCTCAACAACTACAACTTTAGAAACGTTTGCAGCGGATGAGCAAGTAATGAATCAGCCTGCGGAGCCATTGCCAGAGCCAACGACTACCAGTACTTCGACAACTACAACCTCGAGTACGACAACAACTCTTGTTTCGGCAATTCTCTCAGCGCCAGATATTGCGCAAAATTATGTTCATGAGATCAGTGAGGGTAAAGAATCTTTTGAACTTCGCTGGAAATCTATACCAGGATCGATGGGTTATCACGTATTGGTTTCGCGAGTTGAGGACTTTGGTCAGACTGAAAAAGATATGGCTATTCGCGAAGAAAAATTATTTTTAAACAACTTGGATATTGGTGAGTATTATATTCGTTTAGCTTCGATCAACAATCAGGGTAAAGAGGGTATTGCTTCAACTGCCAAGTTGCGAGTGTTGCTGCGTCCGCCAGTCTTGCAAAAAGTAAAATCTTTGCCGTGGGATGAGCTTGCGGATCAAGGTGTGCTACAATTGCAATTTGATTCCTATCATTCTAATAATTATAATGTCGGTAAAAACTATGAAGTACAAATTTCTTCAGACAAATTGTTTAAAAATATAGTTAGCAAAAATAATTATTCAACAGAAATTAAAAAAATCGGTTTTTCTCAGGGTGGAGTGTTTTATATACGCATAAGAACTCTGAATTCAGAATTCTGGCCAATCAGTCGTTTTTCAAATATTGAAAAGTTTGAAATGGTCAAGCCAGCACCGCCTCCTCCTGTGGTTGAAAAAGAAGAAGAGAAGCCGCAAGCTGAAAAGCAAGTAGTTGAGAAAAAAGAAGACAAAGCCCAAGAAGAAGTTAAACAAGTAGAGCAACGAAAAGAAGAGCGTCGTCTTGAAAAGCCGATCGAGCCAACTTTGTTCTGGTTATCCGGTGGTACGCTGGTCAGTCAAAATGCTGAGTCCGGGGCTATTTACACTCCAACTTTTGTCGGTGACTTTGGTTTCCAATTTTACAAACGTTGGTCATTTCAATATAGCTATCGCAATATGCCTGGCAGTGTCAGTGCCAGCAATGTTACAAAAGAAGATTCAAGTGTAAATCACTCGTGGACGGTCACAGATTACCAACTGAAATATTGGATGACAGATCAATATTCACCACACAAAGGGCAAGTTTTCGTAAGCATGCAAGAACATAAAATTCCAATGGTCTATGCAAAATCCAGTGGTAACAATGCAACTGCCAGCATTGACATGAAGGTGTGGGGGCTTGGTGTTCAGTATGATTTCTACCGTAATGAAAAATGGTTTTACGAGTTAACGGCAGCGGTTCGTAATCCATACAGCAAAACTTCGCCAGATGGTACTTTGTCATTAACGGCGCCAACGTCATTCGATGGCTCTGTTGGAGCTGTTCGTAAATTGAATGATAGATGGCAAGTGGGATTTTACTGGTTCGCACAGTATTATGATTTAAAATACGATTTTGTTCCAAGCGATGTTTCAGGTTCTGCTACTGGTGGTATTGAAGGATTCAGCTCGCATATTCAAATTCGTTTAGGTTATGAATTCTTGTCGGGCTTTTTTGTTTTACCAGCCGGCGGAGCATGGGCTTGGCGCAGACGGAAAAAACGATCTCAGCGTCAAAATTTGAACGACAGTGAAAATGATATTGTAAACGACAATGAAAATGACGGAGATGATAAATCTGCAGATTTAAAAAATAATAAGACATCACGAACTGTTTGGGTTTCATCTGATAAGTCTGATCAGATTTTAATAATATTTTTATGGTTGTTTGCTTTGTATTTTTCATTTAGTGGAGCAAAAATATTAAATTTCCATTCGCAGTCAATGGCCAGTTTTAATGAACAAAGAGCTTTTGTAATCAGAGATTTTATAAATCAATGGATAAATGATTCGGCGATGTCTGATAGAATCAAGGTAAAAGAAATTACGATTCAACAGGGCAAAGAACATCGTGGATCTGCTGTTGCAGCTGTGCAAGTTGTTTTGACGACTGACGAGCAGTTTGACAAGAATTATCAGAATCAATTGATCGGTTTTTTGAGTTTAAAAGCCAAATCTGAGACCGGAATTGATTATCATTTTAATATACAAAACTAGAGCTAGTTTAAAAAATCACTTTTCACATTTTCAAAGTAAATTAATTCTTACAGATGGTCGGTCAAGTAAAGACGCAATCTAATGCTTTTTGTTTTTTAAAGCTGCTTCCAGTAAATCCAAATATTGTTTCACCATAGTTTTAATATTGATCAAAACAATGTCTGTATCTTTGCTTTGCAAAGCCATTTGTAGTTTTAATCCTGCTGGTTGCTGGTGCTGTTTGTAGCCTATGTACCAGGCGTTAAATTCAGACAGCTCTTTAAATTTTTGTAAATCTTTATTGTTAGAAATATTGTTTGTTACATCAATAAGGTACAATTGTTTAGGACGAAGCAAAAAAGTTTGAACTTGAGATGAATTATTTTGTTTTTTATTGATAATTTGTACTTGCTGATAATTTTCATCTTTACCAATAAAAAAATCCAACACGGCAGAGAAATTGTCTGCATCTTGCAGCTCATACTCATCAACAGCTGAATCTAATTTTTGTTTCATTTCATACAAAACGAATTCGCTATTTTTTTCTGATTGCTGGCGCTTGGCAAGAGCTAGATACCTAGCCGCATCTTTGCTGCCGCCGCTGTCTTTTTGTCTGCCAACAACATCAAGAACTTTCATATTGAGTAAAAGTTCCTGAAATTTATTATGAATTTGTATTTGAGTCTTGCTGTCAGATATTTGAAAGTTTTCGACCTCATCGATAATTAATTTCCAGCTGCCATTGATTTCTTCTGAGTTTTTTAGGGCTTTTTTATTTTGCAGCTGTCTGTATTCTTCGGTTGTCATGTCTAATAACTTCTGAACAAAATTTGGAGCCATTCTTTGTTTTCCATTTAAGCCATCAAGATATGCATCCCATAAATCTTTGGATTTCACTTCGTCCGTGACGGCTTTAACAGATGATAGATAGCGAACAAAATCTAAGATCAAAGGAATTTTTTTGCCACCATCATCATAATCTACACTGATCCATTTTATTGAATTGTTAATCAGAGTCGGCGCGAAGTTGCCATTGTGTGGATCGCCGACGACGAAGCCTTTGATTGCTAAAATATCTTCGGAAAAAAATAAATTTGCGAAAGTTTGGTTCCACTGCCAAAAATGCAAAGCATTGCTGCGCAAAAGCTGTGAAGTACCCTTGGAAATTGCGAGCTGTTGTAAAGCCACACGCTGAGTTTGAGCAGGATAGATCCCATCGCAGGTCATTGTCGCATTACCACTGAGAGAGTGTCCCAATAGGATTGAAGAGATCGAAAACAAACTCACTAACTTTAATCTCAAGATATTCCTCATTTCGTGTGATCCTTTTTTGTAGAGGTCATTTGCTCTTATTTACTGTGCAATAAGTATGCGCGGAGCGTGCAAATTGTTTTTTGTTTACACTGGGCTATGTTTTTGAAATGATTTAGCAAAGCTAGAGAAAAAATGGCATGAGCTCGACTTAAATAATATTGAGAATTGCCACTGTCAAAAAAACTAGTCAAAAAACTATTCGAAGGAGCTAAAAATGTCACTTGAGCTATCAAAAACATCAAAAACTATCAGTATGCTGAAGGCGTCGATGATCGTTGTATCTCTAGCTTTTGCCTCTATTTGTTCGGCTGGTCAGCTAGGAGAGCAAGACCTTGGGCATCCCGAGGTGATTTCAAGACAGTTTTCGATCAGTCTGAGTGAGTGTTTGTATTCTTTTAAGGCCCACGGAGAAAATAATTTTGAATGTAAGTTGATCATCCCGCAAGCTGAGTACGGTACCGTATACAATCCAAATACGGTGACAGAGGTGATTGCGCAATCTGGTCGATGTTATATTTATTTTGTAACAACCCAAGATGGCGTGGGTATGGCATTGTCAGCCAGCCGTCAAAGTGTGACTTCGGTTGCTTTGTCAGAGACTGAGGCGAAAGCCTGTTTAGCGACAGTTTTTGCAAAAGAAAAAATTGCTGACAAAATTTTTAATATTAACATTATGGTTTTGCGCAAATAAGAAAAGGAGCTCGTAAGCTCCTTTTCTTATGAATTCTAGAGCAGTCAAATAACGGCTGCTCCTGAACGAAATCAAATTAGCGAAATAAAATATTTCTTATTTTCCCATGATGATCTGAATTGAGCCCAAACCTGGTAACAATGGGTTTTTTGTAGTTTGAATAGTTCTTGTTTCTGTGTGAAAGCAAATCGAAGGTCCACGGCAGCCGTCATCAACAATACGAGTGAATGTGTGAGCTGAACCATCCAAGTATTTAAATACAATAGAGCCAACACCATCCAAAGCCAATCCTGCTGACAATCTATTGTTGCCTCCGCCTTGAGCTACACCGTTAGTGAATGCATTAGCTAGAGCTTGTGCAGCCTGATCTTGTTTCAAAATCGTAGCATTGAGTGCTGAGCGGAGCTGATCACGATCAATAGCAACATTATTAGCTGCCATGTTTGCATCAAGCATTGCTTGGTTTACTCTTTCAGGACGCTGATCCGCTTGCTGTGGGGTCAATTGCAT
>JACCDN010624464.1_pt1 | contig 19177 bp, 15 predicted proteins | sample 7441691 | NCBI WGS metagenome assembly JACCDN01 (sample SAMN15323439, study PRJNA562643) | freshwater metagenome | isolation source: river surface water | place: USA:Blue River Watershed | collected 2017-08-16 | reverse complement strand
TTTTGTACCATCTGCAGGTTCTGCTGATTGCCAAGGGAATGACCCTTGACGACGTGTATCGAACCCTCTGACGAAAGGCACCCATGCTCCGCGTAGCCATCCCCAACAAGGGAACGCTGTCCGACACGGCACAGCAGATGTTGTCGGAAGCCGGGTACACCGGCCGACGTGACCCTCGAGCGCTGCATGTCATTGATCAGCGCAACGACATCGAATTCTTTTACTTGCGCCCTCGGGATATCGCGACTTATGTGGGCAGCGGGGCCTTGGACGTGGGCATCACGGGTCGCGACCTTTTGCTGGACGCCGAAAGCGACGCAGTTGAACGCGACGAGCTCGGTTTTGGATCGTCGACTTTCCGATTTGCGGCAAAGCCCGGTGCTTTTGTTGAACTCACAGATTTGCAAGGACAGCGTGTTGCGACGAGTTATCCCAAACTGGTGGGCGATTTCCTCGCGCGCAATGGTGTCACAGCCAAGTTGATTCGACTCGATGGAGCAGTCGAATCCGCCGTACGGTTGGGCGTTGCGGATGCAGTCGCAGACGTGGTTTCCACGGGTTCTACTTTGCGGTCGCAGGGACTTGAAGTCTTTGGGCCCGTGATTCTGGAATCGACGGCAGTGTTGATTTCGTCCCAGTCGGAACAAGACGGAATCGACACGCTTCGCCGGCGACTTGCCGGTGTCAAGGTCGCACGTGAGTTTGTGCTGATGGATTATGACCTTCCCGTTGCTCTGCTGGAGGCTGCGTCGAACATTACTCCAGGTCTCGAATCACCCACTGTGTCACCGCTTCGGGACCCCGAATGGGTCGCCGTCCGGGCAATGGTGCCCCGCGGTGACATGAACCACATCATGGACGATCTGTACGCCTTGGGAGCACGGGCAATTCTCGTGAGCCCCATCCACGCAGCACGAATCTGATGACGGTCGCTGTTCGCGTAATTCCCTGCCTCGATGTTGCAGACGGCAGGGTGGTGAAAGGTGTCAATTTCCTCAATCTCGTGGACTCGGGTGACCCGGTTGAACTGGCAACGAAATACTACGAACAGGGCGCCGACGAACTCACGTTCCTGGACGTCACCGCAACTGTAGAAAATCGTTCCACCATGTACGAACTTGTGGAACGAACCGCTGAAACACTATTCATCCCCCTGACAGTGGGCGGCGGTGTGCGTACCACCGAGGACGTGGCCAAACTGTTGGCGCACGGAGCTGACAAGATCGGTGTCAACTCTGCTGCGATTTCTCGCCCCGAACTGATCGACGAAATTTCTGCCCGTTTTGGATCTCAAGTCATCGTCTTGTCCTTGGATGTTGCCCGAAATGATTCGACCGCGAGCGGTTTTGTGGTCACAACTCATGGTGGTCGTGTGACAACAGAATTGGACGCTCTGGAATGGGCAAGCACCGCAATTGAACGTGGTGCTGGCGAATTGTTAGTGAATTCGATTGACGCTGATGGCACGACCTCGGGTTTCGACCTGGAACTCATCGCCGCAATGCGTGCGATTTCGAGCGTGCCAGTCATCGCCTCGGGTGGTGCGGGCGAGCTCGAACATTTCCTCCCGGCAGTAGAAGCTGGCGCTGATGCTGTTTTGGCGGCCAGCGTGTTCCACACGGGGAAATTTACGATTTCACAGGTGAAGAATTCTTTACGCGATGGGGGAGTGACGATTCGATGAACATGTCGGAAATTGACGCGCTGAAATTTGACGCTAACGGTCTGATTCCCGCAATTATTCAACAGTTCGATACCCGTGAAGTGCTCATGCTGGGCTACATGAATGCCGAATCGCTGCGCCTTACTCTGACCGGTGGACTCGTCACGTTCTGGAGTCGCTCTCGGAACGAGTTGTGGCGTAAGGGTGACACCTCGGGTAATGTCCAGCACGTCAAATCCGTGCATTACGACTGTGATGCAGACACACTTCTGGTGACTGTTGACCAGGTCGGTGCCGCGTGTCACACGGGAGACCGAACCTGCTTTGATGCGCGTGAGGTGACACTGTGACCACGACACGTTCAGAGTTCGACGCCCGTGTCGCCGATTCTCGTGTTGTCACGGTGTTGAGGAGTATTTTTGTTGACTCCGTCAGCCCGGCCGCCCTGTACGATTCGCTCACAGAGGGTCGCCCCGGTACATTCCTGTTGGAATCTGCTGAGCAGGGCGGAATCTGGTCACGGTATTCGTTCATCGGACTGTCCGCGTACGGTTGTGTCACCGAGAATCAGGGATCAACACAGTGGATTGATTACGGCCTGACCGAATTGGACGCGTTTGGTGGCCCCATGCCGAAGGAACCGCTCGCGGCATTGGATGCTCTGTATAGCCGTTGGAAGACCGCGGATCAGACCGAGCTTCCCCCGCTGACCAGCGGTTTGGTCGGGTTTATTGGCTGGGATGCAGTTCGTCAGCTCGAAAATCTGCCACTTGCTCCGAACCCAGAAAGTGGAGTCCCCGGGCAATCGATGTTGTTTGTTCGAGACATGCTGATTCTCGATCACCGCAATTCGTTGGTTCACGTGTGTACTGCTGTGCTGAACACCGCCGATGCCGACGTGCTGTGGGACGCCGCCCAGGACAGGTTGTCGGCAATTGTGTCGAGCCTCGACACCACGGTGCCCGTCGCCCCATTGACTGTCCCTGTGGTGGGCACGGTCGAGGCCGCACATCGCACCAGCCCACATGATTTCCTTGACTCGGTTGCCGTTGCACGGACTCACATTGTCAATGGCGATGTTTTCCAGGTCGTAATTTCCCAACGGTTTGACACCGAGGTAACGGCGCGTCCGCTCGACGTGTATCGAATGTTGCGAGCATTAAACCCCTCCCCGTACATGTACCTGCTGTCCCTTGAAACCACATCGGGTACTCCCTTCCAAGTTGTTGGTTCGTCGCCTGAGGCACTGATCAAGGTCGAGTCTGGACGCGCCTACTCTCATCCCATCGCGGGAAGCCGTCCTCGCGGAGCGACACCAGAAGACGACGTCGATTTGGCTCAGGATTTGTTGGCGGACGACAAGGAACGCGCTGAGCACCTGATGCTCGTGGATCTCGCGCGCAATGACTTGTCCCGTGTGTGCGTTCCCGGAACGGTGGAGGTCACAGAGTTCATGACAGTCGAACGGTTCTCGCACATCATGCACCTTGTGTCCAGCGTCGAAGGGGATGTCGCCGAGGGAGTGACGCCCGTTGATGTGTTCCGTGCAACTTTCCCCGCGGGGACACTTTCCGGAGCACCGAAGCCACGTGCTCTGGAGATCATCGATGAATTGGAGCCGGCCTCGCGCGGGGTGTACGGGGGAGTAGTGGGCTACATCGGCTTTGGCGGCGACTCGGATTTGGCCATCGCGATTCGTACCGCGGTACTGATGGACGGGATAGCCACTGTCCAGGCCGGCGCCGGCCTGGTGCTGGATTCTGTTCCCGAAAGCGAATTCACCGAGACCGTCAACAAGGCCGCAGCACCGCTTCGGGCTGTCATCGCCGCTAACGGTCTGCGAACGCCACTAAACTAAGAACATCGAAAGGACAGTTCACATGAACCTTCAGCACGATCCTGGACACGGCGAATCGCCTGCCGCGTGGACCACTGTCACCATCGCCCTCATCGCAATTTCTGCAGGCGCACTCTTCTTTTGGCTGAACATGCCCGAACTGGTGTGGGCATCCGCAGCGGTTACCCTTCTGAGCCCCGTCGTTGGGCTGATCATGGCCAAGGCAGGCTATGGAGTCAAGGGACCGAAGTACAAGGCTAAGCACTAAGTGCTGTCCGCCCTCACCGCCGGAGCTCTCGCCGATGCGGAGTCACGCCGGGAGGATGTTTCCTATGCTCAGATAGAGCACCGCGCGTTGGCGGCGTCGCCGGCACTCGACGCCGCGGCAGCTCTGCGTCGCTCGGACACCATGCGGCTTATTGCGGAAATCAAACGTTCCAGCCCGTCCAAGGGGGCTTTGGCGTCGATTGTCGACCCTGCTGCACTGGCTGCCGCATATGCGCGTGGTGGCGCTTCCGCCATCAGCGTTTTGACCGAGGGTCGCAAATTTGGCGGCTCGTTGGCTGATCTGGCGGCTGTTCGTGACGCTGTGTCTATTCCCATTTTGCGCAAGGACTTCATCTCGATCGAGTACCAGATTCTCGAGGCGCGAGCCTTTGGTGCCGACCTCGCCTTGTTGATTGTGGCCGCACTGGATCAGAAAACATTGTCCCGTCTGCACGATTTCGTCCTCCAGTTGGGAATGACGCCACTGGTGGAAACTCACACCTCAGATGAAGTTTTGCGGGCAAACGACATTGGTGCACAGCTCATCGGTGTGAATGCGCGCAATCTGTCGACCTTTGAGCTCGACACATCGTTATTCGGGCAGGTTCGTCACCTCATTCCCGACGGAATAACTGCCGTCGCCGAGTCGGCGGTCTTTACCGTTGACGATGTACAGCATTACCGCGATGCCGGCGCCGACGCCGTCCTCGTGGGCGAAGCCTTGGTTAAGGACGGGAACCCGGTCGAACGGGTCGCACAATTTGTAGGGGTCTCATGAGTCTTCAGACAGAAACTGGTCCATATTTCGGTGAATTCGGTGGCAGGTTTGTCCCCGAATCGCTGATCGCTGCGCTTGATGAACTCGAGCAGGCGTACACCGACGCTGCGAACGACCCCACTTTTGCCGCTGAGCTTGCCGAGCTGCACCGTTCGTACACCGGCCGACCCTCGATCATCACCGAGATTCCCCGTTTCGCAGCATTGGCTGGCGGTGCTCGCATCTTTGTGAAGCGCGAAGATCTCAACCACACCGGTTCACACAAAATCAATAACGTATTGGGCCAGGCTCTTCTCGCCCGACGCCTGGGCAAGACCCGACTTATTGCCGAGACTGGCGCGGGTCAACACGGTGTTGCGACTGCCACCGCTGCAGCGCTGTTTGGTATGGACTGCATCGTGTACATGGGTGAGGTGGACACCGAGCGCCAAGCCCTCAACGTCGCACGCATGAAGTTGCTGGGTGCCACTGTCGTTCCTGTGACCAATGGCTCGCGTACTTTGAAGGACGCCATCAATGAGGCAATGCGCGACTGGGTTGCTTCTGTCGACACCAGTCACTATCTTTTGGGGACAGTAGCAGGGCCACACCCGTTCCCCGTGATGGTTCGTGATTTCCACGCCATCATTGGCACCGAAGCTCGCGCTCAGATGCTCGACATGGTGGGAAGGCTTCCCGATGCCTTGGCCGCATGTGTGGGGGGCGGATCTAACGCCATCGGTCTTTTCCATTCGTTCCTCGACGACTCCGATGTTGCCATTTATGGCTTCGAGGCTGCAGGCGACGGAATCGACACTCGTCAACACGCGGCAACCCTGGAGCGCGGCCGTCCCGGCGTCCTGCACGGTGCGCGCACGTATGTGCTGCAGGACGACGACGGTCAGACCATCGAATCCCATTCCATTTCCGCTGGACTTGATTATCCCGGGGTTGGTCCCGAGCATGCTTGGCTCAATGACTCGGGTCGCGCGACGTATCTGGGTGTGACCGATGATGAAGCGATGACAGCATTGCGAGATCTGTCACGAACCGAGGGCATCATTCCTGCTATTGAGTCCGCACACGCATTGGCCGGCGCGCTGCGCCTCGCGGCGGGGATGAAATCGGACCAGATAATCCTGGTCAACCTGTCGGGTCGCGGAGACAAGGACATGGAAACCGCAGCTCGTTACTTTGGGCTGATTGACGGGGGAGCGAAGTGACATCACGCGTCGAAGCCGCCCTGGATGCAGCACAGGCCGAAGGCCGAGCCGCATTAGTCGCATATTTGCCCGCGGGCTATCCCACAATCCGTGACAGCGTCGAGGCCATCACAGCATTGATTGACAATGGCGCCGACGTCATCGAGCTCGGTATCCCGTACTCGGACCCTGTTATGGATGGCCCCGTTATTCAGCGGGCCACGCTTACGTCGTTGACCAATGGTTTCCGCGTCGCGCAGGTTTTTGACATCATCCGCGAAGTGTCCGCACATTCCTCTGTGCCGATTGTCGTTATGACGTACTGGAATCCTGTAGTCCAGTACGGTGTTGACCGTTTCGCCGCAGACCTTCGTGCTGCCGGGGGTGCTGGAATGATCACTCCCGATCTGATTCCCGACGAGGCGGCCGACTGGATTGCCGCAGCGGATAAATACGACCTGGATCGCATATTTCTCGCAGCACCGTCGTCGACCCCTGCGCGTACCGAGCAGGCTGTCCGTGCGAGCCGTGGGTTCGTTTATGCGGTGTCCACTATGGGTATCACCGGTCAGCGCGGCGACGTGGATGCTGCAGCACGCTCAGTCGTTGCGAAACTGCGCGATGCAGGCGCGCGATATGTTTGTGTCGGAATCGGAATCTCGACGCCAGAACAAGTTGCCGACGTTGCAACCTACGCCGACGGTGCAATTGTCGGATCCCATCTCGTTTCCGCACTGGAAAATGGTGGGGTCTCTGGTGTCGCTGACGCCACGCGTCGCCTCGTCTTTGGCACCCGCCGTCCCTAATTGTCGTTGAATCACCGGAAAGGCCAGCAATGATTCTCGCGAGTATTCCTTCCCCCTCCTATGAGTTCCAGATTTTGCGACTCGATGACTGGTTCCGGTCATTGGGTGCATCGTGGTTCACTCTGGATGTTTCGATTCACGCCTATGCATTGTGTATTTTGGCGGGAATTATGGCGGCACTCTGGATCGCGAATCGCCGACTCGTTGGCCGAGGTGTTGAATCGGGTCTCGTCATTGATGTTGCTCTCTTCACTGTTCCACTGGGAATCATCGGTGGTCGTATCTATCACGTGCTCACGCACAGCGCTGATTACTTTGGCGAGGGCAAAGACCTTGCACATGTCTTCTACATCTGGGAAGGTGGCATGGCCATCTTCGGGGCGATTATCGGTGGATTGATCGGTGCTGTAATTGGCTGCCGAGTTGTTGGTCTTCGTCTGACCTCCTACCTCGACGCGTTAGCACCCGGAATGCTGGTCGCGCAGGCGATGGGTCGTCTGGGTAACTTCTTCAATCACGAGTTGTTCGGTTGGCCAACAGACCTGCCGTGGGGTCTCGAAATCGAGAGCACCAATCCCGCCTTCCCCGCAGGGTTACCCGAAGGCACTCTGTTCCATCCCACGTTCCTCTACGAAATGATCTGGAACTTCCTCGGCGCCGCAGTAGTCATTTGGCTCGGTCGCCGGTTCGTGTTGCAGTGGGGCCGCCAATTCGCCATGTACCTAGTGTGGTATGGCCTCGGACGCATTGTGTGGGAGTCCATCCGCCTCGACCCCAGCGACATCATCCTGGGCCTGCGCACCAACGTGTGGGCTGCAATCGCCTCCGTTGTTGTGGGTGTCACCATTTTCGTGATCCAAGGCAAGCGTCACACGGGACGTGAATCAGGAGCATATGTCTCGGGTCGCGGGAATTCGGGTCAGAACGCGCTAGAATCTGAAGACACCTACACGGTCGACGAACTTGTCACAGGAGCCAAGTCGTAAACCACAAGGCCCGTCACAAGCGGATCCACCACACTCGACTCACCACAGTCGTTGCCTTGCACATCTCGGGCCAAAGTCGTCCCCTCTAGAGGAAGGACGATGCCTCATGGCTCTGTCACCTTTCGGTCGTTTTAGCTCTTTCCCCGAGGCGAAGGGTTTGTACAACCCCGCCGAGGAAAAAGACTCGTGTGGTTTTGCAATGGTCGCGACCACCCGTGGATATGCGGGACACGACATCATCGACACAGCACTGTCCAGCCTGCGTAACCTTGAGCACCGTGGTGCGGTGGGATCCGATGCGGGAACCGGTGATGGCGCCGGTATTTTGATTCAGGTCCCGGACCGATTCTTCCGTGACGTTGTGGAATTCGAACTGCCTGCAGCGGGTAACTATGCCGCGGGTCTGGCGTTCCTGCCCCTCGATGAAACCCAGCGTGGTGCGGAAAAATCGGCGATTGAAGCCATCGCAGTTTCGGAAGGTCTGGCGCCTTTGGGCTGGCGTGTGGTTCCCACCGACCCCGAGCACCTGGGAACGTTGGCCCGCGAGGTCATGCCCGCGTTCGAACAGTTCTTTGTGTCTGATGCTCGTGGCTCCGCCTCGGGTATTGAACTCGACCGCCTGACGTTCCGCCTGCGCAAGCGTGCCGAACGCGAACTGGGAACTTATTTCCCCTCGCTGTCGTCGCGAACAATTGTGTACAAGGGCATGGTCACCACGCTGCAGTTGGAGCCTTTTTACCCCGACCTCTCCGATGACCGCCTCGAATCCACTCTGGCATTGGTGCACTCACGGTTCTCGACCAACACGTTCCCCTCGTGGCCGTTGGCTCACCCCTTCCGCTATGTGGCTCACAACGGTGAGATCAACACGGTTCGCGCCAACCGCAACTGGATGCGTGCACGTCAGTCACAGCTTGAATCGCCGTTGCTCGGTGATTTGACTCCGTTGTTCCCCATCGTCGCCGATGCAGGCTCGGACTCTGCTTCGTTCGACGAGGTCGTTGAATTGCTCGAGCTGTCGGGTCGTTCGTTGCCGCACGCCGTCATGATGATGATTCCCGAGGCGTGGGAAAACGACAGCGCTATGGATTCTGATCGACGCGATTTCTACCGGTACCACTCCATGCTTATGGAACCGTGGGATGGCCCGGCAGCCCTCGCGTTCAGTGATGGTTCGATTGCCGGTGCAACCTTGGACCGCAATGGTCTGCGCCCCGGCCGTTTCCTCGTGACCGATGACGGTCTCGTGGTTCTCGCCTCGGAAATTGGTGTGTACGACGTAGCTCCGGAACGTGTTGTCCGCAAGGGTCGTTTGCAGCCGGGTCGCATGTTCATCGTTGACACAGCCCAGGGCCGAATCATTGAAGACGACGAGATCAAGTCGCAGATTTCGACACTGGAACCGTGGGGCCAGTGGGTCGATGACAACGAAATTCACCTCGAGGAACTTCCCGAGCGTGAACACATCATTCACACCGAGGCATCGATTGCCCGACGCCAGCGCACCTTCGGGTACACCCACGAGGAAGTTCGCATGATTATCGCGCCCATGGCGCAGACCGGTGCCGAGCCGCTGGGTGCCATGGGGTCGGACACTCCGATTGCGGTTCTGTCCGAGCGTCCTCGTTTGTTGTTCGATTACTTTGCGCAGCAGTTCGCGCAGGTCACCAACCCTCCGTTGGATTCGATCCGTGAAGAGATTGTTACGTCTATGGAGGTGGGCCTGGGCCCTGAGCGCAACCTGCTCACGGCAACACCCGAGCACGCGCGTCAGGTTGTTATCGATTTCCCCGTGATTGACAATGATGAGCTGGCGAAGATTCGCCACCTCACCGCTGACGGCCGCGCGAGTACACAGACCATTCGCGGTCTTTACCGAGTGGACGATGGCGTCGACGCGCTCGAAAAGCGCCTCACTGCGATGTGTAACGAGGTCGATGTCGCCCTGTCCATGGGTGTTCATTTCATAGTCCTCAGCGACCGTGACTCGAACAGCGATCTGGCTCCTATTCCGTCGCTCTTGATGACTTCCGCTGTTCACCATCACCTGATTCGTGCCGGTCGTCGTATGCAGACCGCACTCATCGTCGAAGCGGGCGATGTGCGCGAGGTTCACCACGTTGCTACCCTGATCGGTTTCGGTGCCAGTGCGGTTAACCCGTATCTCGCCATGGAAACCGCCGAAAACCTTGTTCGTCGTGGTCGACTCGAGGGAGTTACCCCGGAAAAGGCCGTGAAGAACATCATCAAGGCGTTGGGCAAGGGCGTCCTGAAGACCATGTCAAAGATGGGCATTTCGACGGTAGCGTCCTATGCCGGTGCTCAGGCTTTTGAAGCGGTTGGATTGTCGCGCGAGTTCGTTGACACGTATTTCTCGGGAACGACCAGTCTCTTGGGCGGTATTACCATCGAGAAAATTGCCGAGGAAAACCGAATGCGTCACGCGGTCGCGTATGGCGACGAACAGGCTGCGAATCCCCACGAGGTGCTCACCACGGGTGGCGAATACCAGTGGCGCCGTGAGGGGCCGCCTCACCTGTTTAACCCGGAAACAGTGTTCAAGCTTCAGCATGCCACCCGCACGAAGCGCTACGACATTTTCCGTGACTACACCCGTGCCGTTGATGAGCAGGCCGAACGCTTGATGACATTGCGTGGTCTGTTTGGATTCAGTTCTGACCGTGACCCGATTTCGATTGACGACGTCGAATCGATCGAGTCCATCATTGCCCGTTTCTCGACCGGCGCCATGAGCCTCGGGGCCATTTCTCCCGAGATGCACGAGACTCTGGCCGTTGCAATGAACCGTATTGGCGGTCGTTCCAACACGGGTGAGGGCGGCGAGAGCGTTGAGCGTCTGCTCGACCCAGAACGTCGCAGCGCCATCAAGCAGGTTGCGTCGGGTCGTTTCGGTGTCACGAGCATGTACCTCACTCATGCCGATGATATTCAGATCAAGATGGCTCAGGGTGCAAAGCCCGGCGAGGGTGGCCAGCTTCCGTCGAAGAAGGTGTACCCCTGGATTGCGCGTACCCGTATGGGTACTCCCGGTGTGGGGCTCATTTCGCCGCCCCCTCACCACGATATTTATTCGATTGAAGACCTCAAGCAGCTGATTTTTGACCTCAAGCGATCGAACCCAGCGGCGCGTATTCACGTCAAACTGGTGTCCGAGTCGGGTGTGGGTACCGTTGCAGCAGGTGTCGCCAAGTCCAAGGCCGACGTGATTCTGATCTCGGGTCATGACGGTGGCACCGGCGCGAGCCCCCTGTCGTCGCTCAAGCACGCGGGAACTCCGTGGGAGCTCGGACTCGCCGAGGCTCAGCAGACCCTGATGCTCAACGACATGCGTGGCCGTATCGTTCTGCAGGTGGATGGTCAGATGAAGACAGGCCGCGACGTGGTCATCGCTGCGCTTTTGGGCGCCGAGGAATACGGTTTCGCGACGGCTCCGATGGTTGTTTCCGGTTGTATCCTGATGCGTGTCTGTCACCTTGACACGTGTCCCGTGGGTGTTGCGACACAGAATCCACTTCTGCGTGAGCGTTACACGGGCAAGCCTGAATTCGTCGAAACCTTCTTCGAATTCATCGCCGAGGAAGTTCGTGAAATCTTGGCATCGCTGGGCTTCCGCACACTCGAAGAAGCAATTGGTCAACGCCAGATTCTTGACGTCGACCGCGCGGTGAACCATTGGAAGACCGAGGGCCTCGATCTCAGTGCCATTCTCGAGGGCAACGATTTCCCCGCAGAGGCTCCGCGTTTCAACGTCAGTGAACAGGATCATGAGCTCGATGAACACAGCGATCACCGCGTGTTTGCCGTGCTGGGTGACGCACTCGTGAACGGTCAGCCCATGACGATTGACCTTCCCATTCGCAACACGGATCGCGCTATCGGCACATGGCTCGGTCACGAACTGACGAAACTGCACGGCGAGGCCGGCCTTCCCGATGGCACAATCCGTCTCGAGCTTTCGGGTTCGGCCGGTCAATCGCTGGGAGCATTCGTGCCTCGGGGTATTTCTATCCGACTGACCGGTGACGCCAACGACTATGTCGGCAAGGGTCTTTCGGGAGGACGCGTTGCTGTCCGACCAGCCCACGGTGTGTCATATGAGACGAACCGCAACATCATTGCGGGCAACGTCGTCGGTTACGGTGCCACGAGCGGTGAACTGTTCCTCGCCGGAATGGTAGGGGAGCGTGCACTGGTGCGTAACTCGGGTGCTCGTGCGGTCCTCGAGGGCGTGGGAGACCACGCTTTGGAATACATGACAGGAGGTGTCGCCGTAATCCTCGGTTCCACCGGCCGCAACGTCGGTGCCGGTATGAGCGGTGGTACGGCATATGTCCTGGACCTCGATCGCAACATGGTCAACCAATCCGCATTGTCATCGGGCGAATTGATGCTTGAGCAACTCGACGAAGCAGACCGGGCGTTGCTTACGGATCTGCTCACCGCACACGTTGAGGAAACCGGTTCCCGTTTTGTCCAGTCGCTGTTGGATGATTCCGCGGAAACATTCGCACGGATGACCAAACTTCTCCCGCGTGATTTCGCTGCTGTGACCGCAATCCGCCAGCGTGCCGAAGTCGAAGGAATAGACCCCGATGGCGACATTGTGTGGCAACAAATCATGGAGGTAACCGGTGGCTAATCCTGAAGGTTTCATGCGCACCACTCAACGCGAGGTGCCGGCACGGCGTTCCGTCGCCCTGCGCCTCAAGGACTGGAAAGAGGTCTACGAGGAACGCGAGGCAGGCCAAGTTGAACGCCAGGCAGGACGCTGCATGGACTGTGGTGTTCCGTTCTGTCACCAGGGCTGCCCTCTTGGAAACCTGATTCCCGAATGGAACGACCTGGTTCACCGAGACGACTGGAAGGCTGCCATCGAGCGCCTTCACACGACCAACAACTTCCCCGAGTTCACTGGGCGTCTGTGTCCTGCACCCTGCGAATCCGCGTGTGTGCTGGGAATCAATCAGCCGGCGGTCACGATTAAGCAGTCCGAGCTGGCCATCATCGACCAGGCCTGGGAGCGCGGGTACATTCGAGCGCACACGCCGGATCGTCTAACGGGTAAGACTGTTGCTGTCGTAGGAAGTGGTCCCGCTGGTTTGGCTGCTGCTCAGCAGTTGACCCGAATTGGTCACACCGTCGCCGTTTTCGAACGCGACGAGACTGCGGGTGGTTTGTTGCGATTCGGTATTCCCGATTTCAAGATGGAAAAGCGTCACATCGATCGTCGTCTAGCTCAGATGGAAGAAGAAGGCACGCGCTTTCGCACTGGCGTGACGGTGGGTGTCGACATTTCATGGGATGACCTGCGCAGTCGTTATGACGCGGTTATTGTCGCAACAGGTGCCCCGGTCGGTCGTGACCTGCAGATTCCTGGTCGCGAGCTGTCGGGCATTCATTTTGCGATGGACTACTTGGTTCGATCTAACCGCGCAGTTTCTGGAAACGCGCCGTCTGACCTTATCGATGCTGCGGGTAAACATGTCATCATCCTCGGTGGTGGTGACACCGGTGCTGACTGTATTGGAACGGCCCTGCGTCAAGGCGCTGCAAGCGTAACTACCTTGGCGATCGGAAAGCAGCCTCCGCATGAGCGTTCCGCACACCAGCCATGGCCCATGGACCCCACACTGTTCGAGGTTCAAAGTGCACACGAAGAAGGCGGCGTTCGCCAATATCTGGCGTCAACGGTCGAATTTGTCGGCGATGCTGACGGACAGGTCACGGGGCTTAAGGTCGCCGAGACGGAATATTTCGAGGGCGGTCGTCGACCAATCCCGGGTTCCGAAAAAGACATTCCGGCAGATCTCGTGTTCCTCGCTTTGGGCTTCACCGGTGTCGAGCAGGACACTGTCGTAGCCCAGTTGGGTCTTGATGTCACCACTCGTGGTGTTGTCGGTCGCAGCAAGCACTTCGAAACCAACGTCCCCGGCGTGTTTGTTGCCGGTGATGCCGGACGTGGAGCCTCGCTCATTGTCTGGGCAATTGCCGAGGGCCGTGCAGCTGCTGCTCGCGCCGACATGTACCTGTCGGGTCGCACGGAACTTCCGGCGCCCGTCTTGGCTACGGATACCCCGATACACTTCTAACGAGTTTTACCACCACCACGAAGGACAAAATGAGACGCGCAAAAATCGTTGCCACGCTGGGACCGGCAACAAATTCCTACGACAACATCAAGGCAATCATTGAGGCTGGCGTCAACGTCGCTCGTATGAACCTGAGCCACGGCAGCCACGAGGTGCACGAGGGCGTTTACGCCAATGTTCGTCAGGCCGCGGCCGACTTGGGAAAGCCTGTTGCCGTCCTGGTCGACCTTCAGGGTCCCAAGATCCGTCTCGGCAAGTTTGCTGACGGCCCCCACGAGCTCGCTGTGGGTGACATTTTCACGATCACCACCGAGGACATCGAGGGCACCAAGGAAATTTGCGGCACCACCTTCAAGGGGCTGCCTCAGGATGTTGCCCCGGGTGACACCCTTCTGATCGACGATGGAAAGGTCAACGTACGCGTTCTTGACACCGATGGTGTTCGGGTACGCACCGAGGTCGTTGTACCGGGCCCCGTTTCGAACAACAAGGGCATTAACCTACCCGGTGTCGCCGTCAACGTCCCCGCATTGAGCGAGAAGGACGAGGACGACCTCCGCTGGGGCATCCGCATTGGTGCCGATTACATCGCTCTGTCGTTTGTGCGTAACGCCGCCGACATTGTGCGTGTTCACGAAATCATGGACGAAGAAGGCAAGCGCCTTCCCGTCATCGCGAAGATCGAGAAGCCTCAAGCCGTTGACGCCCTCGAGGAAATCATCGAAGCATTTGACGGAATCATGGTCGCACGTGGCGACCTCGGCGTGGAACTGCCCCTGGAACAGGTACCCCTGGTTCAGAAACGTGCCGTAGAGGCTGCGCGCCGCATGGCAAAGCCCGTCATCGTTGCAACGCAGATGCTGGAATCGATGATCAGTTCACCCGTGCCCACCCGCGCGGAAACCAGTGACGTGGCCAACGCCATCCTCGATGGTGCCGACGCTGTCATGCTCTCGGGTGAAACTAGTGTGGGTGAATTCCCCGTTATCACCGTATCGACCATGGCTCGTATCGTCGAGAACACCGAGGAACACGGCATGGAACGCATTCCTGCCTTGGGTACTAAGCCTCGCACCCAGGGTGGCGCACTCACCCTCGCCGCTGCCGAGGTTGCCGACTTTATCGATGCAAAGTTTGTCTGCGTATTCACCGAATCCGGAGACTCACCTCGACGCATGTCGCGACTGCGCATCCGTATTCCTATGGTTGCTTTTGCTACCAACGAGGCGATTCGCCGCCGTATGGCGTTGACCTGGGGCATTCAGTCGTTCCTCGTTGACCAGGTTTCGCACACCGATGCCATGTTCGTTCAGGTCGACGAGGAACTCCTCGCCGCTGGACTCGTGGAAAAGGGTGACAAGGTTGTCGTCATTTCCGGTGCACCCGTCGGTGTTGTCGGCTCGACCAACGACATTCGAATTCACGTGATCGGCGATGGACTGAAGACCGTCGGTAAATAGTTCAACAGCAAAGGCCCCCAGGAATCCTGGGGGCCTTTTTCGTGCCGGATGTGGGACTTGAACCCACACGTCCTTCCGGACAAAGCATTTTGAGTGCTCCGCGTCTGCCATTCCGCCAATCCGGCAACTCTGACTACTTTACCGTAAGGTATCGGTATGACCGAAACATCCGAAAAGCGTGCCCGTCGTGTTGTCGTTGCAGAGGACGAAACCCTGATTCGCATGGATATTGTCGAGGTCTTGCGTGAAGCGGGTTTTGACGTAGTGGGCGAGGCCGGAGACGGCGAGGCTGCTGTTGCGCTGGTCACCGAACTGGTTCCCGATTTCGTCGTTATGGACGTAAAAATGCCGAAAATGGACGGTTTGACGGCTGCCGAGAAGATTGGCAAAGAGCGGATCGCGCCCGTTGTGATGTTGACGGCTTTTTCCCAGCCCGAGCTGGTCGAACGTGCCGCTGATGCCGGAGCCGTTGCCTATGTGGTGAAGCCCTTCACCCCGGAACGACTTCTTCCCGCAATTGAGGTTGCCTTAAGCCGCCACCAGCAGATTATGGCGTTGGAAAGCGAAATTGCCGATCTGGCAGAGCGTCTCGAAACCCGCAAGGTGCTGGACCGGGCAAAGGGGCTGTTGCAGGACAAGATGAAGCTAACCGAACCGGAGGCGTTCCGTTGGATTCAAAAGGCATCCATGGACCGCCGTCTCACGATGCACGAGGTCGCTGTCGCCGTTATCGAACAGCTCGCACCGAACAGCTAGCGCACGTCCCGCAACAGATTGGTGATGCGCACAGTCGACAGACGATGTCCGTTGTCGTCGGTAATCACAATTTCGTGTGTGCAGAGGGTCTTGCCCAGCACCAGTGCAGTGCACGTCCCGGTGACATAGCCGCTATCGACGCTTTTGCTGTGGCTTGCATTGATTTCGATTCCCACAGCAAATCGTCCGGGACCTGCGTGGACAGCGGCGGACATCGATCCCAGTGATTCACCGAGCACCACGTGGGCGCCTCCGTGCAGAATCCCGATTACTTGGGTGTTTCCTTCGACAGGCATGCGTGCTACGGATCGTTCGGCGGACAGTTCGAGGAATTCGATCCCCATTTTCTGTGCGAGTGCACCACCATGCCCGAAGCGTTCGCGCAGTGCGGGGTCCAGGTTGTCGAATACTCCCATGATGTGTGATTCCTTTCGACTGCTCTCGGTAGGCTGAACACGTGACCGATGACGCCAAGCCTACCCTTCTGCTCATTGACGGGCATTCCCTCGCTTTTCGCGCCTTTTATGCGCTCCCGGTCGAAAGTTTCCGGGCTCAGGACGGCCAGCACACGAACGCTATCCACGGCTTCATCTCCATGTTTTTGAACCTGCTCGCGGCCGAAAAACCTACACACGTCGTCGTCGCGTTTGACATTTCCCGGTACTCGTTCCGAACTCGTGAATACCCCGAATACAAGGGCACTCGTGGTGAAACCCCTCCCGAGTTCATTGGACAGGTTCCTCTGTTACAGGACGCACTTGCGGCGATGAACGTCACGACGTTGCAAAAAGAGGATTTCGAGGCTGATGACATTCTCGCCACCCTGTCCGCTCGCGGTACTTCCGAGGGTTTCCGGGTACTGGTTGTCTCGGGGGACCGTGACACTATTCAGCTGGTTAATGACGACTGCACACTGCTGTACCCGAGCGCACGCGGTGTTGCGGAATTAAAGCGCTACACGCCGGATGCTGTGAAGGAAAGGTACGGGATTCGCCCGGACCAGTACCCCATGATTGCTGCACTGGTCGGTGAAACCAGCGACAACCTCCCGGGCGTCGACAAGGTAGGCGAAAAAACGGCAGTGAAGTGGATTCAGCAGTTCGGTTCCTTGGACGCCCTGCTTGAAAATCGTGACAGCATTACCGGAGTCGTCGGCCAGAACCTTCGCGATCAGATCGACCGTGTTGTTCGGAACCGGAAGCTCAATCATCTTCTGCGCGATGTCGAGCTGCCGGTGACATTGGCAGAAACGGCGATAAAGCCCGTCGATGCCGCACGTGTAACCGAGGTCTTTGACCGATTGCAATTCCGCAGTCTGAAATCTCGTGTTTTGGGTGGTTCGCAGAACTCCAGCACAACCGCCTCGGAGGCCGCCGCCGCCACAGCAACTCCGAATGCCTCACGCATCGAGAAAACGGCCCCCGAGCCCCGTCATATGGCCGATGAGGAACTGGCTGCATGGTTGAGCGCGAACGCACATCACCGCATTGCCGTGTACATCGACGGAACCGTGGACGAATTCGTGGTGGGTTTGGCAACCGAAGACACCGCAGTTCGCACTGTTCGTAAATCAGATTCACTCGATCACGACGCTCTCGTTTCATGGCTGAACAGCGAAGCGCCCAAGGTGGTGTTCGACGCACGTTCACTCCTCCGTTTCCTGGCGCGCACGGGAATAGCTCTCAACGGAATTGTTCGTGATGTCCGTTTGGCCGCCTGGATTGATAACACCATCGCAAAATCGTTGGCATTACCCGATATTGCGCGTGAACTCACCGGGCTCGATGTTCCCACCCCTGACCCAGATCAGTTGGTTCCCGATACGAATCCGAATGATGCCGCTGTCACCGCGTGGATTCTGACTCAATTGGATGTTGTGTTGTCGGATCGTCTCGATGTCGGTCAGCGAGGCGTTGAATCCGAGATTGAACTTCCCCTCATCCCCATCCTGGTCGCCATGGAAGATGCCGGTGTTGACATCGACCTTCCGGTTTTGGACACCCTCTACACCGAATTGAGCACGGATGCTCGTTCCGCTGAAACCGCGGCATTTGAGATCATCGGTAAAGAGATGAACCTCTCGTCGCCGAAACAACTTCAGGAAGTTCTCTTCACACAGTTGGGCATGCCAACTACCCGTGCAACGAAGACGGGTTATTCCACCGATGCCGCTGCTTTGGCTGACCTGCAAGAAAATCATCCGCATCCCTTCCTCGACCTGTTATTGAAACACCGTGAGGTGACGAAACTCGCACAGATTGTCGAGGTTCTGCGCAAAAGCGTGAAGCACGATGGGCGTATCCACACCCACTTTGACCAGACGGGAACGAGCACCGGCAGGTTGTCGTCGCTCGAGCCCAATCTGCAAAACATTCCGATCCGCAGTGAAGTCGGTGCCCGCATTCGTGAGGCTTTCCGTGCTGACGCCCAGCACGAGTCTTTGGTAACCGCCGACTATTCCCAGATCGAAATGCGCATCATGGCTCACCTGTCCAAGGATGAGGGACTTATCGAGGCGTTTCGTTCGGGGGAGGACCTGCACCGATTTGTCGGTGCACAAGTCTTTGGAGTCGCTCCCGAGGATGTCACCCCCGAGATGCGATCCAAGGTAAAGGCAATGAGCTACGGCCTCGCCTATGGACTCTCGGCATTTGGTCTCGCCAAACAGCTCCGGATCGACAACAAGGAAGCAAAAGCGCTGATGGGTGACTATTTCGCCCGTTTTGGCGCAGTCCGCGATTATTTGCGTTCCGGGGTGGAACAGGCACACAAGGACCTTTTCACGACCACCGTCTATGGCCGTAAACGTCCGTTCGGCGATCTGGCGAGCAGCAACCGTATCCTTCGTGACAATGCGGAACGCGCGGCTCTCAACGCCCCGATCCAAGGCACGGCCGCCGACATCATGAAGATTGCGATGATCCGCACAGCGGAAGCGCTGCGCGCCTCGGGTCTGAAATCTCGACTCTTGTTGCAGGTTCACGACGAATTGATTCTGGAGGCAGCACCAGGAGAGGTTGAGCAGCTCAGTGAGTTGGTCCGTTCCGCCATGGAACACGCCGTGACTCTGAGTGTTCCCCTGGATGTCAACATCGGCATCGGTGCAAACTGGCGTACCGCAGGTCACTAACGCACTCAACACACCAACGGTGAGTTTGGTTTCCGCATAAATTCAGGGTTAAACTGAAACGTTGCCATCCGGCAATAATTCCTATCCGCATGCCCGCGTGACACCCGTTGCACGGACACCTATTTTGCCCCTACGGAGCATTTTCCACATGACGAACAACACGACCAAGCAGGTCGCAATCAATGACATCGGATCAGCCGAGG
>JACCDN010056257.1_pt1 | contig 19193 bp, 20 predicted proteins | sample 7441691 | NCBI WGS metagenome assembly JACCDN01 (sample SAMN15323439, study PRJNA562643) | freshwater metagenome | isolation source: river surface water | place: USA:Blue River Watershed | collected 2017-08-16 | reverse complement strand
CTTCCAAGCTGGCTGTGCCGGTTCGATCCCGGTCACCCGCTCCAGTACTTATTTACGCGTGATTTTGACGCTTTCTCTATCTAATTGCTCCCACAAGTGTGATGTACGCCTTACCTGTGAGGGTTAATGTCGCTGCCCCCGTCTCGCCGTAAGCATCGATTATTCGAACAGACATGGCCGTACTTCCCTGAATCGCAGTCACGGTCCCAGAGAAATAAAATCCGTAACGATGGGTGCTACTTGAATATCCCGCATACCTATCGTCAGCGCGCAAATATGAAAACTCCAGATTTGCATTCGAAACCACAACATCACCGCCTAGGACCAGATTTGGCGAAGTGGATGTTCCAAAGATGTAGATCTCAAACTTGTAACTACGTCCTGCTAACAGTTGTCCAAATCCTGCTGAGGCTATGTAGCTAAACGGTGCCCCGCTCGAAAGAATCCACTGCGGAATATCTACAACCGTAACTTCAGAGGGACCCGCTGGACCTTGTGCACCTGTTGCTCCTGTTGCACCTGCAGAACCCGGTGATCCTGCAGGGCCACTCGCACCAGTTGCTCCAGGAGATCCAGGTAGACCTGCGTCACCTTTCTCTCCCTTCTCTCCGGGTAGACCTTGCAAGCCTTGAATGCCTTGCGGACCAGATGCGCCTTGTTCTCCTCGCACCGTCGAAGTTGCAGAAACTGTTCTTCCATCGCTTCCATTCTTTCCGGCACTTCCTGATGGACCGCTTGGACCTTGAAGGTTGGCAGGTGTTGGCCACACTCCTTTTCTCTTTGGTCCATAAATTAAGAGACTTCTCGTATCAATATAGAAATCACCATCGATACCAATCGTTTTCTTTGGCGCACCTTTACCGTTAAGAATTGTGTTAGCAACTGACTTCGTAGTTCTTCCTGCAGCATTGACTTCAATTGTTACTGAAGTTAAAAGAAGTGTTACCAATAAGACGACCGCTGATCGAGACTCTTTCTTCATGCTCAAACTCCCCTTTGAAGACATTGGCCCCAAGTCTGAAAGTTTTCTGAGAGACGATAAATCACGCCTCCCCGCCAAAAGCTCTCAGAAAGCAGGGGGCTCACGCTCATCCATTCACAGGAAAGGGCCATTTATTCGCAGACCGCTCTCAGCTTCTGGGGGTATCTTTCTGAGCATTGGAGTGTTTATTACAACCAAGTCAGCAGCACGGAAGCTGGCGCTATCTAGGGACAGGAGACATTCATATGTCATCAAAGAAGAAAGTGTTTGCAGTTGCAATCACGACGGTAGCTTTGACTGCAGGTTCACTCGGTGTAGCTGGTGCAGCTGCAAAGACAACCCGAGTCACAAAGACAACATTTTCAACAGTAGCTAATCCAGCAACTGCAGGAAAGATTGGTCGCGGCGCCGAACTATCAGCACTCCTTGCAACTCTTGTAACAAAGGGAACAATTACTCAAGCACAGGCCGATGCCATTGTTGCAGCACACGTTGCGGCAGATGCGGCACGTGATGCTATGCGCGGAGCTAAGGATGGACTTCGTGTTCCATTCGAAGAGAAGCTCTTAGTAGTTTCAAAGACACTCGGTATCGACACAGCAACAGTTATCTCCCGCGTTAAGGCTGGAGAGTCTCTTGCAACAATCGCCGGTGCAAAGAAGGCGGATCTCATTGCAGCTCTCGTTGCAGATGAGACAAAGCGCATCGATGCAGCTGTTACTGCAGGAACATTGACAGCAGCACAAGCAACAACTCTCAAGGCAAACCTCACAGCACATGTGACAGCTGAAGTTGAGAGCACAAAGCCACTCAAGGGTCCAGGAATGGGTCCAAAGGGCGGCAAGGGTGGACGTGGTCACGATCACGGTGACCGAGGAATGGGCAAGGGTGCATCTGGCGCTCCAACAATTCCGGCACCAACTCCAACACCTAGCAACTAATCAATAACTTCATCTAAATCCTCCATTGGGTTGAAAACCCGCCAAGTACATCTCCTGTACTTGGCGGGTTTTCACATTCTCAAATCTTCTCCATGATTTAATTGCGCATGCGCATTCATATCGGTAGCGATCACGCTGGCCTTGAGTTTAAGAATGAGCTCATAGAGCACTTGGTCAACAAGGGCCATGATGTAACAGATCACGGCCCATACGAATTTGATGCCTTAGATGATTACCCAGATTTCTGCATCCCTACAGCGATTGCAGTCTCTAAAGATTCGACTGCACTTGGAATCGTTCTTGGTGGCTCAGGCAATGGCGAACAAATTGCCGCCAATAAGGTTGCAGGTATTCGCGCCGCACTTGTCTGGTCGATTGAGACAGCAAAGCTTGCGCGCGAACACAACAATGCAAATGTGATCTCAGTAGGTCAGCGCCAACATAGCGCGCAAGAGGTTAAGGATTTCATCGACACTTTTATCGCAACGCCTTTTCCTGGCGATGAACGCCATGTGCGCCGTATTGCAAAAATTGATCGCTTTGAAAGCGATGGAACAATCTAGCTCTTCTAGCTTTACTTCTTAAGGTATCTAAAGTCGTTGACCTGATGATCTTTAGTAATTCCTTGTCCTTCAAATCGAGTCAGCGGACGCCATTCAGGGCGATCAACTTTTCCACCGCTAAAGAGAGTCGATGCTGCGAAGACTTCCTCGATCCATTCGGCATAAGGCACCCAGTCAGTTGCAATATGGAAGAAGCCACCTGGCTTGAGCTTTGAGGCAATCTGTCCAAGAAAATTCTCATTCACTATGCGTCGCTTGTTATGTCGCTTCTTTGGCCAGGGATCTGGGAAGAAGAGATGAACGCCATCCAGTGATTGATCTTCGAACATGTCATGTAAGACAAGATGAGCATCACCTTGGATTACTCGAAGATTACTCAGGCCATGCTCTTGAATGAGTGCAAAGAGCTTTCCTACTCCAGGGCGATGAACATCGACGGCAAAGAAGCCAGTCTGGGGATCATCACGAGCTATCAAGGCAGTTGCTTCGCCCATTCCGAAACCAATCTCCATCACAACACGAGTGGCTGTGGGAAAGATGGATGCGATGTCGAGCTTTTCACTCCCCTGCTCGATTCCGTATTGATCCCAATACTTATCCAGGGCTAATTGCTGTGGGCCCGTAATTCGAGAGCCACGGATTCTGTAGCTGCGTACTGTGGGCTCTTCCATATGCGGGATTCTAATCTCGCCCATGACTAATCCCTTGCCACATGGTTTGATTGGCCATCGCACCGCACAAAGTGCAGTCCACAAGACCGGATATCAAGACCATATATAAGGAGTTCGTCGTGCCAGGAGCAAATCTCACCCGCGCAGAAGCCCAAGAACGTTCCACCATCGTCAAGGTGCACTCTTATGAGGTCGATCTCGATCTCACAGTAGGCGCAGAGAACTTCATCGCGACCTCTCGCATCAAGTTTGATTGCCTCAAGCCTGGCTCAACAACATTTATCGATGCAATCGGTAAGTCAGTCATCAAGGCAGAGCTCAATGGTCAGCCTATTGATCCAAAGTTCGATGGTGAGAGCATCTTCTTGCCAGAGCTTGCTGCAACAAATGAGCTCTATGTTGAGTTTGAGGGAATTTACTCCAACTCAGGTGAAGGTCTTCACCGCTTTGAAGATCCAGCTGATGGAGAGGTCTATCTCTACACGCAGCATGAAGTTCCAGATGCTCGTCGTACTTTTGTCTGCTTCGATCAGCCAGATCTCAAGGCAACATTTGCAATCACTGCCACAGTGCCTGGTCACTGGGAGGTTATTTCGAATAACCCCGTTGCATCAAAGGTTGATATTGGTTCAAATAAGAAGTGGACTTTTACAACTACTCCCCTGCTTTCGACTTACCTCACCGCTCTCGTAGCTGGTCCATACTTCAAAATTGAGAGCGAATACAAGGGTGCAAAGGTTGTTCCCCTAGGCCTCTACTGCCGCAAATCTCTTGCTGAGCATATGGACTCAGAGGAGCTCTTTGACATCACCCGCCGTGGATTTGCTGCATTTGAAAAGGACTTCGGACTTGCATACCCATTTGATAAGTACGATCAGATTGCTGTTGCAGAATTTAACGCTGGCGCAATGGAGAACGCAGGTTGCGTTACTTTTGCTGAAAACTACTTTGTATTCCGCTCTAAGGTAACTGATAAAGAGTACAACTGGCGCGCAAATGTCATTCTTCATGAGATGGCGCATATGTGGTTCGGCGATCTTGTCACCATGTCATGGTGGGATGATCTATGGCTCAATGAGTCATTTGCAGAGTGGGCTTCCTACTACACACTCGCCTACTCAACTCGCTTCACAAACTCATGGACAGTCTTTAACGCAGAGCGTAAGAACTGGGCTTATCGCCAAGATCAGCTCTCATCAACCCACCCAATCGCTGCAGATATGCATAATCTCGAAGCTGTAAAGACAAACTTCGACGGCATTACCTATGCAAAGGGAGCATCTGTTCTCCAACAGCTCGTCGCCTACGTTGGCCTAGAGGCATTTATTGCAGGACTTAAGAAGTACTTCGAAAAGCATGCATGGGGTAATACAACTCTGAACGATCTCATCGTTGAACTTGAGGCTACTTCTGGTCGCGATCTTGGTCCTTGGATCACAACATGGCTGCAGACATCAGGTGTCAATACTTGGCGTCCAGAGCTAGTTATCGATGGTGACACATATACATCAATCGCTGTAAAGCAAGAGGCTCCACTTGTTCCTGCAGGTTCAACTGAACTTCGTCCACACCGCATGGCTGTAGGTCTCTATGACCTCGTTGGCGGCAAGGTTGTGCGTCGCAAGCGCAGCGAACTCGATGTCAGTGGTGCAACAACACTCGTTCCAGAACTTGCTGGCGAAAAGGTTGCAGATCTACTTGTCATCAATGATGGCGATCTTTCTTACGGAAAACTTCGCTTTGATGATCGCAGCATTGCAACACTGAAGAGCCATCTCGGTGATATCGAAGATTCATTGACTCGTGCACTTGCATGGTCTGCCGTCTGGGATATGGCGCGTGACGGTGAACTCGCTGCAAGTGACTATGTTCCGATGGTTCTCAATGCATTGAAGTCAGAAGATGATGCAGCCGTAGTTGCTACTCAGCTTCTTCAGTTGAATTCAGCTGTGGAACTCTATGCAGCCGATAAGAATCGCGAAGCGCTACGCGCCGAGCTAGCTAATGGCCTTGAGACGCTCCTTGATATGGCTGCGGCAGGAAGTGATCTTCAGCTCACCTACGCGCGCGGCTTTGCCAACACAGCAAAGTCTGAGGCTCAGGTTGCTCGCGTGCGTGCAATTCTTAATGGTGAGCTTGCTGGCCTGACTGTCGATGCCAACCTTCGCTGGACTCTTCTTAACTCACTCGTTGAGCGAGGTGCAGCAAGTGTTGCAGAGGTTGAGGCAGAACTTGCTAACGATAAGAGCGCAGATGGTGAGAAGGCAGCTGCCTTTGGCCGCGCTGCATCACCTGATGCTGCAACAAAGGAAGCAGCATGGAAGCTTGCTACAACGACAGAGCTTTCAAACCACATCCAGTTGCAGACTCTGAGTGGATTTAACCGTCCTTCACAGCGTCATCTGACAGCCGGATATGTAGATAAGTTCTTTGATCTTGCATTGGATTATTGGAACTCACATACATATGAGTTTGGTAAGCAATACACAGCGCTTGCATTCCCTCTTTATCAAGTTTCAGATGAGACCATGAAGAAGGTTGAAGCATGGCTCAATGGAGTAGGAAAAGATGCTCCAAATGGACTACACCGTGCAATCTCTGAACAACGAGATGCACTTGCTCGCGCACTGAAGGCGCAAGCAAAAGACGCTTAAGACTAAAGGTTAAGCGATGAAGGTGATGAAACTATTATCTTCATCGCTTGACTGAGTCAGCTCACCCTTGGCTTTTGCCTTCTTCGGCGCTGATGCAAACCATGCGATAACTGCAATCACAGTGAAGGCTAGAACAGGTGCTGCGAAGAAATAGGTGAATGTCTCAAGCACCGAAAGGCTCTCACCAGGCTGAGCATTACCCTCTTGATTAATGGCTGAGGCGAAATTTGTAAGCTGAGATAGAGGCTTAATCATGGGAGTAAGTCTATCCTTACTGACTATGAGCGAGCGTACCCAAGCAATACTCGAGTGGTTTAGCGGTTCACCACTTCGCATCCTGATTGTCTTTATTGTGGCGCTGATTAGCCATTCTGTGGGCAAGCGCACAATTGATCGAGCAGTTGCAAAGCTTGCCTCTGCAGATATCAAGCCGGGCCCAGGTCAGGTCGCCCGCCAGTCAGAGCGTGCCCGCACGATTGGCACGGTACTGAACTCCACCTTTACCGCTTTCGTTTGGGTGATTGCCGCCGGCATGATTCTGGGCGAGTTTGGCTTTGATCTTGGCCCAGTAATTGCCTCTGCCGGAATCGTCGGTGTTGCAATTGGCCTAGGTGCACAGACTCTTGTTAAAGATATTCTCTCTGGAATCTTCATGCTTGTTGAAGATCAATACGGTGTTGGAGATTCAGTTAAAGTCGGAGAAGTAGAGGGCCTTGTAGAAAAGGTTGGCCTTCGTGTTACCACCGTTCGCGATGCTGCAGGAACCCTTTGGTACCTTCGCAATGGCGAGATTCTTGTAGTGGGAAATAAATCAAAGAAATAGAGCTATCGAGAAACTAGAATCTCACCGGAATCTGCAACTATATAGAACTCTTTATTTGCATAGAAAACGAAGGCGTTGTTATTTGCTCGAATAGAACTTCTTTCGGACCACTTATCCCCATCTTTGCTGGAATAGATTATCCAAGGACTGGTCGCGAGATACTTGTTCTCTTTTCCAAGACCAACAAAGATTCCAGAGGCTCCTGCTAGCAAGATATCTGTTCGACCAGGTTGCGAGCTCCGAGTCCAAGAAGATGCGTTCGTGCTTCTATATTCCTCCCCAACAGTCACAAATGGAGAGACGGATGAAATTGCAAAAATGCCATTTGTATATGCGATCGAACTCCATTCATCAGATGACAAGTTAGTGGAAATTGAGCTCCAATTTAGCCCATCAGTACTTGTCATAATTAGAGATTGACCACGCCCGGCGGCATAGAAGCTCCCATTGGAGAAAATTACGGATGACCAAGCAGCAGAAGGATTTGATACACCTGTCCAAGAAATGCCGTCGGAGCTTGTATAGAAGTTAGGGTCACCAGGTTGCCAATCCCCACCGACCGCAACAAATTTCCCATTTCCGTAGGTCACTGATAGGAAAGAAGTCGTCAGGAATCGATTTATTGTGTAATTCACTCCGTTGGACGTAGTCAAAATATCGCCATCTTGGGAAACGAGAACGAATTTTCCATTGCCATATGCAACTGCATCCCATGGAACACCAACCTCAGGAACCGAGGTTTGAGTCCAGGTCACTCCATTGGTACTAGTCAAGAGCGTGCCCCAGCCTCCAGCAAATACATATCGCCCATTACCAAATGCTCCACCTGAAACCGGATCCGTGAAGCCAGGAATCGAGAAGTTACTCCACTTCACACCCAAGGTCTCATTCTTGCTCGATTGAATTGTGAATTTATATGTCGAGGTTGCAAGCGCTACTGGGTTGGTAAATGTGACAGTGAAAGATGAGGCTGAATTTGTCACGATAGTAAGTCCAGCACTGAGATCCACGCCAAAGGTTCCATCTGAAAAATTGTCAACTTCGATAGCAGTTGCATTTGTGTTGTAGAGGGCTATTGGAACAGTAGAGGTGTCTCCAAATGCAGAAATAGAGAACCTCACTCCCTGGCATGCCAGCGGAATACCATCTACTCGAACTCCACTCACCTTAAATGCGCCCGCACCCGATGCGTTCACAAAGGTAGTTTGAGGTGAAATCACAATAGAGGAGGTTCCAGTGCAACTTCCTGCATTAACCACTCCTTGACCGAATTCCTTATAGCTGCTCGATGTGAGATTGATGTTTGCTGCATAAGTGAATTGAAGAAAGGTCCCCCCGCAAAGAATAAGAACTAGTGCGAGAAAATTAGAGATGAATGCATTGATTGAGCCTGTCGATATTTGAGATGTCGGGTCGTCGTAGTAATGAACATTCTTGCGAGCCGTCTCAGGGTCGTTGCGGTAGTAGTTATCAAATTGCATACCGCTCTCCCATTAGAGAACGATACCGGTTTTAGACCAGGAGTACAGATGCTTCAATCCTCAAAAGAGTTGAGAAGGTGCTCTGCAGCTCCTTCTAAGTAGCGCCATAACTTTTCGCGCGCTTCTGGCTGCATCTCCATGCCATCGACTGCGTCGCGCATACATGCAAGCCATGCATCACGAGCTGCAGGACCGATATGAAAACCAGCATGACGCATACGTAGTCGTGGGTGGCCACGCTCTTCTGAGTAGGTAGTTGGTCCGCCCCAATATTGAGCTAAGAACATCTCTAAGCGCTTTGCTGCTCCCGCCATATCTCGCTCTGGATACATCGGGCGCAGGATCTCGTTTGTGGCAACACGTGCATAGAACTGCGAAACCAAATCGGCGAAGAAGGGGGCGCCGCCAAATGCTTCGTAATAGTTAGTCGTATCGCGCTCTGCCATCTCTACACTCTCAATTCGCTTGTCTTGACGCCTTTAGCTATTTGTAGCACTAAGTAGGCGGCAACTAAACAGAGTGCAGCTGAGATATAGAACGCAATCGCATAATCACCGAATTGAACGCGCAGGAGCGCAGCGCCTAGCGCAGCTGTCGCCGCACCTATCTGATGGCCCACAAAGACCCAGCCATAGACGATTGTGCCTCGGCCGGGACCTAGAACGATGCGCGATAAGACCAATGTAGGTGGCACGGTTGCAACCCAATCAAGGCCATAGAAGATGACAAAGACCAGGGTCGATGCATGAACAGTTGAGAAGAGAATTGATGGAAGCAAGAAGAGTGAAAGACCGCGCAGACCATAGTAGAAGAAGAGGAGCTTACGTGGGTCATATTTGTCGGTCAGATACCCAGAACAGAGTGTGCCAACAACATCAAAGACTCCCACAAGAGCAAGTAGTGAAGCGGCAACCGGCTCTGCCATTCCATGATCATGGGCGGCGGGAATAAAGTGAGTGCCGATTAGGCCATTAGTTGAGAGTCCGCAGACAAAGAATGTGAAGAAGAGAATTCGAAAATTTCGCTCTTTCATCGCTTGCTTAATGGTGTCGATTGCTAATGGGAAAGCACCCATCTCATTCTTGGGAAGAGGCTGCCAATCATCTGCTGCTCCATAGGGAGTATTGCCAATGGATTCTGGACTCTCTTTGAGAAAGATATAGACCAATGGCACCACGCCAAGGGAGGCAAGGGCAATTGTGATTGAGACGCTCTTCCAATTATCTTGAGCAAGACGTGATAGCAAAGGGAGAAATATCAACTGGCCCGCAGCACTTGCGGCAGTCAGTGCGCCAACAACAAGACCTTTATGTTTTACAAACCACCGATTGGCGACGGTGGCTGCAAATACCAGTGCCATTGAGCCAGTGCCAACGCCGACACAAATCCCCCACAACACCCAGAGGTGCCATGGCTGAGTAATGAATACTGTTGATGCAGCACTCAGAGCCACAAAGGTAAGGGCCGTCATCACAACTTTACGGACTGTAAAGCGCTCCATTAAAGCTGCAGCAAAAGGGGCGATCAATCCATAGAGAAGAACGTTGATTGCGATAGCCATCGAGATCTCAGAACGAGACCATTGAAAGGCATCCTCGAGAGGAACGATGAGTACCGATGGCGCTGATCTAAATCCAGCTGTTGCCATCAAAGTCAGGATTGTGACAACGAGGGCTGTCCATGCTGGATGGATCTTCGTGCGCATCTGCAGAGCTTAGCTAGTCGCGCAGATACTTGTTAAGGAAATTCTTCTCAATTTCTGTAAGGGGGCGCGACTTCTTAGTCTCCATAGAGACTACGACCTGCACACTCTTCACCTTTGCGTGAATTGTGCCGTCTGCTCCAACAATCTCGTATCCCAGCACAAATGAGCTATTGCCGATTGACTCAACCCAGATGTTCACATCGTAGAAGAGTCCACCTTCATAAATGGGAATTAAGTAATCGATCTCATTGCGAGCAACTACCATCTCCAGAAGTGTTGGCTTTTGACCTTCAGCTTGGACCTCGTAATAAGACCATTGAAAACGAGCTTCTTGAATGTAGGTCAGATACTTTGCATTATTGACGTGGCCAAATGCATCGATGTCATCCCAGCGAACAAATTGCTTATTGGTATAGATCATTAGCGAGTGAGCTTTCGGTAGGTAGCGCGGTGTGGGCGCGCTGCATCTGCTCCTAGTCGAGAGATCTTATTCTCTTCATAAGACTCAAAGTTTCCTTCAAACCAGAACCACTTTGAATCACCTTCATAAGCCAAGATATGTGTTGCCACTCGATCAAGGAACCAACGATCGTGAGAGATCACAACAGCACAACCTGGAAACTCAAGGAGCGCATTTTCTAGCGATCCCAAAGTTTCAACATCAAGGTCGTTTGTAGGCTCATCGAGAAGTAAGAGGTTTCCACCCTGCTTCAGGGTGAGTGCAAGGTTAAGACGATTGCGCTCACCACCTGAGAGAACTCCTGCTGGCTTCTGCTGATCAGGGCCTTTAAATCCAAATGCTGCAACATATGCACGCGATGGCATTTCAACTTGTCCGACCTTAATGAAATCAAGGCCATCAGAGACAACTTCCCAGAGGGACTTCTTTGGGTCGATGCCGCCTCGGGACTGATCCACGTAGGAAATCTTTACTGTCTCACCGATTTTCACATTACCTGAGTCAGCTGGCTCTAAACCAAGAATTGTCTTAAAGAGCGTTGTCTTTCCGGCACCGTTAGGTCCGATCACTCCAACGATTCCGTTACGTGGCAATGTGAATGAGAGATCATCGATCAGGATGCGATCTCCAAAGCCCTTCACGAGGTTTTCAACTTCAACAACAACGTTTCCAAGACGTGGTCCAGGTGGAATCTGAATCTCTTCAAAGTCCAACTTACGCATCTTGTCTGCCTCAGCTGCCATCTCCTCGTAACGTGCAAGACGCGCCTTTGACTTAGCCTGGCGACCCTTTGCATTCTGTCGAACCCAATCGAGCTCTTCAGAGAGACGCTTTGCGCGCTTGGCATCTTTCTGTCCTTCAACCTTAAGACGTGCTGACTTTGTCTCAAGGTAAGTTGAGTAGTTGCCCTCGTATGGGTATGCGCGACCACGGTCGAGCTCGAGAATCCAACTAGCGACGTTATCCAAGAAGTATCTATCGTGAGTAATCGCAACGACTGCCCCTGGATACTTTGTAAGGTGTTGCTCCAACCAAAGAACGGATTCGGCATCGAGGTGGTTAGTAGGCTCATCAAGGAGCAGTAGGTCTGGTGCTTCAAGGAGCAACTTACATAGAGCTACGCGACGCTTCTCTCCACCTGAGAGAACTTTGACATCGGCATCTCCTGGAGGGCAACGAAGTGCATCCATCGCTTGCTCAAGCTGCGAATCGAGCTCCCATGCATTGCGGTGATCGAGCTGCTCTTGAAGCTCTCCCATCTCTGCTAATAACTTGTCGTAATCGGCATCAGGGTTTGCCATCTCTTCTGAGATCTCATTGAAGCGACGGACCATCTCCATCGTCTCTGCAACGCCTTCTTGGACATTTTCTAAAACTGTCTTCTCTTCATTAAGGACTGGCTCCTGCATCAAGATGCCCACGGTGTAGCCAGGAGAGAGATATGCCTCGCCATTGGAAGGCTGCTGGAGTCCTGCCATGATCTGAAGAACGGTCGACTTACCGGCGCCGTTAGGGCCAACAACACCAATCTTTGCCCCAGGCAGGAACATCAGGGTTACATCGTCGAGAATTACCTTCTCACCATGCGCTTTACGCGCCTTCTTCATCGTGTAAATAAACTCAGCCATAGTGGTAAACCTTACTGGGTACACTTGCCCATCTCGACAATTTCATGCGCCTGTAGCTCAGTCGGATAGAGCACCTGCCTTCTAAGCAGGTTGTCGCTGGTTCGATTCCAGCCAGGCGCGCAATAAGTGCCTTAGAGGATTAGCTCACCAAAGAAGAATCGGCCGGACCCTTCACGGAGTCCGGCCGATTCCTTCTAATGAAGGCGGTTATGAATTAACCGATTTTTGCTACCTGTGAAAGTGACTTCTTCAGTAGCTCGCCATCGATGACTGAGAATCCAAGATCCTGTCCGACATCCTTAGCGCACTTGCTTGAGAGGATGAACTTGGCAAACTCTGAAACTGCAGCGGCTGTTGTCTTGTCGCCATACTTTGTATCTGCCAAGAGGTAAGAGACGATACCAAGTGGGTAAGCACCTCTCTCCTTAGTTGCATAGTCATATGTCAACCAACCATTTGCATCCTGTGATGCTGATGCAAGGAATGCGCTGACGCCTGTTGAATCAGGAGCAACCGATGCGCCAGCTGGGTTGATGAGGTTAGCGATCTTGAGCTTATTTGCAGTTGCATAGTTCACTTCAGCGTAAGTAATTGAGTAAGGAGTCTTTCCTGCAAGTTGTGAGACACCTGTTGAAGAGGCTGCACCAACAATGCGACCCAAGTTCTTTGGATCATTGATGTTGCCTGGGAATCCTGCTGAGAAGACCTTGTTCTTAGCCTTTGTCCAAACTGCTGGGGCTGACTTGTTGAGATAGTTTGTGAAGTTCTCTGTTGTTCCAGATGAATCTGAACGGTAGATAACCTGAATCTTCTTTGCTGGTGGGATAAATGTGCTGCGGTATGAACGAGATGAGAGAACGATTGGATTGCCCTTTGCATCCTTCTTTACTGTTCCATCAGCATTTGTGCGGTACTTGACTACTGTTGTTGAACGGCTGTTATCAGCAACGATTGCTGGGTCGTTCCACATTGTGATTTCACCAGCAAAGATCTGAGCAACAGTTGTTGCTGAAAGCTGGAGTGTCTTGCTGTTAGGAATGTTGTGAAGGATTGCAATTGGAGCTGCAACTAAAGGAATATGGATTAGTGATGCGCGCTTAGTTGATGCTGTGTATGCACCATCAGTCATCCAGAAATCACCGATGGACTTATCAGAGTTTGCCTGACCTGTTCCTGATGATGAAGAAGCATATGTAAATGTGTGTGACGTAGCGTTTGCAAATGGAGCTTTGCAACCTTCGATAAGAAGCGCTGGGAAAGATGCGCCTGAACCTTGAAGATTAGCTGCATGAGCAGGTGTTGTTGCTACCAAGCCAAACGCGAGTGCAATTACTGCAACCTTCGCGAGCTTTGAAACTCTCATTTATTTCCCCTTGTTGATTGAGTTGTTGATTGAGTAGATCTTGTGAACTTACAAGGCGAAGGTATGCAGTAGCGGTTAACCTGCTGGTTAATTGGTGCAAATTTCACCTAACAGTTAGGTGAACAATTGGTGCTAATTTAGCCGAAGCGACCAGTAACGTAATCTTCAGTGCGCTTATCCTTTGGGCGCGAGAAGATCTCGTTGGTAGGAGCAACCTCGACCATATGGCCCGGTCCCCCATCAGATAGGAAGAATGCTGTGTAATCGGATACACGGGCTGCCTGCTGCATATTGTGAGTCACGATAACAATTGTCATCGTCTCTGAGAGGTGGCGAATAGTCTCTTCGATTCGAAGTGTCGACCCTGGGTCCAGGGCAGAACATGGCTCATCCATGAGTAGAACCTGAGGCTTAACAGCTAGCGCACGTGCAATGCAGAGACGTTGCTGCTGTCCACCTGAGAGTGATCCGCCATGAGCACCGAGGCGATCCTTTACCTCTTTCCAAAGACCTGCGCGCTCCAGGCATTCTTCAAGAAGATCATCTTTGTTATCTACCTTGAGCTGGGCAAGCTTGAGACCTGAAAGAACGTTCTCGCCAATTGTCATTGATGGGAATGGGTTTGGCTTCTGAAATACCATGCCGATTTGAAGGCGGATTTTTGTGACATCTGTACCTGGTGCATAAACATCTTTTCCGTCAAGTAAAACTTCTCCAGCCATTGCAGCCGATGGGATGAATTCATGCATACGGTTGAGTGTGCGAATAAATGTTGACTTGCCACACCCTGATGGACCGATGAGGGCGGTGACAGTACCTGGTGCAAAATCGAGAGAGATGTTCTCAAGGGCATGGTGCTTGCCAAACCATGCATGGATACCTTTCGCCTCAAGGCCTGTGCCCATAGCTCGCGCACTGGGCGTGCGTGGAGCCATTGAGTTTGCTACATCGGAGAGTGCTGATGTCATCGTGAGACCTTTCGTGATCCTAAATAACGTGCAGAGGTGAAGAGGAAGAGAATGAGAACTACTAGAACAAGGAGGCCGGCCCACGCACGTGTAATTGCCTCTTCAGAGCCAGCGCTAAATGACTTCCAGATGTAATAAGGAAGTGAGCCCATTGGGTCATTAAATGGATTTGGATTGACCTTATCTCCGCCACCTGTAAGAAGAAGCAAAGGCGCAGTCTCGCCTGCGATGCGCGCTACTCCAAGAATCATCGCTGTAATGAGGCCGCTGCGCGCAGCTGGAAGAACGATCATTGCAACAGTGCGCCACTGTGTTCCACCGAGGGCTGTACCAGCCTCGCGAAGATCTTGTGGAATCAGGTTGAGTACTTCTTCGGATGTGCGCGCAACTGTCGGAATCATCAAAATTGTCAGAGCAAGAGCGCCCATAAATCCTGAATACCCCTTTGTGATGGGATAGAGAACAGCAGAGAGAATAAAGAGTCCAGCAACAATTGATGGCACTCCAGACATCGCCTGAACCAAGAACTTAATTGGCTTTGCAAACTTGCCTTTAATCTCTGTGAGGTAGAGGGCTGTCAAAATTCCTAGAGGAACAGACATGATCAGGGCGAGTGCAACAAGAGTCAGTGTTCCGGTGACAGCATGGAGGATTCCACCGTTAGTCAGCGGATCAGTAGGTGTTGCCATAGACATGTCTTGAGTAAAGAGATTGAGCTTGATGCCCTTGTAACCCTTTGCGACAACAGTGGCCAAGATGCTGACAATCGGAATGACCGTGATGACTGCACCGAAACCAACGAGTGTCTTTACAGCTGCATCTTTTGCAGCAGGCAGTCCATAGCGAGCACCACCAGAGATTGCATTTGCTGCTGTCAAAATAATAAAGAAGAGTGAGAAGTAGGCGAGCTTTCCAGCCATAGGTGTGAGTTGAACAATTGCATATGTAAGAAGAACTGATGCAAGAAGAACGAGCGCATCGCGCATTCGATCTTTACGCGATGCCATCCATGGCTTCGTTGGCTTCACTGTGCTCATCGCCCTGACTTTCCTGTCTTCTTGACGATGTAATCGGCAATGGCATTAACACCTAAAGTAAGAAGGAATAGGACAAGGCCTGCTGCCATCAGGGCCTTAATCTCGTATGGGCTTGCATCACCAAACTTAAGAATAATCAACGAAGCGACGTTGCCGCCGACTCCTAGCAACATATGCCAGTTAACCTGGAAAACAATATTAAGAACGGTAAAGACTGCAACAGTCTCTCCCATTGCTCGACCAAGACCGAGCATCGCTCCACCGATTACTCCTGAACGACCATATGGAAGAACAACAGCCTTAATCATTCCCCAACGTGTTGCTCCAAGTGCATATGCCGCTTGAATACGATCAAGAGGAGTCTGTGAAAAGACTTCACGAGAAATTGAAGTGATAATCGGAATAATCATGATGGCAAGTACAACACCTGCAATAAAAGGCGAGCGCGTTAAGAAGTATGGCTTGACTTCAAATGCTGGAATAAATCCAAGATATTTGTTGATTAACTTCGCCCAGTATTCAGCGCTCGGCATTAAGACCAAGAATCCCCAAATACCAAAGAGGATAGATGGGAATGCAGCCATCATGTCGACGACTGCGATCAAGATGCGCTTAAGCCATTGAGGTGCGTAGAAGTTAAGGAAGAGAGCAGATGCAATTGAGATTGGAAGGGCAATAGTTACTGCAATAAATGCACAGAGAATTGTGCCGACCAACATTGCGGCCAATCCAAATGAACTATCAGTAACATTTCCTGCTTCATCAGTGGTGATTGACCAATCTGAGGAAGTGATAAACCCAAAACCTTCTTCCATCAAAACTTCGAAGCCGCGATAGCCCAGGAAGATGGTGATTAAGCTCAGGATTAGAAGTGATGAAAGACCACCAGCTGTAACGATGCGGCGGAAGATGCGGTCCGAGAGTCGAGGTTCAGTCGTGATTTCACGAGCTACCGGCACGGTGGACATGCCCCGAATACTTCACCCAAGCGCGAGAAAAAAGGCGGATAGAAGGTGAACGGAAGGTGAACGAGAATTGAAATGTCTCCGCAGCAGGTAACCTTCCCCCTATGGCTCAAGAGCACCCACATTTAGTTTGGATCGATTGCGAGATGACAGGGCTGAGCCTTGAAAGTGATGCGCTGGTCGAGATTGCCGTCCTCGTCACCGATTCAGAGCTGAATATTCTGGGTGAGGGCATCGACCTGGTCATCCATGCCACTGAAGGTCAACTGGGGGCGATGAATGACTTCGTCCGCGACATGCATACCAAATCGGGCTTGATTAACGAGATCCCTCACGGAATTTCGATTGCCGAAGCACAGGCTCAGATTCTGGAGTATCTATCTGCAGTAGGTGTTGTTGCTGGAAAGTCTCCCCTGGCTGGAAATTCAGTCTCAGTCGATCGCAACTTCATCGCTCGCGATATGCCAGAGCTGGCCAACTACCTTCACTATCGCACCATCGATGTCTCCACCATTAAAGAGCTCTCTCGCCGATGGTTTCCCAAGGCCTACTTCGCAGCTCCAGCCAAGACAGGCAATCACCGCGCACTCGGTGATATCCGCGACTCAATCGCTGAATTGGCGTATTACAGAGCGAGCGTATTTGCTCAAAAGAGCACCTCTACGCCTGAAGGGCGTAACCGGTTTATCGATTTCCTACTTGGGAAGGTAAAGTAGCGCCCTGCACAGCACATGGTGGGCGTAGCTCAGCTGGTAGAGCACTCGGTTGTGGTCCGAGATGTCGCGGGTTCGAGCCCCGTCGTTCACCCCAAGTTTTTCCCCTATCAATTTATCTTGATGAGGTCCGGAATAAGTAGAGAAAGAAGTCCAAGATGATCTTTGATGTTGTCGTTGAGATCCCAGCAGGTTCACGCAATAAGTATGAGATCAACCATGAGACTCACGAGGTCCGCCTCGATCGCATGCTCTTCACAGCAACTCGCTTTCCGCATGACTACGGCTTTGTAAAGAACACTCTCTCACTCGATGGCGATCCACTCGATGCTCTCGTCATGCTCGATGAGCCAACATTTCCAGGTTGCGTCGTCTCAGCTCGCGCAGTTGCAATGCTGCGTATGACAGATGAGAAGGGTGGCGATGACAAGCTCCTATGTGTAGCAGCAGGAGATATTCGCAAATCTGGCATTAAAGATATTAAGGATCTTCCAGTCTACGAACTCGATGAAATCAAGCACTTCTTCGAGGTCTATAAGACACTTGAGCCAGGTAAGGAAGTTATCGGTGGCGATTGGGTTGGACACGACGAAGCAGAGGCAGAGATCCAAGCTTCATACGATCGCTATCAAGCAACAAAGTAATTTATTCTCACTTCGTAAGTTCACTACGGAATCAGCTGTTCTGGGCACTTCTCAAGGATTCCTGAAATTGCCTTCTTCTCAGCAATTGTTACCCATAAATTGTATTTTGCTTTAACAGCAATCTGTCGCGCAACATAAGCACAGCGATAACTCTTAAGCGGTGGCAGCCATGTTGCTGCATCACCTGCGCCTTTCTGTGAATTAAGGCGGCCCTTGACTGCCATGAGATTCAGTGGGTCATTTGCAAAAGCGGTGCGCACTTGCAGTGATAACTTCTGTGCACCTTTCTGCCATGCATCAGAGAGAGCAACGACGTGATCAATCTGAACTTCTGTGCTCGTTGCCGTTCCGCGAACAAATGCAATCTTCTCCCCCGAATATGGATCTAGCAATGTGCCGGTAAGTACAGTGCACTTCTTGGCCTCTTCCTTATAGACAAGGTTGCTCAGATCGCGGGCAAGAATGTCATTGCGCGTATCGCATCCATTGCGATCTACATCGGCCCATGTCTGCCCAAATTGTTCGCGGGTATATCCCGTCTTTGCTGCTCGTCCCTTGACTGAGAGAGTCTCAAGTACAACTGAAGCCTTCTCTCCTGTTGCCTGCGCTGGAGCTGTGGGCAGCACTATTGCAAGGCCAACGAGTACGGCGGTAAGGCGAACTTCCCAAAGTGACATGGGGTAATCATGCCTGCCTGGCTATGAAAAACCCCATAAAAGATTGGTCAGAGTTAGCCCGAAACGCTGGTAAGGTCTGCTCTGCATTTAAGCGTTCCCGCGCTTAAATGGGTTGTTAGCTCAGTTGGTAGAGCAGGTGACTCTTAATCACCGGGTCGGGGGTTCGAGTCCCTCACAACCCACTCGTTCGTCAGGTTAGAAAAATCAAACGTGACCAAAGGGCAATCCATTGAGAAAGAATTTCAACAGAGTTGCCGTGGTAGCCACATTGTTGGCAAGCTTCTTAACTTTCGCACCTATACCTCAAGCCTTAGCTCTAGGACAGGGCCTGACAACCAATGGAGACACCGTCGGCGGCAGTGGCGGAAGCGCTTTTTCAAATACCGACTGTGCAACCGGATCTATCATCACTCGGATTAGTACTTCGAGTACCACGCATGATGGAACCAATAATGGCTACATAACAGCATTTGGTTTTGTCTGCACCCCCATTAGTGAAACTATGGGGTTATCTACACCTACGGTGACACAAAATATTTTGGGAACTCCAAACAGCAACTCATCGTGTCCAGCAAATTCAGCAGCCGTAGGGTTTAGATATCTTGCAACCAACGTGTTAGCAGATGCTGGAGTTATCTGCGCTACCTTGCCGGGTCGCTCAAATATAAACAGCTCCATTAGTACAGCAAGATCTCAAACCCCAACTGGGCAATATGTGTGCCCGACAAATTCGTATCTCATTGGGTTTGGTGGAAACAAGGCCAATGGCATTGACCAGCTCATTCCTCGATGCGCCACATTTCCGGTGGTTACTCAAAGCATTAGCTCATCGACTGTTGCCGTCGGAGAATCATTCTCAATTACTTACTCTCATTTTTGCCCGACAAGCAACACCAGCAGAACTTTCTATGATCAGAT
>JACCDN010481715.1_pt1 | contig 19195 bp, 15 predicted proteins | sample 7441691 | NCBI WGS metagenome assembly JACCDN01 (sample SAMN15323439, study PRJNA562643) | freshwater metagenome | isolation source: river surface water | place: USA:Blue River Watershed | collected 2017-08-16 | reverse complement strand
CTACTGGTTCTTTAACTGGACCTACAGGATATTCAGGTTTTACTGGATACACCGGTTATTCAGGAACTACTGGACCTACTGGTTCTTTAACTGGACCTACAGGATATACTGGTTATTCAGGTTATTCAGGTTTTACTGGATACACCGGTTATTCAGGAACTACTGGACCTACTGGTTCTTTAACTGGACCTACAGGATATACTGGGTATTCAGGTTTTACTGGATACACCGGTTATTCAGGAACTACTGGACCTACTGGTTCTTTAACTGGACCTACAGGATACACTGGGTATTCAGGTTTTACTGGATACACTGGTTATTCAGGATATACTGGATATACTGGTCCTACTGGTTCTTTGACTGGCCCTACCGGTTATACTGGGTATTCAGGATATTCAGGTTTTACTGGTTATTCAGGAACTACTGGTCCTACTGGTTCTTTGACTGGTCCTACTGGATATACTGGGTATTCAGGATATTCAGGTTTTACTGGTTATTCAGGAACTACTGGTCCTACTGGTTCTTTGACTGGACCTACTGGATATTCAGGTTTTACTGGATACACTGGTTATTCAGGAACTACTGGTCCTACTGGTTCTTTGACTGGCCCTACTGGATATTCAGGTTTTACTGGATACACTGGTCCTACAGGAACTACTGGACCTACTGGTTCTTTGACTGGCCCTACTGGATATTCAGGTTTTACTGGATACACTGGTTATTCAGGTTTTACTGGATACACTGGTTATTCAGGAACTACTGGACCTACTGGTTCTTTGACAGGTCCCACAGGTCCTACAGGATTTACTGGTCCAACAGGCCCAAATAATGTAGGTATGACTGGAACTATAAACCAAATAACAATTTCAGGTTCAAACCCAAGAATATTTTCAACACCGCAAGATATCGCTACTACATCCACTCCAACTTTCACACGTTTAATCAATTCTTCAGATGTTATCACTGTTGGGTCAGGTTCAAATAGGTCTGTATGTGTTGGTTCAAAAACAAGCATCGGAGCAAATTCAAGAAATGTCATCGTTGGAACTGGAGGCCCATCTATCACCGGAAGTAGAAATTGTTTGATTGGAATTGATGCTGGTTCTGTTTCCACTGGGAATTATAACACATTCATGGGAGACCTCTGTGGGTATGGTGTTTCTACGGGTTCATTCAATACATGTATTGGTGTCAATTGTCTTACAACAGCAAATACCAGCTATGCTACTATTGTTGGTGTTTCAGCATTGTCAGCTTCAAATTGTGTTGGAGTTGGGTATCAATGTGGAAACAGCACTACAGCAACAGGTATCAATAATACATATCTTGGATATGGATCTGGGTATGGTAATACTACAGGTCAAAATAATGTATATATTGGAAACGCGGCAGGTTTTGGACTTGGATCATTTGTCTCTAGTGATAATGTTGTTATTGGCGCCGCTTCAAATAGAAATAACTCCGGAAATACCCAAAATACATGCGTTGGTATGAATTCTGGATATGGATTAACTACAGGCTCTGGTAATGTCTGTATAGGATATGGCGCTGGACAATTGCTAACTACTCAATCTAGTCAATTATACATTGCTAACAGTTCCACAACATCTCCTCTCATTCAAGGGGATTTTACAGCTTCTACAGCACAGATTAATGGAACATTAACCACATCTGTAGGACTTAAAGTTACAACTAGTGGAACAACTATTACTAGATTACTTCAGAGTAGTGAAAGCTGTTCGTATTCAGTAAATAGTGGTCCGGCTGTGACTGGTTCTTTAACTCTCAATTATACAATTATAAACAATCTGTGTACAGTAAGCATTCCCAGTGTATCTTTTACTGGGAATGGAAACGCTGGAGCTTTTACTATAACAATTTCGGCGTTTAGTCCATCAGTTGCAACATCATTTATCTCATATGAAACAAATAACGGCGTTAGTACATCTCTGGGGCTTATTCAAACTGCTACAACAAATCCAAAAATTACAATTTATCCAGACTACACAAATACTGCTACAACATGGAATGGTTCGTGTACAGTTCAAGCAACAAGCATATCGTTCCTTGTCTCATAACTTATATAAATATTTATATTTCATAATAAATGGCAATTAAAATCGTATCTTCAATTCGGCAGCATTCATCAGGATTACCATTAGCAGGAGTAACAATTTCCATAAAATCTTGTTATAATTTTTTTAAACTTTTAGGTGCAACAGAAGTGAAAAATGATGAAGGTCAAGTACTAATACCAGCACAACCTTCGAAATATTTTGTAGATTTTTGTAAATTTTATTTTTTAAATGACGCAACATATCAATCGGGAATACATGTATTTCAAGAAAATTCGAGAATTGAAATTCCATTTGAAGATATTTCAAATATCTCTGACTATATTTATGAGTATATCAAGAATGAAAATCGAACCGAAATATCAGAAGGAGTTTATGATTCAGAAATTATAGATTGTTAAAATAATTTTAAAATAAATGGAGTTTAAAATTATTAATTCATTGGTAACTAATGACGCTGTAGCATTACAAGGCGTTCCGATAGATATAGGTCTCGGTCATGTATCCACTGGTAAAGGATTGATTTTTCAAAATGGAAAATGGACATATGGAGATGTTGGTTCTGGAAGTGGTACTGGATTTACTGGAATTACTGGTAATACTGGATTCACAGGTCCAACTGGTTCTCTGACTGGAAATACTGGATATTCAGGATACACCGGATATAGTGGGTATACTGGTCCTACCGGTTCTTTAACAGGTCCTACTGGATATACTGGATATAGTGGATACACTGGATATAGTGGTTTCACCGGTTCTACTGGATATAGTGGTTATTCAGGATTTACTGGATATACTGGATACACTGGATATACTGGATATAGTGGTTATTCAGGAACTACTGGTCCTACAGGTTCTCTAACTGGTCCTACTGGGTATTCAGGTTTTACAGGTTTCACTGGTTATTCAGGAACTACTGGTCCTACTGGTTCTTTGACTGGACCTACAGGATACACTGGGTATTCAGGTTTTACAGGTTTCACTGGTTATTCAGGAACTACTGGACCTACTGGTTCTTTGACTGGACCTACAGGATATTCAGGTTTCACTGGTTATTCAGGAACTACTGGACCTACTGGTTCTTTGACTGGACCTACAGGATATTCAGGTTTCACTGGTTATTCAGGAACTACTGGACCTACTGGTTCTTTGACTGGACCTACCGGATATACTGGATATACTGGATATTCAGGATTTACCGGCTACTCAGGTTTCACTGGTCCTACTGGTTCTTTAACAGGTCCTACGGGATATACTGGATATTCAGGTTTCACTGGTCCTACTGGTTCTTTAACAGGTCCTACGGGATATACTGGATATTCAGGATTTACAGGCTACACAGGTTATTCAGGTTTCACTGGATTCACAGGTTATTCAGGTTTTACTGGTTCAACAGGCTCCTCAGGTTATTCAGGTTTCACTGGATTCACTGGTCCAACAGGTCCTACAGGTCCAAATATATCAACAACATCATTTGGACCTTCTTTATCAGATTTTTCAGCTGGTACAGATTCGATGGGAACTCTTGATAGGGTTGCTACGACAACAATAAATAATACAGCTGTTGGAACAAGTTCATTACAAGAAAAAACTGATAGCGCAGACGGAAATAATACTGCTATAGGATTTTCAGCTATTAAAAACATGACAACAGGTAGTAATAATACGGCTGTTGGTTCCAATTCTTTACTAACATTAACATCTGGAAGTAATAATACCGCAATAGGTTATAATTGCCTACTTTTATCCACTGTTGACGGAAATACCGCTGTAGGTTCCAATTCTTTGGCCTCAAATACTATAGGCACGGGTAATACTGCAATGGGATTAAATTCACTTCTTACAAACGATTCAGGAAATAATTGCACAGCTATTGGAAATGATAGTTTATATTCTAACACTATAGGACTGAATAACACATCTGTTGGTAATGTTAGTTTATATACAAATACTGAAGGGTCACATAATTCAGCATTTGGATATCGCTCATTATATAATGTAACTACCGGAAGTAATAATACAGCTGTTGGTAGGCAATCTGGAGAATTTATTACAGATGGTTCGACAAATGTTTTTATTGGAAGTTTTTCAGGTTCAACTTCAACCGGATCTGGAAACATTTACATCGGTTATTTATCTGGAAACGCTGTAACTACAGGAAATAATAATATAATCTTGGATTCATCTGGAGAAGTTCTGTTGGGAATATCTAATGAAATACGTGTAGGAAAAGAAATGGCAATAACAAAGTGTTTCATCGGAGGAATACGAGGAGTAACTACAGATGTTAATGACGCTACTGCAGTTTTAATAGATTCTGAGGGTCAATTGGGCACTGTATCGTCGTCTATTCGTTATAAAGAAAATATAAATCCTATATCAGAAAATTTTTCGTCAAAAATTCTTGAGTTGCAACCAGTTTCTTTTAACTATAAAACACAGGCAAAAGAAAAGATTCAGTATGGTTTGATAGCTGAAGAGGTAGAAAAAGTAATTCCTGAACTTGTCTGTTATAAGGATGGATTACCAGAAACTGTGTATTACCAACATCTTCCCATTTTACTTTTGAATGAAGTTAAAAAAAATAGAGAACTTATTCACTTTTTAATGAAACAAATAAATTCCAAATAAACCTTTTTTAAAAATCCATTTACATTAAATAAATGGATTTTAAAGTTATAAATAGTTTAGACAGCGAAAATGCGATAGCATTACAAGGTGTACCGATAGATATTGGTCTTGGACATGTAACTGCTGGAAAAGGTCTAATTTTTGAAGCGGGTGTATGGACTTATGGATTTCAGTCAATAGGTACTGGAAGTACTGGTATAACTGGTTTAACAGGTTTCACTGGAAATACTGGAGTGACAGGATGTACAGGTCCAACTGGTTCTTTAACCGGATCAACTGGTTTTACAGGTTATTCAGGATATACTGGAGCTACTGGAGATTTAACTGGACCTACTGGGTTTACTGGATTTTCTGGGTATACTGGAGCTACTGGAGATTTAACTGGGCCTACTGGATTTACTGGATTTACTGGATTTACTGGATTTACTGGAATAACTGGTCCTACTGGAACTGCTGGTCCACTTTCTTTTGGACCAGCACTTTCAAATCTTTCAGCAGGAACTAACTCGATGGGAGTTTTGAACAGAATCGCTGCAACAACAATTAATAACACCGCATATGGAACAAATTCAATGAACTCAAAAACTGATACAGCTGTGGGAGATAACACAGGAATTGGATATAATTCTTTGACATCAATAACAACTGGAAATAATAATACTGCTGTTGGTTCTGGAAGTCTTGAAGACCTAAAAACTAATAGTAACAGTACAGCGGTTGGATACAGAGCTCTTGCTAGAAATGTTGTCGATGGAAATACTGCAGTTGGTAGTTTGGCTTTGAGTTTAAGTTCAATAGGAGTTGAAAATACTGCTTTAGGTGAAAGAGCACTTGCAAACAATATTCTCGGAGATCGTAATACAGCGTGTGGACATTATGCCCTTTATTCTGGTGCATCAGGTTATGACAATACAGCTTTCGGAAGATACTCTCTCTATTCAGTTGATATAGGTTCCAGAAATACAGCTGTTGGAGTGGATTCCCTTCAGGTGTCAATTGGTTCTAATGCAACAGCTGTTGGATATCAAGCCCTAAGATCAAATTCAAGTAATGCAAACGTAGCAATAGGATCAAGAGCTCTAACAGCAAATACTAGTGGGGATGATAATACAGCAGTTGGTACAGATTCTTTATTTTCAAATATATCAGGAAATAATAATACAGGAATAGGATATTATAATCTTCGAACATCCACAGGAAGTGATAATACATCTGTTGGTCGTACAGCTTTGGAGTTAAATACTACAGGAAGCCGTAATACAGCTGTTGGGGTTGATTCTTTAAAAGTCAACGGGGCTGGTACAGATAATACAGCTGTGGGATTTAATTCCTTGATAGCAAACACTGCTACTGGAATAACAGCCGTAGGTTCAAGGGCGTTACGTGCGAATACCTCGGGTGTAAGAAATATCGCTATTGGAACTGACACTCTTCAAGCAAATATTTCTGGAAATGATAACACAGGGATTGGGTTTAATAGTCTTTTTTCAACAACTTCTCAAAAAAATACAGCGGTTGGTTCAAGAGCAATGTTTTCCAATACAACTGGCGAAGAAAATGCGGCTGTTGGTGGGGATTCTTTATATTCAAATGATACTGGATCATATAATACTTCCATGGGATCGAATGCTTTATATTCAAATGATACTGGTTCTGATAATACTGCTATTGGTTATAACTGTTTATATTCAAATACTGCATCCGATAATACAGCAATTGGTTCAGGTGCAATGTTTTTAAATACTGCTGGAGCCGGAAATACTGCTGTTGGTAGTGATGCTTTATATTCGAATGATAGCGGCCTCAATATTACGGCCTTCGGTTCTAACTGTTTATATTTCAATACCGCATCGAATAATACCTCTATGGGATCAAGTTCAATGTTTTCAAATACTACAGGTACACGGAATGTTGCTGTTGGTAGCGACGCTTTATATTCAAATATTAGTGGAACAGATATTGCAGCATTCGGTTTTAACTGTTTATATTCAAATACTGGTTCCAATAATACCTCTGTTGGTTCAGGGTCAATGTTCACAAATACTACAGGCATACGAAATACTGTTGTTGGTAAGGATGCTTTATATTCAAATGTTAGTGGTGGAAATAACACAGCATTCGGTTATACCTCTTTATATTCAAATACTGGATCGAATAATACCTCTATTGGATCAGGTTCAATGTTCTCAAATACTACAGGTCTAGAAAATGTGGCTGTTGGGAGGGATGCGTTATTTTTAAATGTTAGTGGTTCGTTGAATACAGCGTTAGGTTATAACTCTTTATATTCAAACACAGGATCGAATAATACAGCAATTGGTTCAAGTGCAATGTTTTTGAATACGTCAGGTACAGGGAATGTGGCAGTTGGTAGTGATGCTTTATTTTTAAACGGCTCGGGAACAAATTCAACTGCTATTGGAGCTGGGTGTTTATCCTCGGCTACTGGGGGTGGAAATACTGCTGTAGGTAGGCAAGCTGGAGTGATAGTATCTACTGGTATTGAGAATACTCTTCTGGGAAAATTTGCCGGTTCCAGTTTAACCACCGGAAGTGGGAATATTATGGTGGGAAGTTCTGCTGGTAGTAGCGTTGGTTTAGGTTCAGACAATATTATAATTGCAAGTGGCGCTGGAGCTGCATTTGCTGGACTTTCGAACGGTATAAGAATCGGTACTTCTGCGATGTCTATATCAACTTGTAATATTCAAGGAATACGTGGAATAACAACTGGAGTCGCCGATGCTATTAACGTTCTCATAGATTCCACTGGTCAATTAGGAACTATATCCTCTTCTGTGAGATATAAAGAAAATATACAACCTATCTCAGAGAATTTTTCTTTAAAAATTCTTGATTTGCAACCAGTTTCTTTTAACTACAAAACACATGCAAGAGAAAAGGTTCAGTATGGTTTGATAGCTGAAGAGGTAGAAAAAGTAATTCCTGAACTTGTCTGTTATAAGGATGGATTACCAGAAACTGTATATTACCAACATCTTCCAATTTTACTTTTGAACGAAGTTAAAAAACTTAAAAATGAAAACGAAATTTTTAAAAATAATTTTAAAATGATTTTTTCGAAATTAAACATGGAATTTTAAAATGGCTCAAGTTTTAAAATATCGTTTGATAGAAATACGCGAAAATAATGTTTCATATTTCCATGTGTTTGGTTGGGACATGGTTATGGAGTATCATGAATACCTGTCACAAACATTTCCCAATGTATGTAATATTCAGAAACTTGAAACGGTAGTTTTTCGAGGTGGAGTTCATTTCCTGTTAAATGACCCAAAATGTCAGGTTCTAATAGATAACGTAAATAAAATAACATTTTCAAAGGCAAGTTTTCCAGAAAAATTTTATTTGGATTTTAACGAAAAAGTTCAAAAAGCCAATTGTATAGATAAATTATCCCGTCTGTTGGGAAGACCTGTGGACTTTTACAAGGATTGGGAATTATCAGCACTTCGTCAAAGAATTTATTACTACTATAATGGAGAATTTGATACAGAACATGTGGATGAAAAGGTCGTTGAGATAACTGACAAAGATGATAAACCTGAAACTAATGAGAAACCTGTAAAGTCTGATAAGTCTGATAAGTCTGATAAGTCTGATAAGTCTGAGAAACCTGTAAAGTCTGATAAGTCTGATAAGTCTGATAAATCTGAGAAACCTGTAAAGTCTGTAAAGTCTGTAAAGTCTGATAAACCTGAGAAACCTGAGAAAACTGTAAAGTCTGATAATCCTGATAATCCTGATAAACCTGTAAAGTCTGATAATCCTGATAATCCTGTAAAGTCTGAGAAACCTGAGAAATCTGAGAAAACTGTAAAACCTAATAAGTCTGAGAAACCTGTAAAGTCTGATAAACCTGATAATCCTGATAAGTCTGAGAAACCTGATAATCCTGATAAGTCTGAGAAGTCTGAGAAACCTGTAAAGTCTGTAAAGTCTGATAATCCTGTAAAGGCTGATAATCCTGTAAAGTCTGAGAAACCTGAGAAATATGAGAAAACTGTAAAACCTGATAAAACTAAAAAATCTGATAAAACGAATAAACATTCCAAAACATTAGAAAATTTGGATAAAGTTGCAAAAAAAGAAGTGGAAGAATTTATCAATGCAACAGATGAACCAGTATTGATAAAAAAAGCTGATAGTAATAACATAATAGAAATGATAAGAAAACATCGGAAAAAAGATGGAATGATATCTCAGAAAGCTCTCACAAAATTTTTTGAAGCAAATCAACAGTCGGTTCTATTACTACTGTTAAAAAAGATGGAAAAGGAAAAAACTATACAGAAATTAAAACAGTCATATTTCATATTAGATGATATTGTGTCTTGATTCACTAGATATATTCACACTCTACAATTCTTTCAAACCCATTTTCTCCCCTTTCCATTCGAAAGGGTTTTCCACAGCCATATATCAAATCATTTTTTACCAAATCTTCACAGACTTCTCTGGAAGCATGTGGATTTATTGAATGTAATCCATTTTTATAATTGCCATGTCTAAAAATTCTACAGCAAATATCTGAAACATGAATAGCTATCATTTCTCCACAATGAACACATGGAAAAAAGAATGTTTGGGAATTTTTATCAAAAAAATCCATTTATTTTTTATTTGTAAATAAAAAATGGAAGTGCCATCAACTCCTACTATTCAAAAAAACATTGATAGACTTGAACAAGATATCGCTGGTTCAAGTCTAACATTACCAGATTTGCGAAATATTACCAATCCAGTATATCTATTGACTTTTGGAATAGTTGCAACTGTTCTGTTATTTTACCGTCCAAACTTTATTCGTGAGAAAAGTTCTGATGATGACGGAAATGACGTGTTAAAATTTTCGGTTATAAAATGGGGTTTTTATTCTCTCTTAATTTCTGTATGCCTGTTGATTGCTTGGAATTTATATGAGAAAAAAAGATTAGAAAAATGATTTTTAAAACCAAATTTATTTTTAATAAATGTCTCTTCGAAAATTATTGAAATTAAAAGAAAAAGCTGATGATGCTTATCATAATTCCGCATTTCCTATAATGTCTGATGAAGACTATGATAAACTGGTTGAAGAAATAGAGAGGCTTGGTGGAGAAATAACAGTTGGAGCTACCATAAGAAGTGGTGAAAACCGAGTAAAAATTCCTTACTGGCTCGGAAGTTTGAATAAAATAACTCCAAAAAGTTCAGCGAAATTAACCAAATGGTTACGAGATAATTTCACAGATGTGATTATATCTGAGAAACTTGACGGAGTTTCCTGTTTATATGTGAAAAATAAAGATAAAATTTGTCTATATACTCGTGGGGATGGAATCATTGGAGCAGACATATCTCACTTACATCAGTTTATTCGAAATATTCCAAAGAATGTCTCCGAAGAAAACCTTGTCATTCGCGGGGAACTTGTTATTCGAAAGAAAGATTTTATATACGATGAATACAAGAATGCTCGTAGTATGGTAGCTGGGTTGGTCAATTCCAAAACTCTGGAAGAAGGAATGAAACATGTTCGATTTGTTGCCTATGAGATTATATATGAGTTGGATGAAACTGCTATTCGCCCGTCTAGACAAATATCTAAACTTTTCGAGTTAGGATTTGAGGTTGTTAGACATGGTAAGGAATCCATTCAAAATATTTCGATAGATTTTTTATCGGAATTATTAACAAAATGGAAAGAAACATCTGAATATAACATTGATGGTATTGTTATAACAAGTAATAGTAAATATATTCGAAATACTGATGGAAATCCCAAATACGCCTTTGCCTTTAAAAAAATAATGGACGGAGATATTCAAGAAACTACGGTATTGGAAGTGGAATGGACGGTCAGCAAGTGGGGTCAGTTAAAGCCTGTAGTAATCATAGAGCCTATAGTTCTCAAAGATATAACTATAACTCGTGCGACTGCTCACCATGGAAAGTATGTCATGGATAATGGTATAGGAAAAGGTGCAAGAATTTCAGTTATTCGGTCAAATGATGTTATTCCGTATATTCTGAACGTTATAGAACCTGTTGAACCGAATATGCCGAATGACTACACATGGGACAAGAATGGTGTAAATATTCTGGCAAACAGAGATGATGAGAAAATATCTGAACAGTCATGTATCAAACTGGCTGTTGATTTTTTTCGAAAATTAGATATTAAACATGTTGGAGAAAAAACTGTTGAAAAAATGTTTTCCTATGGACTGAATAACCTGATAAAAATTCTGTTAGCATCCAAGGAAGATTTATTGAAAATTTTTCCAGAAAAAACGTCAGAAAGAATTTATGTCAATAAACAGGAAGGTATGAAAAGAGTAAAGATACCCACCTTGTTAGGAGCTACTGGAATATTTGGATTTGGAATAGGCGTTAAAAAGGTCAAATCTCTCTTTCAAAAATTTCCGTCTATTTTAACAGATATTGATACCATGGATAAAACCCAACTTTTTCGTAAAATTCAGAATATTGACGGGTTTTCTGAGATTACTGCTACAAAAATAGTTGAAAACATAGAGTTTGCTAGAGATTTTCTCAAAAAAGTTGGAATTTCTGTTCAAGTTAAAACAGAAAAAGCTTTATCAAAATTAAAGAATGCGAAATTTGTGTTTTCTGGCTTTCGAGACGCAAATTTACAGGGATTGATAGAAGACATGGGAGGTTCAGTCATGACATCTGTTTCAAGAAATACAACTGGAGTTATTGTTAAAACCAAATCTGGGCCATCTACTGGTAAAACTGATAAAGCTAAAACTCTAGGAATTCCTATAATAACAATGGAAGAATTTCAAAAAAATTTTATTGAATAAATGGAGAATGAAAAAATTTTTATAAAAGTGAGCGAACATGACAGAGGTAATAGCAATATATATTATTATGAATTTGAACAGCCACTTTCCAAGTTTGTTACAAAAGAGTTAAAAAGGCGTTATTGGACTCTTTTAGATAACGACGGGATTGAGGTATTGGCAGTTAAAAATTTAAATGGTATGGCTAATATTGATAATTTTCTCAAGGACATTACAGGGAATTTGGAACTAGATGTGAAAACCAAAATAATACATGCTGACCAAGTAAACCGAGAAATGAGAAAAATACTGAAAAAAAGAGAACTTGAAAGAGATTACTATGTCGGTCAATCAATTGTCAAGAATATTCTAGGTGAGGATGTCGAGTCAATAGTAGCTGGGTATGTTGGAAAAACAAGGAGTGATATTATGAGAAAAATAAAAGTTTTGAATCCGTCGGTTATATTCAAGGATTCCACAAAAGGCGAGTTAAATCATGAGTTAGTATTATTGATAGAAAGATACAGAACTTTTCTGATTTCTAACATTTACCGTCATCCTCGGCATTCTGTGGAACTTGAGGAAACTGTACATTCAACGGATGATGTGAATTTTTTGAGACAGGCATATTTAGATTTAACTGAAAGAATGGATGATGAATAATCGTTAAAAATATTAGAATATTTTTAACACTTTTTATAAATGGAAAAAATTTTTACAAACTCATATATAGATAACTCTCGGAAAATCTGTATAATTGACAAAAAAGATTTCGAAAAATTTCATAAACTTAAAAAAGGGATTATTCCAAAAAATTTTATAGTATGGACATGTGTTCCTATTTCAGACGTTCATTTTCTGAATACTATTACACATTTGATAAAAAATGGGTTTGGAAATCCGTATGTATGTTCAGTTAATCCTATTGGAAATGGGATAGAGGTCAGTGTTGGGTTATCGTTACTAAAGAATGGAGAGTTATCACTGTCAAAAGCCAGTGGGGAGTTATCACTGTCAAAAGCCAGTGGGGAGTTATCACTGTCAAAAGCCAGTGGGGAGTTATCACTGTCAAAAGCCAGTGGGGAGTTATCACTGTCAAAAGCCAGTGAAAAGTCAGAGCTTGAACATGTTCTGTATGTTTTGAATGAATATAAAACAGGAAACAGAAATTGTGGGGTAAAAATAGCTATTTCAAATTCTTGTAAAAAATTTTTAGAGACATTACCCATGAAAGATTACACGTCAAACTGTGATACTGGAAAATGCGACCAAAGGGAACATACCGCAAATTTTATTATTTCAAACATAAAACAAACCAAAAATGGGTTTCTTTTCACAGTTGAGTGTGATGAAACCAGTTTAGAAAGGGGTGAGAGAGAAACTGTTGATGTACCAGAAACTCGCATGAACTTTCATGTTCATCCAAAAGCCGCTTATATAAGACACAAAACTCAATACGCATGGCCAAGTTCTACAGATTATCTAGGATATTTGGAATTGGGTAATAATACGATATTTCACGCTGTTATTACTATAGAAGGTATATATATTCTGTCATTTACTCAAGAATGGATAAAAAGGTTGGATGAAATTGACAGAACTTTTGTGAAAAAACACTATCGAATAGAGTTTAACTCAGGATTTAATCCGTCATCCTATGTAGACCATGTGAATAACATAAAATATTTAGGAAATCCCATATTTCATGTTCAATTTTTTACATACGACTCAAATATAATATTTTCAGTATTTTTCAAAAAATATGGAAATAGTTGTTTAGTTTCACAGGAAAATTATGAATTACATAGAATGTCTGTGAAATAATTTTTCCATTTCAGTCTCAAATTTTTGAAACCCATTTTCTACCATTTTACAGGAAATTATTTTCTCAACAACTTCGCTTGTTGGTATTGGACACCTATCAAACTGAAAAGAAAGTCTCGAACCAAAATGATATTCCGACATTTCCTGTAACGACTCATAATTTAAATTATCAAAAAATACTGGTGTTAATCTACCAGCGCGAAACAGAGCTGGTAGTATCTTGAAAATTTCTTCATAATGGTTTGTTGTTGCAAATATCATGCTTCCAGTTATTTCAACAGGTCCTGCTAAAAGTTCCAACAAATCTTCCAATTTAAATTCATCAGTTGAAGCTGGCTGTATATTTCCCTTTTCATCTTTTATTATCTCATTTTTCCGTTGATTCAGAAATTTAACAGTGTTATCAAATTCTTCCAAAATAATAATATATTGATTCGGATCCAAAAATCCAAAACCCTCAGTTCTTGGGCTCTGTATTATTTCATAGGCATCTCTCTTTGTCTTGCATTGTGTTAAATCCACACTCATAATATGACGGTCCAATGCAAGACCAATTCTTGAGATAAAACTCGACTTGCCAGAACCTGGAGGACCATAAAAGAGATAATTACAGCGAGCCGGTTGACCCATGTCTATCATTTCTGAAGAATTATACTGAATTTTGTGACATCTCTCCCATATCTCATTTTTATTTGGAGAAAAGTATGGTTTTATATATTTTTCATACGCAACTTTTTTAGATAAAACAGGACCAGAATATAATTTTACACAATGAAAATTATTGGTCACACGCGGCAAGTATTTGTAGTAAAAAATATTAATCGCTGCCGTGTTAATTCTTTTATATTCCAATATTTTTAAATAATACTCTGCCGGTGAGAGATTTCCTCCAAAAATCTCTATCGTGAGATTACGGAAAGGTGTTTCTGATGTAATTACATCTCCATCTGAATCTCGATTCAAAGTTTTTCTGACCCCAGTTCCAAATCTCAGAATACCACTAACATTATAGTTCGTGTCATTAAAATATATATTCTTGTTAGAAGCAAAGTCAGGATTTCCAAAACAACCATCTCTAATTATATCATCCCCAACAATAAAATGGTCGTTTTTATAAAATGACATGTTTTTTTGAATGTAAAAATTTACGACGTCTAAATACATGGAGCTTATGGTTATAGTTGGACGTGATGGTTTCGAAATTCTTTTTTTGTATAATATTATCAGAAATATTATCAAGACTGATGAAAATCCGAGAGAAACGTACCAAAAGTTTATATAGGTTTTTATAAAGTCAATATTAACGCTAGATAAAAATCCAATAATAACCCCCGAGACTGTCATTAGTTCTATTTGAGAGATTTGCCAGTCAAACTTTTTTGCTATAAAAGTTCCGACTAGATTTGTTAGTGTAATTAAAGAAACCGACATTTACGTTCGATAAATTTTTTTTTAAAAATCATTTTGAGTTAAAACGATTTTTAAAAAAAATTTTTATTTTTGGAAATGTATGCAGAAATAAATATTTACGGAAATGAGATGGAACTCAAGTTATACTACTCATACCCTCCCAAAATAACTCGCAAGTTTGAAATGTCTCGTAAAGGTGAGTTGGAAACTGTTCTTTCCCTGTCAAAAACAGAAATGGAGGATTTAAAGAGGGAACACCGTCTTTTGACATATTTTCCATCAAATGACAGAGTTTCTGTTATTCTGAAATTGTTGCAAAGGCTGTTTCCGAATGAAATGACAGATGTGTCAAAGGATTACCTAACTGAATTTACTGAGAGGTTGGAAAAGCTAAAGTGTTTTCCGGCATATTATTTCCTATAATCTGTTTAAAAAAATATATAACTATATATAAAATGGAGATTCTATTTTATAGTAAATACTCGCCAAACTCAAAATTTTTCCTACGAACTTTACAGGAAAACTCCATAGACATTCAGAAAATCTGTGTAGATAACAGAGATGTTCGTGACCAAATTACTAACTCAGCTGGAATAAAAGTTAGTAAAGTTCCCTTTATAATAAGGGATAACAACGGAACTTTGGAACTTTATGAGGATACTGATGTTTTCTCATGGCTTCGTATGAAAATACCAAAGAGTTCAATGGGAAACACAAAAATTCCTAGTTATACTACTCATAATAAAAACCCATCATCCTCTATGGGTAAAACCTCTCTAAACTTGGAAGATAACGAAATAAATAAAGAAAAATCAACAGAGGATTTTTCTGAACAACCAGAAATACCTGACGACATTCGAGACAGATATACAGTTCCAAAGGGAAAAGTCAAACCGTCTATTCCGGAGACAAATATTTCTGAACAAAAACATCCTAAACGTATTGTAAAAGAATCAGCGAAAGGAAACACGAAAATGGGTACGGATATCAAGAGTGCTATTGCCCGTATGGAACAGGAAAGAACCGAACTTGAGGAGGCTGAAAAGAAAAATAATCCTAGACAAATGCCTTCCGAATAAAAAATTTTAAAAATCCAAAATGATTTTATTTCTATTTTTTGGAATAAACCAAAGAATGTCTCAGTTTCCTCAAAAGAGTTTCGAAAAACTAACATTTCCCAGAATTTCTCCAAAAAGTATCATGGATACAGAAAAAATGTCAGGAATTCCTCCTCCGTGTGGAGCAAGGTTTTCTCCAATCTTTCCAGCACCTCCTCCAGACATGCCTTTGGGTCCAAACCCGCTGTTAAAAGTTGATGGTTTCAGTAGGGATAAAAATACGCATGTCCCAGAATTTTTTGACATGACGGATACTACAAAGAAATAAAAAATAAAAATGATTTTTTTAAAAATTTTGAAATTTATTTCAAAATGACTAGCGAAAACAAAGTAAATGAACAGCAACTAACTACTCCAGAATATATTCCTTGTTCGGAAGCTTTTACTATTACCAGTTATACTTCACATCCAGATACAACCGAAGAAAAAACGTCGGTGGAAAAAAATGAATCAAGAGAGACTTCCAGCAAGCCTGTGGATTTAACAGACATTCGAAGAGAGTTGCAGAAACAAAAACTAACGGTTGATGTGAATGCTGTTTATGAATCAAAAATGTTTGTAAAAGATGCGTCTGACGATGATGAAGAAACTGGAATTGATCCAGTCAATGACACAGGAATTGATCCAGTCAATGACACAGGAATTGATCCAGTCAATGACACAGGAATTGATCCAGTCAATGACACAGGAATTGAGAAAAAGGAAAAACGTCAGTCGGATGACGACTTTGATATCACAGAACCTCGAAAAAGAGTCAAGACTGAGCATGTGAAAGACCCAACAGACTCAAAGGAACCAGCAGACCATAAAGTTCCCCTGAATACAACAACAAATCTTTTCGATCTCGCACCCATGTTTAAGAAACAATGTGAAAAGTTGAGGAAAAAGATGGAAGCTAGAAAAAAGATTGATTACATCAATGTTGTTATTGGTGCGAGTTTTATTATTGAATGTTTCCTTCAGTTCTGTGTCTACAGAAATCTGTTTCCTTTGATATTTCTATCTTTGACAGGAGTTATCTCAAAAATGGGAAGTATTCCAGACATATTCATGAAAGAATACATCTTTTATTTTATTGTGTTTTATGCAGTTTTTGGATTAACCACAATCATTTCTGTTATTTTTGATAAATTTACCTTTTTTGGAAACTTTGGACTTTTTGGATTATTTATTACTACGGTTTTTTCGAAAAAACTATCAGATCTAGAATTTTAACGGAATTTCCAATATTTTAAAAAAATTATTTTTTTTTAAAATGTCTTGCAAACCTAAAATCGCTGTTTGTTCCTTTGCGATAAATGATTGGTATATTTATGTTGTTAAATATGCTATAAAAGTTCTGAAAAATTACTGTGAAAAATACTCATACGATTTTTACTTTCCGAATATAACAGGAACTCAGAAAATGAACAGGCCAATACCTTGGTACAAAATTCCCGTGATTCTGAGTATTCTTCGAAATTACGATTTTGTGTTATGGGTAGATATTGATGGTTTTGTGGATATTTCCAAACCTCTGAATAATTTTATAGAAAGACTGGGAAATAAACACATGCTCTGTTCAAAAGACTGGAATAATGTTCTTAATACTGGAATAATGCTGTTTCGAAATTCACCTTTCTGTCATGCTCTGTTAAATCTGACATGGACAAATAAACAAGAGTTTGACCCAAATTTTCATGAACAGGCTTCCATGGGTCAGATATATGCCAACAATAGACTCAGCTCTCAGACTTTTATAGAAATATTGGATTTTAACGAAAGAAACAGCCTTTACTGTTATTGGGGTGAATATATACCAAATAACAGTTTCTTTGTTCATATTGCTAGGTGTATTCACGATCCTAACGGTTTTATAACAACAATGGATATTTACTGCCCGATAAAAATGGATGAGGAAACTGAGGAAAATTTTGTGGAAAGAAAGGAATGGCTGATGAATCATAACAAATCTCATACAGATATATTGGGTTGGATAGACGGAACTAAAATTCCTCAACCGTCAGCAAGAATTTTTAAATAAAAAAATATTTAAAAATAAAAATGGAAGAAAAGTTATCTAGACAAGTATTTCGATATCATGCCATACCTCAAAGGGAAAAGAGAGCTCTTGTGAATAAATATAACTCCGTGAATGAATTCGAGAAATTTGTTCTGCGTTTATATGAGGAAAATCCTGATGAAAATTTCTGGCATGACCCAACTTTCTATAAACTGGAATCTTTATATCAAAATCCTAATATTTCGGTTGAATTTATATTAAACCATCCCAATATTTTTAATCAAAACCCTAGATTTTTATTTACTAATCCAAACTATGTTGAGTATGCCCAAGATCATGGAATAGATATAACTAACATGTATGATTCATTTGAAGGTTGTGGAAATTCCGAACTTCCTCTATATAAGGGAGTTTTTGATAGAATTCCTCAAGAAAATATTCCATTTTTCATATCACGCAATCGTTATATAAATCTAAAGTTTTTGATAGAGGAGAAAGTTGATGAGGAGCATCATCAAGAACTTGTATTCAATCCAAACACGTCTCGTTCAGATATTTACGAATTGTATAGACCATCGGAGTTCACAGTTCCAGTATGGGCTATACATAATTCCAATTTATCTGCGAGAGATATCTATGATTTAGGAATAAATAAATACGAAAACCCAAACATATCAAGAGATGATTATTTTATATTAACTTCTTTAGACCCAAGGGGTGAAGATAAATTTGTTTATAACCCCAATTTAATTTTGACAGATATTATGGAAAATTTCAGTGGAGATTTTATACAATTTTTCGCAAAATCTCCGATGCTGTATGAATATGACGTATTTGGTGATGAGAATTCTCTGGCTACAATGACTCGAAATGATAGATTGTTATTCAGATATTGGTTATCTAATCCAAATGTAGATTTCGAAAAATTTAACATTACCCACAGAGAATTTCTTTTGGATGAAATGGGTATCGGTAAGTGGCTCGGTCCCTATGACCCTGTTAAATTTAAAGAGTTATATTTAATGGATGAGGAAAACAAGTCAGCCTATAGAACTCTCACAAGATTACCGAGTTATAAAAATATAGAAGGTATTGAGTATCTACCTCTTGACATTCGAGGTCATATCGGAAAATTTCTGGGTGTGCCTCATGATTCCAGAAATTATAACGTGGAACCTCTGAGGGAACTGAAAAGACATGGTTCTCCTGTAAGGGAATCCAGAGGTTCTCCTGTAAGGGAATCCAGAGGTTCTCCTGTAAGGGAATCCAGAGGTTCTCCTGTAAGGGAATCCAGAGGTTCTCCTGTAAGGGAATCCAGAGGTT
>JACCDN010432002.1_pt1 | contig 19197 bp, 18 predicted proteins | sample 7441691 | NCBI WGS metagenome assembly JACCDN01 (sample SAMN15323439, study PRJNA562643) | freshwater metagenome | isolation source: river surface water | place: USA:Blue River Watershed | collected 2017-08-16 | reverse complement strand
AACAAAAGAGCTAATCGCTCCAATGTATTTTGAAGGCAATACTAACACTGAAATTTTTAACCAATGGATTGAAAAATTTTTAATTCCTGATCTAAAGCCGAATCAGGTTGTGATTATGGACAATGCCGCTTTCCACAAATCAAAAAAGACGATAGAGCTTATAGAGTCAGCGAGATGTAAACTTCTCTACCTTCCACCATATTCTCCCGATTTTAATCCAATCGAACAAAAGTGGGGACATATAAAAAATATTGTTAAGAAAATCAGGGGTCGGTTTAAAGATTTTAATGAGTGTTTGGAGGGGGTTTTAAAGTATCAATAGATTTTTAGTTTGGTATATTATCTGCAGGAGGTGTAGTAGTATAAACCAGATCACAATTTATACAAGAGACCAAGGGAAGGCTCATAAATTCAGGTTCTTTTCTTGAAGCGCATGAGAGGCTGGTCAATTTTTTTTGATCAATAGATCTCGCTAAAAAAAAGAGCTTTTTTTGCTTTTACAAATAGGGCATCTAGTTAAGGATTGAGTCATTTTTACCAAAATAGATTAATTATCTAATTCTTTAGATAGTAAATTGAGCAATCTAGCTGAAAAATTATTAGCGCGTTCAATAAATTGGTTAATTCTAGCTGAAAAAATATTGTAAAAAAGTACCGCCGGAATTGCGGCAAAAAGTCCAAAAGCGGTTGCAAGTAGAGCTTCGGCGATACCTGGCGCCACCACTGCCAGGCTGGTATTTTTGCTAATTGCAATTCCTTGGAAGCTGTTCATAATTCCCCAAACAGTGCCAAATAGCCCGATAAAAGGTGCGGATGAGGCGGTGATTGCTAAAAAATTTAACCCCTCTTCTAATTTTTGCATTGACTGGTTGGTAGCGATTTGCATTACGCTACTTAATCTTTCTTTTAGTGAATTTTTCTTTTCGCCATCATTAATTATTGCTTTAATATTATTTGATTTCCATTCTGCAATTGATGCAAGAAAAATGCGGGCCATAGGATGATTATCATTTTCTTTGGCTGCTAAATTAATATCTTCAAGCAGCATTGAATCAAACACCTCTTCAAATTTATCGCTACGATTTTTCAATATCTTAAATTTTAACCATTTGTCAAAAATAATCGACCATGACCATAATGACGCTAAAATTAACATTCCCATTACCATTTGAACAACAATATCCGCCTCTCTGATTAGGGAGATTAAAGAAACTGAAGATGATGCAGCGTTAATCATGTTTATAGTTTAATTTAGCTTTTAATAATATTTTTTTAAGAGTCTTAAAATTGCATTTATTTTAAACTTTTGGCAAGAGAATTTTTAAAAAATATTAAAAAAGGTACCAGCTATCTTTTTAATGGCTGTGGTCAATAGATTTTTTGCTGCGGCAGGTCTAGATCTTTTGGGGCGATGCGTTCTATTTTTATATGGTTGGTTTCTTTGAAATGTTTTAAAAAATCTATCATCTCATCTTTATTATCAAAGGTTTCAACTTCAGAATCTGCTTTATTTACTGTTACAACTCCTTGTAAATGATCATATTCATGTTGAAAAATGCGGGCAGTGTAGCCTTCGAGGATTTTTTTTATGTTTTGGCCTTCTAAATTATTATAGCTAACCAAAATTTTACTATAGCGCTTTACATTTGCTAATTTGCAAATACCAACATCTTGGATGGTTGAAAAACAGCCTTCCCAAAACCAATTAGTATCTGGGCTAAGAATTTCAAAGCTAGGATTAATTACGATTTCCATATTTCCTAGGCTAGAATCAAAACTATAAAGAAAAACCTGCCTAGAAATTCCAATCTGTGGAGCGGCAAGTCCCGATGCCGGAGTGGTCACAACAAATTCTCTAAGTTGCGCAACAATTTTCTTTGCCTGCTCTAAACCATTTTTGGTTAAAGGAATTTTTGCTGCTTTTTTGGTCAGACAATTAGTTGGATCTTGATATATTGTTACTATCTTTACGGTCATATTTGCCAAAAAAAGTTAGATTAATAGTTAAAATAATATTCTTTTTTTCTTAAAAAAACAAATTATTTTGGTATAAAAAATAGCAACAATATCAGGGTTAAGGCGATAATTGAGGGTGGTAGAATCAGTCCTGAATCTAAGTCGGTATCCTTGGCTAGGGAGGTTTCTTGTTGTTCTAAATTTGGGTTTTGATTATTTTTTAGAAACATTGGGTGAAATAATCTGATGGCAAAAATTATCAGCAATAATTGATTGCAGGTAAGGATAATTATTGGCGATGATAATTGCTGATCAAACAGGGTTTTGATTAGTAAAAATTTTTCAAGCAGGCCAAGTCCGGGGACGATGCCAATCATATTTAAAAAGGCAAAAATCATTAAAATAGTGGTAATTTTTAACTTATAAAAGAGGGCGGTAATTTCTTTATTTTTTACTTGTTTTAAAAAAATTATGATATTTGCAAGAGTAAAAAAAACCAATAATTGTGATAATAAAAAATTGATGGTAATCATAAAAATCTTATCAATTTTTGCTTGCGCAAAGATAAAAATTACAAGCAAAGCATAAATCAGCTGATTAAAAAATAAGTAAAAAAATGATGATTTTAAATTGCGGGCAAAAATCGCTAAAATTGCGGTTAGCAGCATATTAAATGAGAAAATATAATAAAAATATTGGCTGGTAACAGCTTTAATTACCGCACTAAACATCGTCAATCCGAAAATCTGAGTCAATAATTTATCAAAAATAAATATCTGAACCAGCCCAAGACCAAGAGCAAAAAATATAAAAATTTCCAGCGGGCTAAAATTAATGTTTCGATATAATAAATAACCACAAAATAAATTGAGTAAAAACAGGCTGGCAAAATATAGCAACAATAACGCCAGATAATGATTGGTATTTTCGATATTGGCTAAAATAGTTGTTTTTGAATTAAATTCGAGATGGTTGCTGAATTTGTAAGTGATGATAATTGCCAAAAATAGCAAAATTGATTGTAAATAAAGTGTGAAGTTACAAATAATAGTGCCGGAATTTTTTAGCTCTTTTTTATATAAAAATTTAACTGCAAAAAAATGATACCATATGATCAGACAATTGTAGAAAAACAAAATTGTCAGTAGATTCTTTGCTGTAATTATAAAGTTTATCAGGCTGATCAAAATGGCAAAAAACATCTGAAATTCAAAGGACTGAATGACGCTATTAAATTTAATCTCCTTATTTAGCTGCAAAAATCTACGCAAATAGAAGCTAAAAATTAACCATATAAAGCCAAATAAAAATAAAAATTTTAGATTCGATGAATCAATAAAAAAGCTAATTGCAAGATTTGAATTAGCTCTAATAAAATCAATATTATTATATTCTTGATAATTAAAACTTTGATAGAGGCCAGCTAGGCTGCTTAGAAATAATATCGGGGCGGCGGTGATTAAAAAATTTAATATTTGATCTGAATTTTGATAAAATCTAATCGCCAGGCAGTTAACTAGGGGAATAAGGAGAATAATTAAAAGTAAAATCTCGGTTTTATTCATGAGATAATATAATTAGCAATTTGTAAAGTTAGTTCATTTAGACTATTTGCTCCAAGAGATAAATAAATTATAGCAATAATTATGATCCAAAAAGAAATTAAATAAAGGAAGTGATTTTTGCTTTCAACCTGCTTGGTTTGCTTAATTTGAGGCTGGTCAAAATAAAAAGCTTTAATCAATTTAGTCACCAGATTCATTTGTACTAAAATTGAAAAGATTAAAGCAATCACAAAAATTAACTCTGGGCCAAAATTAAGACTAATGGTCGCCAAGTGCCAATTGGCTAAGAATAAGATAGTTAACGGAAAGCCGGCAATGAAGAAAATTATAATTTTTAATGGCAAAATTAACAAAAAATGATCCTTTCTAACATTTGCCAGCTTAAGGATTGAGGAGGTTTGGTAATTTCTTTTTAAAAAAGTGGCAAAAATAAAGATAAAGATATTGATCAGGCTAAAATTTATGATATAAAAGAAAGCGGCCTGCAAAGCCTCTATTTTGTTAATGGCAATTGCAGCGATAATAAATCCAAAATTATTAAGACATAAATAAGAGGCAATTGATTTAAGATGCTTTTGATTGGATAGTTTAAATATTGAGTAAAAAATCAGTGCTAGCGAAATCAAGCCCAGGGCCAAAGGAAATATTGGGGTAGAAAATAAAAAATCCTGACCAAATAGAAAATAAATAAATCGTAAAACCAGATAAATTCCGATATTGGTTTTAACAAATAAAGTATCAAAGGCCAAAAAATCAGCAATTAATTGCGGGCTATGAATTTTTTTAAAATAGAGCCAAAAAGGAAAGAAACTAGCGGTAATTGAGAGTGAGATCAGGGTAAATATTATCGCTAAAAATTGCCAGTTGGTTTTAGATAAAATTGGGATAAGGGTAATGATTTTATCAAAGCTACTTTCTTGACAGCTTAAAAAAATTGTCAGAAAAGCAAATAAAATTATTAATTTGGCGGTGACCAGAAAACAATAATATCGAAATTTTAATTTTGATAGGTTGAAATCTTTGGTGATGGCAAAATTAGCCAGAAAGGCAAAGGAGTAAATTTCAATAAAAAGGTAAAGATTGAGAATATTATTAGTAGTAAAAATTCCAATTACACTAAAAAGATGAAGTAAAAAAACTCCGTAAAAGACTGGAGTGTTAGAATTGATAAGGGTTTGGTTGATGTCGCTACGATAATAAAGTAAAATAATTAATTTGGTAAAAATTACCAATAGCAAAAAGAATATCCCAAGCAGATCAAGCTTGAATTCTAAAGCAATTGATATTGCCGATAATGCAAAATCATTGGCGATTATTTTATGGTGAAAAATTTCTGGTAAGATTTTTATTACCAAAAAAAGTAATGAAGTTACAGTGCCAAGCGCAATTAAAAATGGTAATCGCTTTTTTTTAAATAATAGACAACATAAGGAAGAAATCAGGGGTAAAAAAATAATCAAATAAATATTGCTGATTAAATTCATGGGCAATTCATAAGCGCTGCGAACTCAGCAAATAAATAACTGCTATCAATTGGACCAGGTGAGCTTTCTGGATGATATTGTACTGAAAAAGCCTTGCAATCCTTTAATCTAATACCTTCAATCGTTTGATCAAATAATGAGATATGGGTTATTTCAGCATTTTTTGGCAAACTGTCTTTATCGACACTAAAACCATGATTTTGGCTGGTAATTTCGACTTTATTAGTGATTAAATTTAATACCGGATGATTAGCGCCACGATGTCCATAGGCCATTTTACTGGTTTTAGCTCCAATTGCAATTGCTAGTAATTGATGACCAAGGCAGATGCCAAATAACGGAATTTTATTTTCAAGCACTGCCAAAATCATCGGAGTGGAATATTTAGCAGTCTCAGCTGGATCGCCAGGACCATTTGATAAAAATACCCCATCAGGATTATGAGATTTTATTTCATCAAATGTTGCTTTAGCGCCAAGTACCGTCACCTCGCAGCCATTTTCAGTTAAAAAGCGCAATATATTTAATTTAGCGCCATAATCAATTGCTACTACTTTAAATTTTTTATTACTAATTTGATTATAGCAATTACGATTTTGATTCCAAATGCCAGGATTTTGAAATTGATAATCTTTATTTTGACTGGCAAGTGCCGCTAATTCTACCCCGCTTAGATCGCTTTTTTGATGCAACCCTTTGGTAATTTCGGCAATTTTGGTTGCTAAAAATTTTGGATCAGCAATTTTATCGTCAAAAATTATCGCTACATTTTTGGCGCCATTTTTTCTAATTAATTGGGTAATTTTTCGAGTATCAACATTAGTGATGGCAGTTAATTTATTAGCAATTAACCAATCATTTAAATTAGCTTCTGATCTGTAATTAGAAGGGTCAGTAATTGCCTGGCGCATAATTAAGCCATGAGCTCTTGGTTTTAATGATTCCATATCTTGCTGGTTGACTCCAACATTACCGATATGAGGAAAAGTAAAAGTAATAATTTGTCCCAAATATGACGGATCAGACAATATTTCCTGATAGCCGGTAGCTGCAGTATTAAAACAGATTTCACCAAATACCGTGTCCTTACTACCAGCGCCAGCACCAATAAAATAGGAGCCATCGGCCATGATTAGGGCGGCATTTTTTATAGCAAGATTCATAATTTATCTATTGATCGAATTTTAATTTAAATTTATCACCTCACTTCTAACGTAAAAATTTTCCTGGATTGTAACGCGGCACTCCCCGTACTCTCAACCCTCTTCTTACAAGGTTTATTTTTAACTCATTAAACCGATAACATCAAGCATTCTTAGCGAAAATGCCCATTCATTATCATACCAGGCAGCGATTTTAACCAGGTTCTTTTCAATTACTCTGGTTTGGGTTAAATCGAAGCATGAGCTAAAGGGACTATGATTAAAATCAATTGAAACTAGTGGCTCATCAACAATTTGGATAGTTCTTTTGAGTTTAGAATTGCTGTTGACGGCGTTAATTATTGCATTATTTATTTCTTCAATGGAAGTTGGTTTTTTGGCGATAAAAGTTAAGTCAATCATTGAAACATTTGCGGTTGGCACTCTGATTGCTGAGCCATCCAATTTGCCTTTTAACTCTGGTAATACCAAGCCAATTGCTTTGGCGGCACCGGTAGAAGTTGGTATCATTGATAGGGCCGCGGCTCTGGCGCGCCTTAAATCTTGATGAGAATTATCAACGATATTTTGATCATTAGTATAAGAATGAATTGTGGTCATCAGGCCTTTTTCAATGCCAACCACGTCATTTAAAATCTTGGCAATTGGCGCCAAACAATTAGTAGTACAAGATCCAATTGAAATCACCTCATCATTTTTGGTTAGAATTTCATCATTAACCGAATAAATAATAGTTTTAACATTATCTTCTTTTGCAGGAGCTGAAATAATCACTTTTTTAGCGCCGGCAATGATATGCTGCCTAGCATCAGCAAATTTGGTAAATATGCCGCTACATTCTAAAACAATGTCGATTCCAAGTTCTTTTGATGGCAATAATTTTGGATCGCGATGATTAAAAAATAAGATTTTTTGATCATCAACAATCAAAGAATTATCACTAATCTTTACTTCTTTATTAAAGCGGCCATGAATTGAATCATATTTAAGCAAATGTTGTTGCATTTTTAGTGCAGCTGGACTATTTACTGCAACTAATTCAATATTTTGATAGTCATTTTTATTTTCAAATAACGCCCTTAATACACATCGGCCAATTCTGCCAAAACCATTAATGGCGATACGAGTTTTCATAATTTTTTAAAATATTTATGTTGTTAATAATTTATTTTTTACTAGTGCTGACAATAATTAGCGGTCTATTTGGATTATTTTTTTATCAGGAATATGTAAAAAAAATCTCTTGCCTTTCAGTTGCTTATAGCAGTTTTTTGGTGCTTTTAGTGATCTTATCTGGCAAAAGCAGTAAAGCTAATGAGTTAATTTTGATCATGGTTACTATTTTAATTATTTTTGCAATTAATCTGTTAATTGGAATCACAATCATCTCTAATATAAATAAGACAAATAAAAAATCAAATTATCCAAATTAGTAATTATAATTCCAGATCAGATCAAATGCTGATAAGGTTAGCGCGAAACTGAAAGGAACGGTAAAATTATCATCGATATCTAATAATTTTGGCCTTGCTTCAATTATTGTTGCTACAAATAAGGCAAAGAAACCAAAAATATAAAATGAAGCGCTGGCGTGATAAGCAATTGCGCAGCTAATTAACACTATAATACCGCTAATAAAAAAAGTAGCTGAGCCATAAAAGGTTTTTTCAAAGAAAGGCGGGCTGTCATAGCTTTTGCCAATAATTGCAGCGGCTGAATCGCAAATAATCAAAATCAGTGCTGCCAAGACCGCAATTTCTGATTTAAATAGCAAGAAAATCATAGTAAATGCCAAGAAGGCATAACTGGCCCCACAAAATTTATTTGGTTGTAGCTCATGCTCACGCAGGATGGGTCCAAAAATTTTGACAAAATAAGATTGAATTTTTGGATTTTTATTACGATAAAAATCAAATGCGAGGGTAATGATTGAAACTGGAATTAGTATCAATAAAAGATTCCATCTGCCCAAAAAATGGTAACCAATAGGTACCACTACTAGTAATAAATGAAAAATCTTGCGACAAACCTCGTCTTTAATATCAATAATTGATGCCATATTAGAATATTTTATTTAACTAATTTCGTCCAAATTTACAAAATATGGTCTAATTTTAATTTAATCGAACTCATTTCTTCAGGAGTTAGCTCTAAGAGTAATTGGTCTTTCAATTTTAGCGTAAAATCTTCTAACTCATCAAGGATTTTGAGTACTTCAATTGCCTCTGAGGGCAGTTGATCTGATTTTTCTTCAAATAATATTTTTGGATTTATCATAAAATTTTATTAGAAATATATTATAAAAAATTATAATTTATACAATTAATAATATTATAGTAAGTTATTTGTTAATAACAACAAAATAATTCATTTTGCGCAAATAGCAACTAAAGCAGGCAGTTATGCATATTATCTGCTATATTTGACAGGATATAATCATAACCATTTTTATTCAAGCCATAATTTTCTTGATTGCCAATTAAGTCAAGAATCATGAATTTTATATTGGCATTATTAGCTAAATTCAGGCCAGTGTTCTTTTCTTCCCCCGGTTCACCAAAAATGCATTTTACATTCTTTTCTTTGATCAATTGATTTATTTGCTTGAGATCTTTAATGGTTAATTCTTGATCCTCATAGGCGGTTATTGCTTTAACCTCTTTAATATCAAAATAATCTTCAAAATAGCGATAACCATCATGATAAACCATAAAATTGTGATTTTTAATAGCGGCAATCTGGGTTTTAATTTTATTGTTGGTATTTTTTATTTCCAGGATAAATTTTTCTAAATTAAGCTGGTATTTTTTAGCGTTAGATGGATCAATTTCTGAGATTTTAAGAGTTATAAACTCGGCTATTTTAATAGCATTATCTGGGTTTAGCCAGATATGAATATCATTTTTATTGGCATCATTTTTTTGTGGCAAAATTTTTAATCCCGGAATTTTAATTAATTGCCAAAATTGTGGCTTTTTACGCCCTGACATTAAAATCATTTTTGGTATAAAACTTTCTAAATCATCGCTAATGTAAAAAACCAAATCAGCATTTTTAATATTTTTAATATCTGATGGTTTTAGTTGGTAATTATGTTCAGAAAGTTGATGACTGATAATTAAATGGCTATTTTGGCGATCTTTAGTAATTGACAAAATAATTTGATAAATCGGATTAATTGAAGCCACAATCACTGGGCTATCTGTCTTATTATCAACCACATCATTATGCTTAGCGTTAGCATCTAGCCAAGTAAAAAAAAGCAACAGAAATACTGTAAATCTTAATAAGCGGAAGAACATTGGTTTTATAATTTATATTTGCTCCTAATGGCGTCTTGAAGTAACTGTTTTAAAATTTCTCGATCTTTGAATCTAATTTCCACATCTAAAAAAGCTATTTTTTCTTGCCATGATTTTGAAAATTTTATCCAGTCCTTTTTGGTAGTAATTAATTTTGCCTGATTTTTATTTGCAAGCTCTTGTAGCTCTTCTAACTCAAAATCTTGATAGGTCTTATGATCATAAAAAGATCTTTTTTCTATTAGCTGCATATTTTTACTTTCAAGCAAAGTAAAGAATTTTTGTGGATAGGCAATACCACAAAAAGCAATTAATTTATGATTTAAAAAATCATCTAAATTGTTGGCAACTAGCTCAGCGCCAATAATTATCGGTGGTTGCTGCCGATGGTTAATATCAAGTAAGTTTTTAATTTTAGTTGTTAAAATTTGATGTTGATCGTTGATGACAATAATAATGTCAACTGCATTAATGCCGGATTTTATAGTCTGGCGTAGGGGTCCGGCTGGAATTAAAAAACCATTACCAAAGCCGATATTGCCATCAATTACTAAAATTTTAAGGTCTTTTTTTAAGGAATTATTTTGTAGCCCATCATCAATAATAATTGCCTGCAGTTTTTTTTGGGCGTAAAGATCAGAGATTTTTTTTGCTCCTTGAAATCGATTTTGACTAATGAAACTTGGTGCGATCCGAGCAAGCAATAGGGGCTCATCACCATATTTTAGTCCTAAATTTTCATTTAAATCACTCTTATTGGTTGCAACCAAAGCAAAATCCTTGATTTTTGCCTTATAACCCTTACTTAAATAAACAAAATCTATTGCTAATTCTTGTAAAATTTTACCAATCGCAATTGCGACCGGAGTTTTTCCTGATCCGCCAACATTTAAATTACCGATACAAATTGTAGTTAGTGGAACTGCTTTTGGAGTTCTAAAAAAATTAACTAACCAAAAGCCAAGTAAATAAATTAAGCTAAAAGGCAGCAAAATATAAGGGCTAAAGCTTTTTTTTAACCAGAATTTTGGAGTTTTTATAAGCAATTGGAATTCTCTTTTAAATCAAATAATTCTTTACAATATTTACTAATGCGGCTGGTAAAATTGGTTTGCCAATTAAGGTATTCATGCCGCAATCATTAGCTCTTTTAAAGGTTTCCTTGTCAGTATCGCCAGTTAGTGCGATAATTGGAATTTTCTTAAAATTTTTAAAATTTTTAAATCTTGTTCCATCTCTAATAATTCTTGTTGCTTCAAAGCCATCAATTACCGGCATTTTTGCATCCATTAAAACCATATCGCAAGTTTCTTTTTCTAATAATTCAATTGCTTCTTGGCCATTTTTGGCGGTATGAACTTTAAAACCAAAATTCTCTAAGAATCTCGAGGAAAATTTTAAATTGGTTTCTTCATCATCAACTAGCAACATTGTTTTACCAAGGGCGTATTTTGAAAGATTAGCTAGTGATTTAGGATTATCGCCAAGTTTTTCAGTAAAAAACCATTTATCAATTGTTTTGCTAATAACTTCTCTATTGACTGGCTTATGAATAAAATCATTCATGCCAAAAAACATCGCTCTTTCTTTAGAAATTCCTTCCGACAGGCTGGTGGTAGCAATAATTGGTACCTTATCATAATTTATCACTATTGATTTATCAATATTTTTATAGTTACCGCTGCGGATTATTTTTGTTGTTTCATAGCCATTTAATACCGGCATTTCAACGTCCATAAAAATCAAATCATATCGTTCTTTGCTGATTTTTTCGAGCCCCCTTTCGCCATTAATTGCTATGTCAACTAATTTAACCGAGTCGGATAATATATGTTTTATCGTCATAGAACAGATGTCATTATCGTCTATTATCAGAATCTTTTTTTGCTTTAAAATTTTGCTTTGAATTTCCTTAATTTCCGCTGATTTGTATAATGGGAACGATAATTCAAATTCGGTCCATTTGCCAAATTCTGAACTGCATTTTATATCACCTCTAAAGCTCGCCATGGTTCTTTTACAAAAAGAAAGTCCCAAGCCAGTTCCGCCTTCTTTATCGGAACTAAAGAAGCTTTGAAATATCTGCCCTATTTTTTCTGTGCTAATTCCCGGCCCGTAATCTTTTACCTTAATTATATTTCTTGAAGCTTCTTTTTTAGTGGTAATTTCTATTTTAAAGCCTTCTTTATCCTTGTAATATAAAGAGTTCTTGATCAGGTTAAATAATATATAAACAAATAAATCTCTATCACCAAAAAACTCAAAATCATCATTTAAGTTAACATCAATTAATCTCTTATCACTCATGTTTTTATAGCCATAATCATTAATTGCATTTTTAATTTCCTGACTTGCTGTGATGCGAGTAAATTTAGACATTTCAATTCCTTCTCCTCTCATATTTGCTAAAATCGAATCGATAATTTTATTACCTCTTTTAATAATAACGCCGCTCTGATCAATCGCATTATAGATTTCAATCAAATTAGCCTTATCAATTTTATATTCAATGTTGGGACCGGAGATTAAATCTGTAACTGGTCTATTTGGCAGTGATATACGTATGTAATCTACAGCATTAATTATTGAATTAAGTGGATTACGCATTTCATGGGCAATTGATCCCGCAAGAGACTTAAGAATTTCAGATTTTTCTGTTGCCAATATTCCCTTTACATTACTATAACTGAAAGAAAATCCTACAATTACACAAAAAGAAAATACTGGTATCATTGTAAATATCATGAAATGAAGATTGAAATTTACTAATTCCGGGGAGTTTCCCATCGAGTATAAGACTGCAAATAATACCGAGAAAAATAAACTGAAAGGCAATAATACATATTTTGGCACCATCATGATAATAAAAAACACCATTGCAGTTTCTGCCATACACCAGGTTACTGAAAATCTATTACAGATTAATTGTGCGGTGAATACAAAGGGCATGTTGTAAGATGCTGCTAGGAACCAGTATATGGGTATTAATTTACGAAAATATCCTCGCCAGAATTTAATGGTAAGAAGGATAAGGCAGCTTATTGCACCAATAATTCTTAAAGTGAGATTCTCATAAGGCTGCGGATCGATATATTTCCACAAAATATAATATAACGGATGACCAAAAAGTCCTGCAAGACCAAGAATTACAGTTCCATAATATCCTGATAATTTAGCATTTTCATCGAGAGCTTCTTTAAACCAATAAAAAAACTTCATAAAGAAATTTGCAGATTTTTTTACCTCACCTTCTTCCATTATTTATAAAAATCTTTATAATTTTTTTAGTAAGCATTACTTGATATCATGGTGCTTTTCAAAAAGAAAAATTTATTGCACTAAAAGACATTCCGGCGCTTCCAACCCAAACGAGCACCTTATCATTACTTTTTAATTTGCCCTCTTCTTTAGCAAGTACCATGGCAGCTGGAACCGAAGCTGATACCAAATTGCCAGTTTTTTGATATATGTGATATATTTTATCCTCTATCCCAATTGCTTGTCCATATTTGTGCCATTCTGCTTTAGAGGATGCATGAGTAAAAACAATATCAAGCTCTTTTTTTGAATCTGGTAAATTTCGAAATAATTCAGTAGCTTCAATTGCTGCAGTTTGATGTAAATTAACCCCATAAGATGTAAAATGCATAGGGCCATTACTGGCCATTTTTTCAGTTAAGTCACAATATTTTTCATATCCCGGTAACGGGATTACGCACAGATCAGACAAATCTGCTCTTGAAGAAAAACTAAAGCTAAAATTAGCACTATCATCTGGGGTTAAAATAGTACAGGTAGCAGCCTCTCCAACTGTAAATGTAGGAAAAGTATATACAAGCTGATCATTATTTTTTAAGGAGTAATTATCAATTAAAGGACCGGCAGTGACGGTAAATTCTCCATTAACTATCATGGCGTTTTTATATGCGCCTGCTTTAAACAGACTGTCGACAACCTGTAGTGCTGCTGACCAACTCATGCATGCGTCAGTTAAGTCAAAACAGCGAACCCTATTCATACCTAAAGAATGAGCAACTGAATAGCTGTTACCGGGCTCAAGAAATCCTTTGCCGATGCCGACATAAATTAATAAATCAATATCATTTTTGCTGATATTTGCATTGTTCAAAGATATCTCAACTGCATTTTTAATATGATCTATCGGCCTTTCATTTTTTGATTTATCAAGCCAATAACGATTTTCTGCTCCGGTTTTTTTAAGAATAGCCGCTATTTTTCTTAAGGTTTGTTCTAAGTTGCCAGAAAAAGTATTTTTTGAATAAAATCTTATCTGATCAATTATATCTTGATTTGTCAACTTCCAAGATGGCAAGCTAAGTCCTATAGATTGTATTTTCATTTTGTTTGAATATAAAATTATTTAATTAGAATCTTGTTTTTAATTATACAAATTTGAGCAAGTCTTACTAGAAAAATTCACTGACTATAAGGTGCATTTGAAATAGTAAAAAACAGTTAACAATTACCAAGTTAAGCAATAGTTTTTAATTGTGTTTCAAAATATGACAGTGAAAATTGACATTGAATATTTATGCTAGATTTATTAAATAAAGATCAATATTATGGGACAAAATTGCTCAATTCGATCAATTATTTTATGATATAACTTCCTTAAAATTTAACCAATTTTTAGACTATGAAAATTACTAACAAAATTATTTTGATTTTAACTGCCATCACTCTGGCTTCCTGTGCAGCGCTTGGTACTGCAATTGATAAGAAAAATCTTGATGTGCAGACTAAAATGACTAATACCATCTTTTTAGATCCGGTTGCACTAAATAAGAGAACTATATTTATACAGATTCGTAATACTTCTGATAAACCAGAATTTAGAATTGAGTCTGAAATTAGAGCCAGAATTGCTGAAAAAGGTTATAGAGTTGTTGATGACCCAGCAAGGGCGCATTATATATTGCAGGCTAATATTTTACGGGTTGGTAAAATTAGCCAGTCTGCAGCTGAACAATCTTTTGCTGGTGGCTATGGTGACCTTGCGGCTGGTGCAGTTGCTGGCGGCATGATTGGTGGCGGTGGCAATAAATCCACTAGCGGTACTGTTGCTGGCGCATTAGTTGGTGCTGGAATCGCTTTTGCGGCCGATCATCTAGTAAAAGATGTTTATTACTCAGTGATTACTGACTTGCAAATCTCAGAAAGAACTGGAAATGGCGTTGAAGTTACCAATAGATCTAATCATGATCTTGCGCAAGGTAATAGCGGATCTACTAGATCTAGTTATAAAGAAGTTAATAATCTAAAAAGATACCAAACCAGAATTCTAAGCTTTGCCAACAAGGTTAATCTAGAATGGGACGAAGCTTCAAAAGCATTAGTGCAAGGCTTAACTAACTCAATTTCTGGGATGTTTTAAAATTCTCCAAAAATCCTAACAACATAAGATATCGTAAGGAATGGCTCTATTGAACCATTCCTTACCTTTGAATCAATTTCAATATTTACGAATTGTTGCATCTTGACATGGACAAATGGAGGGGTTCAAAAGAGCGCTACTGCCTGGTTAACTTTTCAACCAGTGCTGATTAACCCTTATAAATCAAGCCCTCAAAGGCCATTACAAAATTTTTTGATATAAATTACCCTCAATTGTCATCCCTTGCGAAAGCGGGGATTCGTCAATTGACAGTTATGATGTTGCCAAATCGATCCCCGCTTATGAGGGAGATGATAATTGAGGTAGTTGATTTTTAACCAGATAGTGGTGGTCAATAGACTCTTCTGGCAACCAAACTCTTTCCAAGCGCTTTGAGCTTCTATTGACGTTTTCCAGCTCTAAGATTCAAGGGTAAATCTATTTAAAAAAATCTGCTACCTTAGAAAAGAAGCTTTCTGATTTAGGATGGTTAGATTTATTTGTCATTGATTTATCTAGCTGCATCAATAAATGTTTTTCTTCAGTAGTTAGTTTTATTGGAGTTTCGACGAAGATTTTAATATACATTTCTCCTCTTCTACCGCCGCTATTAATTATATTCATGCCTTTGGATTTAAGCCGGAATTGTTGGTTGGTTTGAGCGCCTTCAGGGATGGTTAATTTGGCGCGACCCCCCTCAATTATTGGCACTTCTACCGTGCCGCCAAGTGCGGCGGTAGTGAATTTTATTGGTACTTCACAAAAAATATCATTATCTTTGCGGTCAAAAAATGGGTGTTTTTTAATACTTATAAACACATATAAATCACCAGCTTCGCCACCCCGGGCTCCAGATTCTCCTTCGCCTGATAATCTGATGCGATTGCCATCTTCAACTCCAGCTGGAATTTTTACTATCAGATTTTTTTCTTTATTGATTCTGCCTTCGCCACGACAAATTTTACATGGATTTTTGATGGTTTGCCCGGTACCAGAGCATGCGCTGCAAGTTCTTTCAACGATGAAGAAGCCTTGCTGCGCTCTCACTTTACCGCTACCCTTACAGTTATTACAATTAACCGGCTTTTCATTACCTTCAGCGCCGCTGCCATTACAGCCAGAGCAGGTAGTTGGAATCACAAAGCCAATTTTTTCGTTACAGCCATTAAAAGCTTGTTCAAGGGTGATATCAAGATTATATCTGATATCTGAACCTCTGATTGCTGAGCTTCTTTTTTTACTACCTTTTGGTGAATCTCCAAATATATCGCTAAAATTACTGAAAATATCACTAAAATCAAAGCCAGAAAAATCATTAGCACCAGCTCTGCCATGGGAAGCGCCACCATTTTGAAATGCTTGGTGACCAAAGCGATCATAGGCTGATTTTTTTTGCTCATCTTTTAAAACTTCATAAGCTTCGGTAGCTTCTTTAAATTTCTTTTCTGCTGCCGGATTATTAGGATTGCGATCCGGGTGATATTGCATCGCTAATTTGCGATAGGATTTTTTAATTTCATCAAGACTAGCATTTTTACTAACACCAAGTACTTCGTAATAATCTCTTTTATTGTCAGACATTTTATTAATTTTTAATTTGTAAGTTTTTGCCAAAATTCGATTTTCTGGCATATCGAGGCGTGATAGATAATCATTTAAAAGGATAATTACAAGCTACTTTTGATGAAAATTTAAAAAAATCTAGCTTGAAATAAAAGTTGCTAAATAAATCATCCTTATATAGATTAGCCTCCCAGTCATTATCTAATAGTATCTAATTAGTATCTAAGGGCCACATTAAGAGGCTCTATTATAAATCAATCAATTGTTAAGGTTATAAAGAAACATGTTAAAAATTCGTCTTTCGCGTCGTGGTAGAAAAAATTTACCATATTATGTTATAGTTGTTGCTGATGCTACTTCTTCTAGAGATGGTAAATTCATCGAAAAAATTGGCTCTTACGATCCTTTGCTTGATAATCAAAATGAAAAACGTTTGGTTTTAAATAAGGAAAGAGCAGAATATTGGTTAAGTGTTGGCGCTCAGCCAACTGACAGAGTTACATCTTTCTTAACTGCAATTGGGGTTAAGGATGCAACAAAATATCAGGTAGAATTTAAGGCTAAATCCAAAGGTGATGGCGCTAAGAAAAAAGCTCTTGAAAGAATGAAAAAAGAGCAAGAGCAAGCTGCGCAAAGTCAAGAGTCAGAAGCTCAGCTAGAAGTAGCGTCTTAATAAAATTAACGATTAAAAATGTCTAAAATTTCTCTACCAAAAGAGATATTAGTTGCTACCAATAATAGCGGCAAATTCATAGAAATTAGCGATCTTTTGCAAAGCATCAATATTTCAGCGATTTTTGCCGCCAAATTTAACATTGCAGAGCCTAAAGAAACCGGCACCAGTTTTGCCGATAATGCACTTCTTAAAGCTAAATATTACGCTGCCAGGGCCAAATTATTTTCTATTGCTGATGATTCTGGCCTCTCAATTGACGCCTTAAATGGCGATCCTGGAATTCATTCTGCAAGATTGGCAATTGATGATAATGGCAATAAGAATTTTGCTATTGCCTTTGAAAAAATTGCCAAAAAACTACAGGAAAAAAATATCGATATTTTTAGTCAAAAAATAGCAGCTAGTTTTATTTGCAACCTTTGTTTATTTGATCCAAAAACCAAGTTCCATATTAATTTTGAAGGCAAGATCAATGGTCGAATCACTTTTCCGCCAAGAGGAGATAATGGTTTTGGCTATGATCCGATTTTTATCAAAGATGGCCATGATTTAACTTTTGGCGAAATGGAAAGTGAAGAAAAAGACAAGATCAGTCATCGCGCAGTTGCTTTTGCTAAAATGCTTGACTGGTTGCGTTTATCCTAATATCTTCTTCTAAAATTGCTCCTCTTGCAACTATAAAATAACAATATCACCGATATGAAAAAGCAAATATCAATTTTTGGTTCAACTGGCAGTATTGGCACCAATACCGTTGAATTAATAAAGAATAATCCTGATAAATATGAGATAATTGCTTTAGTTGCTGCCAGTAATGTTAAGCTCTTAATTGAGCAATCTTTACTGCTAAAGCCAAAATTTGTGGTTATTAAAAATCAAGAATCTTATCAATTACTTAAAAGTGAATTATCCTCTCTTAGGGGAACTGAAATTCTTGCCGGTGAAGAGGCAATCCTTGATGTGGCAAAAATAAAATGCGATTTATTTATTTCGGCAATAGTTGGCTCCGCTTCAATGTTGCCAACTTTAAATGCGATCAGGGCGGGGTCTAATATTGCTTTGGCTAATAAAGAATCTCTGGTTTGTGCTGGTGAATTTATGATTGAAGAAGCTAAAAGAAATAAGGTTAATCTGATTCCAGTTGATTCCGAACATAATGCTATTTTCCAAATTTTTGAAAATGATAATTTGGATGTCATCACAGACATTACCCTAACTGCCTCTGGTGGCCCATTTTTTAACAGTGATAAGGATTTATCAAAAGTTTCGGTCTCTGAGGCTGTAAAACATCCAAATTGGTCAATGGGAGCCAAGATTTCAGTTGATTCTGCTACCATGATGAATAAGGGTTTAGAGATGATTGAAGCCTATCGTTTATTTCCAGTTACCAAAGATCAAATCAAAATCCTAATCCACCCTCAATCAATAATTCATGGGTTGGTAAATTATGATGATGGTTCAACTCTGGCGGTACTAAGCAACCCAGATATGAAAGTGCCGATTGCTTATGCTTTATCTTATCCTAAAAGACTAAAAATTAACCATAATCAGCTAAATTTAGCCAAAATCAAAGAATTAACCTTTTTTGAAGTAGATGAGCAAAAATTTCCAGCAATCACACTCTGCAAACAAGCAATGTATGATGATGATAATTCTACCACCATATTAAATGCCGCCAATGAAGTAGCGGTAGAAAGATTTTTAAAGCAAGAAGTGGCTTTTAGCGACATCGTCAAAATCGTCGCCGCTAGTTTAAATAAAATACCAAATCAAAAACTGACTTCAATTGAAGATGTAATTGAATTTGATGGTCTGGCACGAATTGCGGCAAGACAGATAAAATTTTAAAAAATTCTTCCCGAGTTTATTGTCTTTGTAGCAACTAAAAGAAGTCTAAATGTGTTGCGGTTCTCACTAAAATCAAATTATTAGCTGTTATTTTATATATTAACAACCAGTCTGGCTCAATGTGGCACTGATAAAAGCCTTTATAGTTACCAAGCAATTGATGATTATAATTTTTAGCGGGCAGAGGTTCTTTGTAAGACTAATACCAAAATCCATCTATAATACAACATACTAATTGACAATTT
>JACCDN010005196.1_pt1 | contig 19197 bp, 13 predicted proteins | sample 7441691 | NCBI WGS metagenome assembly JACCDN01 (sample SAMN15323439, study PRJNA562643) | freshwater metagenome | isolation source: river surface water | place: USA:Blue River Watershed | collected 2017-08-16 | reverse complement strand
TTCCAGCCTCATGCCATTGGCCGTTGATATAGGCGGTAGATTGTAGAAGGCTAGTATCTTTGAGACGTGTAATCAGCATGACAAAACTCTGGGTCGTTGGGCGGGTTTGTGACGCTTACGGGCTTGCCTGCTTTTTTGGTTTGCGCCACACTGCGCATAATATGACGAACTGCGTTTTGCCGCGACCCCCCCTCTGCCATGGTTTTTTAACACGACGGGTTCTGGCCGTCTTCTGCAGCATCGTGCTGACGTTACTCCTGATCTCGGGTTGTGCAAGTACTGGCAACAAAGGGATTACGCGCTTTGGCACAGAAAACCTGTCGCCTACCGTGCAAGGTCAGGAAGTCACCATCATGGCCATGCATCTCATTGATACGGGCTACCAGTTTGGCGGCAAGAACCCTCAGGCAGGTCTGGACTGCAGCGGCATGGTGAGCTGGTTATACGGCCAGGCTGCCGAGTACCGACTCAGAGGTAGCGCTAAAGATATGGCACGCCGTGGTCGGGAGATCAGCCCGGCGGCGATTCGACCCGGTGATCTGGTGTTCTTCAATACGCGTGGCTTCAGCTATTCCCATGTGGGAATTTACATCGGCGACCAGCGCTTTGTGCATGCGCCAAATAGCAAGGGGAAAGTCCGAATCGACCGGCTGGATCAGGGCTGGTTTGCCGCCCGCTTTGAAGAAGCACGCAGCTACTTTGATTAACGGATGGGAGAGCCACTTTCGGCGGCTCTCCGCGCAGCGGGTTTAGCTTGCCGGTGGATAAACCGGTTTGTAGGCCATGCTGCGGATATGCGCTTCGATATCCACAGGGCGTGCGACACGCGCCAATCCTTGGTCAAAGATATGTTCGGCAATTTTGGACGCTGTGTGCAGGGAGGCATCCAGAATCTGTGACTGTGGCGGGTAGATCAAGCCGCTATCTAGCGATGCCTGAGTCACTTGCTCGGCCACGGCTTTCGCAGCGACGATAAACATAGCCTGAGTGACTCGTGTTGATTCGGTGGCTAGGACTGCCATACCCATGGCCGGGAAGATGTAGACGTTGTTGCCTTGCCCTGGCACAAACTTCTGGCCATTCACTTCAACGGGTGGGAAGGGGCTGCCACTGGCAAAGATGGCCTTGCCATTCGACCAGCGGTAGGCTTCTTCAGCCGTACATTCCGAACGTGAGGTCGGGTTAGAGTAGGGGAAGATGATCGGCCGCTCGTTAATACGAGACATGGCCTCGATCACTTGCTGGTTGAATAATTTGGGCACGGTACTGACACCGATAATGGCGGTGGGTTTGATCGATTCGATGGTCTCGACAAAGCTTCTGCTCGGCGCGTGTGAATGGGCAAAAGGCTTCTGAAAATCAGCGAGGTCAGATCGGGTCGATTCCAGCAGGCCATTCACGTCAAACAAGTAGCAGCGACCGCGTGCTTCTTCAATGCTCAGCCCTTCCAGCACCATGGCTTCACTGATCAATTCGGCGATGCCGGTGCCGGCCGATCCGGCACCCATAAAGAGGAAGCGTTGTTCGGTGAGCTTCTGGCTGGAGATGCGCAGCGATCCGTAGATTCCCGCCAGCGCAACCGCGGCAGTGCCCTGGATATCATCGTTATAAGTGCAGATCTTGTCCTTGTAGCGATCGAGAATAGGCACGGCGTTGATGTTGGCGAAGTCTTCCCATTGCAGGCACGATTTAGGGTACAGCGTCTGGACGGCCTGCACAAATTCCTCAATAAAGGCATCGTATTCGCCGCCGCGAACACGGTGCTGGCGCAGCCCCAGGTAGAGCGGGTCTTCGAGGTATTGTTCATTATTCGTGCCTACATCCAGCGTGATGGGCAGGGTGAGCTCCGGGGGAACGCCAGCCACTGCGGTGTAAAGCGACAGTTTGCCGACCGGTATACCCATGCCGTTGACGCCGAGATCACCCAGACCCAGAATGCGTTCGCCATCGGTGACCACAATAAAACGGATGTCCTTCTGCGGCCAGTTACTCAGTAGAGACTGCACTCGGCCTTTAGCCGTAATGGGCAGATAAACACCGCGGGGTGCGCGGTAGAAATGATCGAATTTCTGACAGGCCTCGCCAACGGTCGGTGTGTAGACCAGTGGCATGAACGTGGCCGGATCAGACATGACGACTGCAAAGAATAAGGTCTGATTCCGCGCCTGCAGATCGGAAAGTAGCAGGTATTTCTGCAGGTCGGAGTCCAGGGCGTCGAGCTGCAGATGGATGCGTGCCATCTGAGTTGCCAGTGTATCAACCGCTGGGGGTAATAAGCCTTCCAGACCGTTTACTGCACGCTGTTCCTGCGTGAAGGCCGAACCGCGATTGTGCAGTGGGTCATGAAACAGGGCGAAACCTTTTTCTTGGCTAGTCATGCAGTGTCCTTTTTAGTCTGCAGTGGCAATGTAGGGGTGAACCATTTTCGATGGGTCAACGATACGGTCAAACTCGGCTGCTGAAATAGCGCCCAAGGCAATGGCCGCTTCTTTCAGCGAAAGGTCGTTCTCAAGCGCGTGATGCGCAATGGCTGAGGCTTTGTCATAGCCGATCACCGGGGCAAGCGCCGTCACCAACATGAGGGAACGATCCAGATGCGATTGAATATTCCGCAGATTTGGTTCGGTATCCTGAACCAAGAAGCGATTGAAGTTAAGGCAGCTATCCGTCAGCAGGTTAATTGAACCCATGACGTTGTGGATGATTAGCGGTTTGTAGACATTCATTTCCAGATAGCCGCTCGCGCCGCCAAAGGAAACGGCGACATCATTGGCCATGACCTGAACCGCCACCATAGATAGGGCTTCGACCTGAGTCGGATTGACCTTGCCGGGCATGATGGAAGACCCGGGCTCATTTTCGGGCAAATGGAGCTCAGCAAAACCGGCTCGTGGGCCACAGGACAACAGGCGGATATCGTTGGCAATTTTGTAGAGAGAGACCGCGAGCGTTTTGAAGGTGGCGGAGAGTTGCACCAACGCATCATGGGCACCTTGCACCGTAAATTTATTCGGCGCCGAGACAAAGGGTAGGCCGGTCAGGCGGGCGATCTCGGTAGCCATGGCTTCGGCAAAGCCGGGTGCGGCATTGAGGCCGGTGCCGACGGCAGTACCGCCAATGGCAAGGTGGTAAACATCTTTGAGTGCGTCATCGATGCGCCGCAGATTGTCATCGAGCATGCCGACATACCCGGAGAACTCCTGCCCCAAGGTCAGTGGTGTGGCATCCTGCATATGGGTGCGGCCGATTTTAACGATGTCTTTCCAGGCTTCGGCCTTTCGGGCGAGCCCATCCCGCAGTGTCTGCACTGCCGGTCGCAAGGCATGCACGGTACTGATGGCGGCCGCCATAGTCATCGCCGTCGGAAAGCTATCGTTCGACGACTGCGACATGTTGACGTGGTCGTTCGGGTGTACCGGATGTTTGCTGCCGAGCGGAGTGCCTGCCAGTTGACTACAGCGGTTGGCGATGACTTCGTTGACGTTCATGTTGAACTGCGTGCCGCTGCCGGTCATCCAGACGTGGAGCGGAAACATATCGTCATACTGCCCAGCCTCGATTTCGTCACAGCTTTGTTCGATCAGTCGAGCGAGCGCCGGATCCAGGCGATGGCCTGCGGCATTGACCCGCGCAGCGGCCTTCTTCAGCACGGCGTAGGCGCGAATCAGCTCCATAGGCATTCGGTCTTTGCCGATACTGAAGTGTTCGAGTGAGCGCTGCGTTTGCGCACCCCAGAGTTTGTCAGCAGGAACCTCGACAGCACCCATGCTGTCTGTTTCTGTTCGGAACGCCGAAATCATGAGAATGCCCCAGTGCCGGAAGGTGTGTCTCGACGATCATACGCCGTTTTCGATTTATCGATTTGGCGGAATGGCAACCTTGTTCATACGCTCGAGTAGGACGTCGGTCTGGCGTAAGAGACCCTCGGTCTCACCCTTTCGGTCGTAGTACTGTGGGCTGGGCACCATGGCGGCAAGCATGGCGGCCTGCGATTCACTGAGTTGGCTGGCCGAGATCCCAAAGTAATGACGCGCGGCAGCTTCGGCGCCAAAGATGCCGGTGCCCCATTCGATCTCATTCATATAGACCTCGAGGATGCGGCGCTTGCTCCAGGTGCCTTCGATCATCAGGGTAATCAGGGCTTCCTCCCCTTTTCGAATCAGGCTCTTCTCCGGCCAGAGGAAGAGATTCTTGGCCAGCTGCTGCGTGATAGTGGAACCGCCAGCTGCAATGCGGCCGCGTTTCTCATTCTTTTCAAAGGCTTTCTGGATGCCGTCAAAATCAAAGCCATGATGCTGCATGAACTTGCTGTCTTCGGCGGCAATCAAGGCCCGTTTCAGATTCGTTGAGATGTTGGCATAAGGCACCCAGCTTTGCTGGAGTCGGGCGTTGGGGTTTTTCTTCTGAAGTTCGGCCAAGCGTATTTTCATGAACTGAGTTGGGCCTGGCTCGTAGACCTTCCAGACTAAGACCCAGGCAAAAAACCAGAGTTGAATGAGCAGAAAAATCCCAATCACCCATAAGAAGATCTGGCGTATCCAGCGCGGGCGACGGGAAGACATTGGCTTATTTGTGAGCGAGTTGTTCGCGTAGGGCGCGATAGACGGGCTGCGTTTCTGGATGAATTCCCCGCCAGATTTCAAAAGCCACCGCCGCTTGTTCGACCAGCATGCCCAACCCATCGGCCAGGTGTAAAACACCGGCAGCCGCTTGTGCGGCTAAAAATGGCGTCAGGGTTTTGCCGTACATCATGTCGTAGGCAAAGGCGTCTTCGGTCAGCGACCCGGCGGGTAGGGCGATGACCTCCCCCCTGAGGCTGGCACTGGTGGCATTGATCACAATATCGAACGCGCCATTGGTGCCGATGAGCGTTGTCAAAGCCGCCAGTCCGCAGCCTTGCAAGCTGCAACCGACTTGAGTGGCATGGGCAGCAAAGAGGGTGGCCAGTCCTTCGGCACGTGCAGCGGTTCGGTTGGCAATGGTGAGTGCTGCCGGTTGTGCAGCGAGCAGGGGCAGGATCACACCACGTGTGGCACCCCCCGCGCCGAGCAGCAGAATGCGTTGGCCAGCCAGAGACTGCTGGTGTCGTTGCTGTAGATCGTTGAGTAAGCCCTGGCCATCGGTGTTGTCACCGAGCAGACCCTCATCGTTCCAGGCCAGCGTGTTGACGGCACCAGCCAGCGCTGCCCGCTCGGTGAGCCGGCCGTGCGCCTCGGTATAGGCCCAGGCGGCTTCTTTGTGCGGCACCGTGATGTTGACACCCCGAAAGCCTTCGCCAGACAGCTGGGCCAGACGGCTGGTCAATGCTTCCGGCGTGATATCCAGTGCCTCATAGCTGAGACGCTGACCGGTTTGCGCGGCAAATGCGGCATGGATTCTGGGTGACATCGAATGGTGAATCGGATGGCCAAGTACGGCATAACGATCCAGAAGATCTGTTCTGTGGTCAGTCATCGGCTTTCCAGGGTGTCGCCCCGGGTAAAGGTCCAGGTGCGGGTAATGTCGAGATAATCGGTTTCTTTACGGATGTCGGGCGGAAAGGGGGCAAAGGGGGCCGCCATCATGACAATTCGCTTGGCAGCGTCATCCAGGACTTTGTTGCCGGATGAGCGGATGACGATGATCCGGTCCACGTTGCCATCCGGTCGTAAAGCGACGGAGAGCACCAGCGAACCAAAGAACCGGCCACGGGCTTCTTCAGGATAGTTCATGGCGCCCACACGCTCGACCTTCATCCGCCAGTCAGACAGATACTGACTGTAACGATAATCCTTCATGTTGGGTGTGAGGGTGACACGACGGCCACTTCCGGTGTTGCCTGTTGCGCCCGAGTTGGGTGCACTACTGCTGGCCAGCAGATCAGCCGGAGATAGCGTCGGTAGCCTCGGTGGTGTGCCGGGCGAGATGGCGGTGCTGGGCGTCGGAGCGGGTTTGATAGCGGCGGTGCGCGGTGCCTGTCGTTCGCGGGCAGGGGCTTTGGCTTTTGCGCTTGGTGCGTTTGTGGTTGAGGCCCGCGATATTGGTTGGCTGGCTGCCCGGAACGTGACATTGACAGCACGGTCACTGCGCTCCGGGAGTTTGATGCCGTAACGCGGGGCCAGCAGGATGACATGGGCGACTAGCGATAGCCCCAAAGCCAGCCAGAGTAGGCGGTCGCTCAACAGGAGCCGCCAGCCCAAAGGCTTGGGCGACCATTGCTCAGGCTCGCCAGAGCGTAAAGGCGATGAAGGGAAGTCGTGCGCCGCAGACATCTGGTTATTGTAGTCGGTCAGGCACGGTGTCGGTACGGCACCCGTTAACGGGGTGGCTCACTGGTCGCAGGTTGTGGGTCAGGCAATGCCGCATCGGCTTCTTCGGCATCAGCCAGCGCTTCTTCTACCGGAATCTCATCAAGCAGTTCCAGGGCTTCATCGGCCGGGTTGGCGTGATCACTGAGCACTGCATCAAAGCGGCTATGAACAGATAGTTCTAGCAGATCCGGTGTGCCGAGTGTCAGTTGAATGCGACTGCCCGGTGGCAATTCTGGCGCACTAGGCACCTGAACCACCAACGGCAAATCATCGACCCGGACATTCGGTGCGTTGCGCAGCAGTGTTCCCGCGACCTGGCTGGTGCCAGTTTGCTGCAACCAGCGCAGGCACCAGTAACGCTCCATGCGGCGCTGGAAATCGGCATACCCTGCATAGGTCAGGTCGAAGTCTCGCATGGCGGCAAAAAGCTCGGCCGAGCGTGGTGCAAAGGTGGGTGGTTTGCCGGTCAGGACGGCAATGAGCTGCCACTGGTTGATCAGATCGGCGTAGCGACGCAGCGGCGAGGTGCTCCAGGCGTAGCAAGCCACACCCAGACCTTCATGCGGGATCGCCGAGGTGGTCATGCGCACTTTGCCCGCTACCTGACCGCGATATAGGCCGGGGACACCGTGGTCTGCCAGCAGCTGGCCCCAGGTGGCGTTGGCCAGAATCATCAGTTCGGCGACCAGCATGTCGACCGGGCTGCCCCGTTTGCGGGCTTCTATGTGCACACTGCAGGCGGCGGGGTCGAGAATGGCACCACTCTGTTTGTCATGCAGAGGGCCGTCGATCTGGTAGTGGTAGTCATGCAGGCCAGCCTGTGCGCTGGGTTTGCCCCGGCGGCCGGCACAGGCGGCGGCAAAGCGCCAGAGCGTCAGCAGACTGTCGCCGTGCGAGCACGCGGGGGGCTGGCCGGCATTCAGTTGATCGAGGTCCATATGTGGTTCGATCTCATGCAGGCGAAGGTTGGCTGCGATCGGCACGCGTTCGACACGGGATTCGTGGCTCACGATCTCGAAGTCGTCGCTGGTCGTGACATATAACGACAGCGCCGGGCAGGTCCGGCCTGCTGCTAATGTAAAAGATTCGACCAGAGTGTCGGGCAGCATGGTGATTTTGTGGCCCGGCATGTAGACCGTGGAAAGACGAGCACGGGCAACCGCATCATGCGGTGATCCCGGCACAATGCCCAGACCCGGTGCTGCAATATGAATACCAAAGCGCCAGCCGATACCCGGCAAGCGCGTGACCGAAAGGGCGTCATCAATTTCCGTGGTGCTTGCGTCATCAATCGACACGGCCTGGACATCGGCCAGTGGCAGATCGCCGAAAGGGGCCGGGGACGGCAATTCCGGGAAGCCGATGCCTTTGGGGAAGCGCTCGGCGGCGAAGCGGCGGAAGTGCCAGTGGTAGGCATCCGGGAACGCCCCGCAGCGGAGCAGTAAGGCTGCCGGGGATTCCCGGGTCTGTTCACAGGCGGTTTCGAAGGCTTTGACTTCCGGACGATTGCGGTCCGGTTGCACCAGTAGAGCATCGATCTGATCGGCCAAGGCTTCCGGCAGCGTGCCAGCGACCAGTTCGGCCACCATGCGTTCGATAGCTTCTGCTTGCAGGCGCTTCTTCTCAGCGCCGGCCAGTGCTGCTTTGAGGATCTCGGGTGGTGCGCGCCGAAACATACCCTTGCCGCGACGGTGAAAGTAAAGCGGCGCGTTCTGGATGGCCAGAAGTAACGCGGTGGCTTCAATCGCCGAGGGCGCGTGACCATAGTAATCGGCGGCCAGATCGGCAAAACCGAACTCTGCTTCCGGAGCACACTCCCAGAGAAAGGCCGGGTCCATGTCAGCGGACATGGGCTCGGCGACGGGCAAGAGTTGTGCTGGTGATGGGTCGCGAAAGCGCAATATCACTTGAGCGGCCTTCAGCTTCTGGCGTTTACCACCGGGCAGCTCGACCTGCAGACTGGTATTTTGATCGGCCTGGACGGTCGCGGCACGAAAGGTGCCGCTTTCCTCAAAGAGGACGTACTCACTCATGGGGGTGGACTCGTTTAGTGGGCAGACCAGCTGACAACACCAGTGTAGGCGGTGATCAGCACGACCAGACCGAAAATGATGCGGTACCAGGCAAAGATGATGAAGTTATGCGTGGTGATGTAGCGCAACAGCCAGCGGATGCAGAGAAAGGCCGAGATAAAGGCCGAAATAAAGCCCACCGCCCACATGCTGAGGTCGGTGTTCTGGATCGTGGCCCATTCTTTATAGACCTGATAGATCGTGGCGACGCCTAGCGTCGGGATGGCGAGGAAGAAGGAAAACTCGGTCGCAGCTTTGCGCGAAAGGCCCATGAGCAGGCCCCCGATGATGGTGGCACCAGAACGAGACGTACCAGGAATCAGTGCCAGCGCCTGGATGCAACCTAGCATCAGGGCATCTTTCACAGTCATATCATCGACGGAAGGCACACGGACACGATGCGCACGCTTTTCTGCCCAGAAGATAAAGAGGGCGCCGACAATAAAGGCAGTAGCAACGGAAATGGGGTTGAACAGATGTGCCTTGATCGTTTTGTGAAAGAGTAGGCCCAGAATCGCCAGTGGCAGGAAGGCCACGCCCACGTTGAGCAAGAAGCGCTGGGCTTTGCGGCTGGTCGGACATGAGGCGATGGTTTCCCAGAGGCGGGCACGATATTCCCAGACGACTGCCAGAATGGCGCCAAACTGGATGACGATTTCGAAGATCTTGCCAGCGTCATCATTGAAGTTCAGGAGATCACCGGCCAGAATCAGATGGCCCGTTGAAGAAATCGGCAGGAATTCGGTCAGACCCTCGACAACGCCGAGAATGAGAGCCTTGAGCAGCAAAAGAGTGTCCATGCGGAGAGGGCTTTATAGACGAAAAAACAGGCTGAATTCTAACATCCGGCAGGCCTCGTCCTTGGCCTTAATGGTCGCGGTTTTCCGGATGGTGTTCGACGTGTTTGGTCATGGGCCAGAATTTCTGCATCTCAATGAAGAGAAAGGAGGCCGACCACGTGATCAGGACAAAGCCGGTAAGGGCTTCCAGGCCCGGCAGGAAGCGCAGATCGCCGTTAGCCGCCACATCGCCGAAGCCGACCGTGGTAAATGAAATCCAGGATAGATAGACGCAGTCGCCCAGCAGGTCGATTGTGGTCATGCCGAACAGGTTTCCCAGGCCCAGATGTACCATCGTGTAATAACCTAGCGCAAACACCCAGATTTCGACTGCGTGGGCGACCAGAATGACAAAGACCCCCAGAAGCACGCGGTATCTGGGGGGCACATTGGTCAGATTCGGCAGATGGCGTGCCATGCTGTACAGCGTTTCATAGTGAATGAATACGGCTGCAGCGATCAGCGTGCCATTCAGAATCCAGGGCAACAGAGAGTGCATGAACGGTGCGAACAATGAAAAGATCTTTGGTCATCCTAGCATTGTTCAGTCGATTTTTACTTGGAGGACTCTGTTGGCGCACCACAAGAGGGCAATGGATTGGGCCGTCATGCTGTGCCGCACCAGCGTTGTGCAAGCCCGTCAAAGAAAATCAATAGATTGATGGGGATTCCGGTTGGATCCGTCGGGATCATGTTGGCACGGTTCTTGTATTGGATAGGGTGATATTTTTTCGCAGATGCGAGGATCACCATGTTTGACGAAATGTTGCTGGAAAATGGCGAAGTACGTCCGCACTACACCGGGTTCGAACGTTGGAAGGCCAGCCGAGATGTGGGCTTTCTTGAAACAAAGAAGGCAGAAGCTGATCATTTGTTCCGTCAGGTAGGCATTACCTTTTCTGTTTACGGTGATGATGTCGGTACGGAGCGGCTTATTCCCTTTGATTTGGTGCCGCGTATTATTCCGGCATCCCAGTGGGCGCGTTTAGAGAAGGGGCTGGCGCAACGCGTCCAGGCACTGAACCTGTTTCTAAAAGACGTGTATGGGCGTGGTGACATCCTGCGTGCCGGCATTATTCCGGCAAACCGCGTGCTGGGTAACGCGCAGTTCCGTAAGGAAATGCTCGATCTGAATGTGCCATCCGGTATCTATTCGATGATCGCCGGTATCGATCTGGTCTGTGTGGGTGAAGACGAGTGGTACGTGCTTGAAGATAACCTGCGTGTGCCGTCCGGGGTTTCCTACATGTTGGAAAACCGTAAGATGATGATGCGGCTCTTTCCCGATCTGTTCGGTGCGCACCGTATTGCACCGGTTGCCCACTATCCAGATCTACTGCTGGAAACGCTGCGTCAGGGTGCACCCGATGCGCAGGAAGACCCTACGGTCGTGGTGCTGACCCCCGGTTTGTATAATTCGGCCTACTTTGAACACGCATTCCTGGCGCAACAAATGGGTGTGGAACTGGTTGAGGGCAAAGATCTGGTGGTGGAAGAAGACACCGTCTACATGCAAACCACACATGGCAAGAAGCGTGTCGATGTCATTTATCGACGTATTGATGATGATTACCTGGACCCTGAAGTGTTCAACGCTGATTCAATGCTCGGCGTCCGAGGGCTGATGCGTGCTTACCGCGCTGGGCGAGTGACATTGGCCAATGCGGTGGGTACAGGTGTTGCCGATGATAAATCGATTTATCCGTATGTGCCTGAAATGATTCGCTTCTATTTGGGGCAGGAACCCATTCTGCACAATGTGCCGACGCATATTTGCTCGGAAACGGATTCCCTCAAATATGTGCTTGATAACCTCGAAAAGCTGGTTGTCAAAGAAGTTCATGGCGCAGGAGGCTATGGCATGTTGATCGGTCCGGCAGCATCTAAGGCCGAAATCGCTGATTTCCGAGACAAGTTGATGGCCCATCCGGATGCTTATATTGCGCAGCCAACCCTGTCGCTATCGACGTGCCCCACGATGGTGGAAAAGGGGATTGCTCCACGCCACATCGACCTGCGCCCCTTTGTGTTGAGCTCGCCATCAGGCATCCGGATGGTGCCCGGCGGTCTGACCCGCGTAGCCCTCAAAGAAGGTTCGCTGGTCGTCAATTCGTCACAGGGCGGTGGCACCAAAGATACTTGGGTTGCTGCTGACTGATTCATCCGCATGACACGTAACGCCACCAGAAATTTTTAAGGATGTCCCATGCTTTCCCGCACAGCTGATAGTTTGTACTGGATGGCCCGCTATACCGAGCGTGCCGAAAATACTGCCCGACTGATCGATATCGGTCTGCAACAGTCGCTATTGCCAGGGCAGCAGCGAGAAGCAGAAGCTAGCCTGGCTGGCATGCTGGGTCTGGCGGAATTGTTGCCGATCTATCAGGAAAAATTCGGCGAAGTGAATCCCGATTCGGTGATCCGCTTTATGGTGCTGGATGAAGAAAATCCTTCTTCTATCTGGTGTAGCTTGCATAACGCCCGTGAAAATGCGCGGGCAGTTCGTGGACAGATCACCACAGGCATGTGGGAGACCATTAATAGCACCTGGCTGGAGTTTCTGCAGCTCTGTGAAGAAGGCTCGCCGCTGAAAGAGCCAGGTCAATTTTTTGAATGGGTCCATATGCGCTCGCATCTGTCGCGCGGCATCACTATTGGCACCATGTATAAAGACGAAGCATTTCGTTTTATCCGCCTGGGGACCTTTATTGAACGGGCTGACAGCACTGCGCGGATGATTGATCTGCGTTTCCTTGACATCGAGACGCAGGATGCCAAGGCGGGCTTGCTAGATCCAGATGATCCCGAGTTCGCGGTGCGCGAGTTCTATCACTGGGAAGCGGTACTTCGTTCTCTGTCAGCATTCGAGGCGTATCGCAAGGTCTACCGTGACACGATCAGTGGTGCCCGGGTGGCTGAATTGCTCATTCTCAATCCGGACGTGCCGCGTTCAATTGCCTCCTGTATCAATGAGGTGGTTGCCAACCTGCAAAAGGTCGGTAACGGTAATTCGGCAGAAACCCGCCGCCGCGCAGGAAAACTGGCGGCGAAACTCCGCTATTTGACGCTTGAAGAGATTGGGGTTGAGGGGCTACATCCCTGGCTAACGAAATTACTCGCCGATATTGATGATCTAAGCGTTAGAATTCGCCAAGATTTCCTGGTTCTCTAACGGTTTTAAATCCTCATGACCTATTGCGTAGCCCTCCGGCTTGATGCTGGCCTTGTATTTTTGTCGGATGCCCGTACCAATGCCGGTATCGACCAGATTAGTACGTTCCGAAAAATGAGCCTCGTCGAACGACCGGGTGATCGCGTTATTGTCATGATGTCGGCCGGTAATCTGGCGATTACCCAAGCCGTGCGACAGGTCCTGGCAGAAAATATGGAGCATGCCAATGGCCTGCTTTCGGCTGAGTCAATGTACGACGTTGCGCAGCGGGTGGGCGATGCCGTTCGATTTGTTTACCAGCGAGACGCCAAAGCTTTGCAGCAATTCGGGATTGATTTCAACTGCAGTCTGATCGTTGGCGGCCAGATTGGTCAGGAGCGCTGCCGGATTTTTGAAGTCTATTCAGCTGGTAATTTTATCGAATGCGCCGAGGAAAAACCCTACCTGCAAATTGGCGAATCAAAATATGGTAAGCCGATTCTAGATCGGGTGATTCGCCCTGAAACCAGTCTGGGCGATGCGGCAAAGTGCGCCATTGTCTCGATGGATTCAACATTGCGCTCCAATTTGTCCGTGGGTTTACCTCTGGATATGTTGGTTTACAAGACCGATAGTCTGGAAATTACACACTTCACGCACATTGACGCAACGAACGCCTACTTCAATGCCATTCACAATTTGTGGGGCGAGAAGCTGAAAGAAGTCTTTAGTTCGTTGCCTAATCCGATCTGGACGGAAACGAGCGCCGAAGAAGCCCGGCTGGTCTCACTGCGCGTTGGCCATTCGATGGAAACACGGCCGACACACCCGATACAGACTTTGGCAGGGCAGCAGAAAAACTAGGTCGGTTAATAGATCCCTCTTGGTGAGGGTGGGTTGGCACAGCTTTTGCGTAAGGAGGGATGTCCCATGACAATTCCGGAGTTGCGTTGTGTCCATCCACGTTGCACTAAATCACGTTACCCATTACCGCTATGATCGGCCGATTAATCTAGGGCCGCAGATTATCCGTTTGCGCCCCTGCGCCCACGCCCGAACCCGCATATTGAGCTACTCCATGCGCGTGATTCCCGGCGATCACTTCATCAATTGGCAGCAGGATCCTCAGGCCAACTATCTAGCGCGCATGGTCTTCCCGGAAAAGACGACCGAGTTTCGGGTCGAAGTAGATTTCGTCGCTGAAATGGCGGTCCATAATCCATTCGACTTTTTCCTCGAGCCGGAAGCCGAAGAATATCCATTTTCCTATCCGGCGGAACAGGCACATGAGCTACAGCCATATCGTGCCTGTCTGACGCCAACGCCTAAATTCACCGCCTATTTGAAAACGATTCCGCATGAAAAAGTGCGTACGATCGATTTTCTGGTGGGGCTTAATCAACGGATCCAACAAGATATTGATTACACCATTCGCATGGAGCCCGGCGTCCAGACACCCGAAGAAACCTTGACCAAGCGGACGGGTTCTTGCCGCGACTCAGCATGGCTGCTGGTACAAGTCATGCGCCATTTGGGTCTTGCGGCACGCTTTGTTTCAGGCTATCTCATTCAGCTTGCCCCGGATGTCAAATCACTGGATGGCCCGTCTGGTACCGAGGTCGACTTTACGGATTTACATGCCTGGTGTGAAGTTTATCTTCCTGGTGCCGGCTGGGTCGGGCTTGATCCTACATCGGGCTTATTGGCTGGGGAAGGTCATATCCCGGTGGCCTGTTCACCAGACCCCGGCTCGGCGGCACCGGTCAGTGGCCTAACAGACAAGTGCGAATGCGAGTTTGAGCACAGCATGAGCGTAACCCGAATATGGGAAGCCCCCCGCGTCACCAAGCCCTATTCTGAAGACGCCTGGCTGGAGATCGATAGCATGGGCGGCCAAGTGGATGCGGATCTTAAACGTCTGGATGTGCGCCTGACCCAGGGCGGCGAGCCGACTTTTGTGTCCGTCGATGATCGTGATGGGGCAGAGTGGAATACTGAAGCCATGGGGCCGACCAAACGTATTCTGAGCGCGGCTTTGCTCGATAAGCTGCGGCAGGAGTACGCACCGTTTGGTTTGCGTCATTATGGCCAGGGAAAATGGTATCCGGGTGAGCAGTTACCTCGTTGGTCACTCAATATTTACTGGCGTAAAGATGGTGAGCCGCTCTGGTTGAACCCCAATCTGGTGGCCGATGAATCGCTCGACTATGGTGTCACTGCCGAAGATGCCGGCGCGTTCTTGAGAGGGGTCGCCGAGCGACTTGGCGTTTTACCTCAGTGGGTCTTTCCTGCCTTTGAAGATGTCTGGTATTACCTGTGGCGTGAACGCTGCCTCCCGGAAAACGTAGATCCGTTTGATTCGCGGCTGGATGATGAGATGGCGCGAGATCGCCTGCGTAAAGTGTATATGCAGGGGCTCGAGAAGGTCATTGGGCACGTGTTGCCTATTGCACGCGGTGACGCAGGCAAAGCGTGGCAAAGTGGACCGTGGTTCCTGCGTGATGAGCGTTGCTATTTGGTGCCAGGGGATTCTCCAATCGGCTATCGATTACCACTCGATTCACAGCCATGGGTAAGCCGTGGCGAATTTCCCTATATCAACCCGTCTGATCCAAGCATTGAGCCAGTGTCGCTACCAAGCCACGAGCAGCTCCGTGTCAGAGTTGGTGGTGCTGCCAAGCAGGTTGCTTACGAAGAGGCTTTGTCTTCAAGGGGACATGGTCAGAGCCGTGGCCCAATGGATCTCTTGAGAAAACCGACGAAGTTTGAGTCTGCGGCTTGGATTACGCGGACGACTCTGTGTGCCGAGCCACGCAACGGCAAGTTATACATTTTCATGCCGCCAACGGTGTGCCTGGAAGATTATCTTGAAGTGCTGGCAGCGGTCGAAGCGACCTCAGAAGCCATGGGGTTGCCGGTCATTGTAGAGGGCTATGAACCACCACGCGATACGCGTTTGACGGTGCTTCGGGTGACCCCAGATCCGGGGGTTATTGAAGTCAACGTGCAACCCGCTTCAAGCTGGGAAGAATTGACACATCACACCCACTTTTTATATGAAGCCGCCCATCAAACACGACTTTCGACGGAGAAATTCCTGGTCGATGGACGTCATACGGGCACGGGGGGCGGAAATCACTTCGTGTTAGGTGGGGCGACGCCGAACGATTCCCCATTTCTGCGACGCCCGGATCTTCTGGCCAGCATGGTGACTTATTGGCATAATCATCCGGCACTCTCCTACTTGTTCTCGGGATTGTTTATCGGACCGACCAGTCAGGCACCGCGTGTTGACGAAGCGCGCCATGAATCGGTCCGTGAGCTGGAGGTTGCTTTTGAAGAAATGCGTCGCCAGAACATCTTGTTTAATCATGTGCCGCCCTGGATGGTTGATCGTGCATTACGCAACCTTCTCGTCGATGTGACGGGGAATACGCATCGTGCTGAATTCTGTATCGACAAGCTCTATTCGCCAGATAGCGCAACAGGACGATTGGGATTGCTCGAAATGCGTGCCTTTGAAATGCCGCCACATGCCCGCATGAGTTTGGCGCAGCAGCTTTTGATGCGAGCGCTGGTGGCCCGGTTCTGGAAAACGCCTTATCAGCCATCCAGCCTGGTACGTTGGGGAACGGGTCTCCATGATCGATATATGCTACCGCATTTCGTCTGGGCGGATCTCTGTGATGTGATTGAAGAACTGAATCAATCCGGCTACGCCTTTAAGACAGCATGGTTCGAACCGCATTTCGAATTCCGCTTCCCGCATATCGGGGAGATGGACGTCAATAACGTCCACATGGATGTTCGTATGGCGCTTGAGCCCTGGCATGTGATGGGCGAAGAAGGGGCGCAGGGTGGTACCGTAAGGTATGTCGACTCATCGCTCGAGCGTGTGCAGATTAAAGTCAGAGGTTTTGTCGAAGGACGTCATGTCGTCACTTGTAATGGTGAGGCAGTGCCATTGCATCCTACCGGGGTGCAGGGTGAATATGTCGCCGGTGTCCGATATCGCGCATGGCAACCGGCGAATTGTTTGCACCCTACGATTGGCGTCCACGCGCCGCTGACCTTTGATTTGGTCGATACCTGGATGCACCGCTCCCTCGGTGGGTGCCAGTATCATGTGGCACATCCAGGCGGGCGCAGTTACGACACCTTCCCTGTCAATGCCTATGAGGCTGAGGCCCGTCGTCTGGCACGCTTCTTCCGGATCGGTCATACTCCGGGCGAGATTCGTGTTGATAAGTGTCACCTCAACCCGGATTTCCCATTTACCCTGGATTTGCGTTTGACCTGACCGAAGGAAAATCATCTTAAACGCTATGCCGACTGTCTCATCACAGCGCTCACAGAGTCAATCGCAGACGCAGACACAAAGTCAGTCCTCCGCAGCCAGCGCCCCGTTGCTCACCGGCTATGCCCGGCGAGCAACAGGCGCGGCGCGTTACGATGAGCTCTGCGCGGCAGATGGTTCGGCAAGGCCGCACTGGCAGCCGCTACTCTCTCTGCTGGAGGCAACACAGCCTGCAGAAATTGAGTCTCGGCTGGCCGGTGCACAACAGCACATTCGTGATGAGGGTATCACCTACACGATCTACGCCGATCCTCAAGGCAAGGACCGGCCGTGGGCACTAGATGAGTTACCGCTGGTCCTGCCGGGTGACGAATGGGAAACACTCTCCTTCGGGTTGGCGCAGCGTGCACGATTATTAAATCGTGTCCTGGCCGACCTTTACGGCCCCCAGACGTTGCTGCATGAAGGCATCATTCCCCCGGAGGTCGTTTACGGCGCAGGTGGGTGGTTGCCAGCAGCCTTTGGTACCCAGGCGCCCGCCGATATTTTTCTGCATAGCTACGCAGCGGATTTGTTGAGAGCGCCAGACGGCCAGTGGTGGGTTGTCGCAGACAGAACTCAGGCGCCTTCGGGGGCGGGTTATGCCCTCGAAAACCGCATGATTATGACGCGGGCTTTTCCGGAGCTGCTTTCTCAAATGCCTGTATCACCCCTCACAGGGTTTTTTGCGGCGCTGCGTGAGTCACTCGCATTGCATGCGCCCTGTGGCGAGGAGGAGTCACCCCGCGTTGTGGTCTTGACCCCGGGGCCGTTGAATGAAACCTACTTTGAGCACAGCCTCTTGGCGCGTTACCTTGGATTTCCGCTCGTTGAGGGGGGGGATCTGGCCGTACGGGACGGCTGCGTCTGGCTTAAAACCATTAGCGGTTTGCAGCGCGTCCACGCCATTCTTCGGCGTCAGGATGACGTCTATTGTGATCCTCTGGAATTGCGTAGCGATTCTGCTTTGGGTATTGCGGGTTTAACAGATTGCGCCCGACGAGGAAGCGTGCTCATGGCAAATGCCTTAGGAAGTGGCGTGGTCGAATCGGTTGCGTTACAGGGCTTCTTACCCGCGGCCTGTCGGTTTTTACTGGGCGAGGAACTCGCACTGCCGACGGTTGCAACTTGGTGGTGTGGTGAAGCCGCAGCGATGGATTATGTGCGTGCCAACTTGGATGATTTGGTCATTAAGTCCGTGCACGGCATCAGCGATTTTCCACCCATATTCGGACAGGATCTTGATACACGCGCCCGAGAAGATTTGCTAGATCGCATAGTGGCGAGTCCGGACAAATTTGTAGCGCAAGAGTGGGTGCGTTTGTCACAGGCACCGGTGCTTAACCGTCGCTCAGGGGCACTCCAGTTGGATGCGCGCTCAGTGGGCTTGCGGGCCTATGCGGTGGCGGTTGGGCAAGGCTATGACGTCATGCCGGGCGGGCTCACTCGGGTTGAATCCCATCGCGATGCCCGTGTGGTTTCTATGCAGCGGGGAGGTGCCTCCAAAGACACCTGGATACTGCAGTCAAAAGAAAACGAAGAGATCCAGTTCCACAAGGATGGACCCGCATTAATGGCTCCTGTTATACATACTGGGGTGCCATCCCGTGTGGCCGAAAACCTCTTCTGGATGGGGCGATACACCGAGCGCGCCGAAGGGGTTGCCCGTCTATTGCGACTGGCGTTGACTGAGCGATTGCATCATGCGCGCCGCCACGGTTTGGTTGCCCTGCATCAGCTGGTCTGGCGCTATGGAATTGTCAGCCTGCCCAATGGCTGCAAGGATAGCGCCTGCATTCCCGTCGAATCACTGATTGCCTGTGCCACCAGCCCGCTACATCAGCAGGGTTTGGCGCAGACACTACAGGAGCTTGGTCGGGTCGGGTTTTCATTGCGGGATCGTCTTTCTCATGATCATTGGCGGGCCATGAATCGGTTGGTTAATGATCAGGCCCTGTCGGATAATGTGACCCTGGGGCCGACACTGGTTTGGCTGGACCGTGCGGTGGCTGGTTTGGCAGCACTTTCGGGCTTTTCGCTGGATGCCATGAATCGCGATGCCGGTTGGCGTTTTCTCTCACTGGGCCGGCGGCTTGAGCGCTTACAACTTCTGGCAACTGCACTGGATGTTGCTGTCTGTCATCTTCAGCAGGGCTGTGATGACGGTGGTCGCCATAACGAAACAAGCCAACCGCTTGAATGGTTGCTGGATCTCACGGACTCTTCAGGATCCTTCCGGAGTCAGACAACCGGACTGGCGAGTTGGCGTGCGATGCGCAGTATCGTTCTGCTGGATGCAACTAATCCCCGCTCCTTGCGTTTCCAAGTTGAAGGCGTGCAGCAAGCACTTCAACGCTTGGGTGAAGATTCGGGAGGTGCCATTAGCGGCCTAGAGCAGATAGGCATTCAGCTCACCGAATGGACCATTGGCGGGTTGCCGGAATTGACCGATCTTCGTAAAGCTTTTGTGACCTTAGGTGAGGAAACGGCGGCACTGAATGAGATGCTG
>JACCDN010894622.1_pt1 | contig 19199 bp, 12 predicted proteins | sample 7441691 | NCBI WGS metagenome assembly JACCDN01 (sample SAMN15323439, study PRJNA562643) | freshwater metagenome | isolation source: river surface water | place: USA:Blue River Watershed | collected 2017-08-16 | reverse complement strand
CTGGTGAAAGGCTGGCTGTTCTATCGGCGCAGCGATGCAGCGCCGGGCAGCGAATCCGGCATTTCGCCGTCGCATTGCCGCGGATGGTGGTGCAGTTTGTCCGAACTGGCATCGCATGTGGGACCACAGCTCGCGTTGCTGTCACGGCTGGAATGGATGGCGCCGGTACGGCTGCCGGCGGAGCGCGTGCTGTCGCCGCAGCAGGCTGCGGCACAGCTTGCGCAAGGTTTCGCGAACGACGGCATGCCGGTGATGGCCGTCACGCTGATACCGGACGGCGATGACTGGGTGGAAGCCGATCGCGGTTTTGTGGTGCCCGAGCAGTGGCAGCTGGAAGCGCTGAACAAGATGCGCGGCCATGCGGGTTGAAGCCCGAAGGGGCAGTCGTCGGTGAGCGACACCGGATCGCGGCGTTCGCCGGGATCACGTCATTCGACCGTCAGTCCCTGCAACACGTGATACCGGGGAGCGCCCCGATACCGGATCTTCCGCGAGGTGCAGTTCAGGTGCCGAAATGCTTCTGCTCGCCAATCAGATGGAGGGAGTCGTATTCGCGTTGGTTCGCCGCATGCCTTTTCATCACCAGCCACATGATGGCGGACACGAACAGCCCGAACAGCACGATCACCACATGGACCGACAGGTCCAGTCGCACCAGCAGTGCATACAGGCCCAGCATCAGCAGAATGGACAGATTCTCGCTGAAATTCTGCACTGCAATCGAATGACCGGCACTCATCAGCACATGGCCACGGTGCTGCAGCAGCGCATTCATCGGCACCACGAAATAACCCGACAGCGCGCCGATCAGCACCAGCAGCGGGTACGCAATACTGGTACTGGTGACCAGGGTCATCACGCACACGATCAGGCCCATTGCAAAACCGACCGGCATCACGTTCAGTGATTTTTTCAGCGGGATCACTCTGGCCGCTGCCATGGCGCCGAAGGCCACGCCAAAGGCAACCACGCCTTGCAGGATCGCGCCGCGCGACAGCGGCATGCCCAGTGCGCTCTCGGCCCATTTCAGCACGATGAATTGCAGCGTTGCGCCGGCGCCCCAGAATAATGATGTGACAGCCAGCGAAATCTGGCCCAGGCGATCACGCCACAGTGTCACCACGCAATGCGAAAAATCCATCACCAGCCGCCAGGGCGTGTGTTCCTGTTTCGGGTAATGCGCGCCGGTGCGCGGAATCTTCAGGTTGAACAGCGTTGCGAGGATGTACATCAGCATCACGATGCCGAGCGCGACTTCGAGTGACAGTCCCAATTCAAAGGGGTTGAAGGGCAGGAGTTCATTGAGCATCGCGGCGAACTTCGCGCTGACCAGTGCGCCACCGAGCACGGTACCCAGGATGATGGAGAGCACGGTCAAGCCCTCGATCCAGCCATTCGCGGCGACCAGCTTCTCGGGTGGCAGCAGTTCAGTCAGGATGCCGTACTTGGCCGGCGAATAAGCGGCAGCGCCGAAACCGACCACGGCATAGGCGAGCAGCGGATGCACGCTGAAGAACATCAACATACATCCGACGATCTTGACCAGGTTGGTGATGAACATCACCCGACCCTTCGGGAACGCATCGGCGAATGCGCCGACAAACGGCGCCAGGATCACATACGAGGTGACGAAGAACAGTTTCAGCATCGGCGTCATCCATTCCGGGGAATGCATGGACACCAACGCCGAAATGGCGACGATCAGCAGGGCATTATCGGCAAGCGACGAAAAAAACTGCGCCGCCATGATGGTGTAAAAGCCGCGATTCATTCAGGGAATTCTGTTCTGTGAGGCTGCTGGCTTGGGCGGCTTGCTTTATACCATGAAAAGCTTTTTCCCCTTGGGCGTGCAGGTAAAATAGCAGGCAAACACAGAAATGCAGCCTGCCTGATGCCCAGACCCCTCATTGCCATTACCGACATCGCCGCGATGCAGTCCAATCTGTCCATCGCCAAGGCCGCGATGCCGGACGCACGCGTATGGGCCGTGGTCAAGGCCGACGGCTATGGCCACGGCCTGGCCTGGGCGATGCAGGGCTTTGCGGAGGCCGATGGTCTGTCGCTGGTTGAACTCGATCGTGCAGTCCGGCTGCGCGAACTGGGCTGGACCAAGCCGCTGTTGATGACCGAAGGCATGTTCTCGGTGGCGGACATCGCCGACATGCAGGCCCATGCGCTGCAGCCGGTGATTCACACGCAGGAACAAATCGCGATGCTGGCTTCGGCAGCGGCCGGTACGCCGCTCGATGTGCACCTGAAGATCAATACCGGCATGAATCGGCTCGGCTTCGCGCCCGCGAAGGTGCGCGACGTGCATGCCGTACTGCAGGCCCTGCCGGTGGTGCGCAGCATTTCACTGATGACGCATTTCGCCAATGCAGAAAACCTGTCTGCGCCCCTCAGCGCTGCGGTGCAGACCGAGCGCTTCCGAGGGTGCACGGCAGGCTTGCAGGCAGCGGTCAGCTTGTCGAACTCGGCGGCGCTGCTGTTGCAGGGGCAGCTACGTTGTGACTGGGTGCGTCCGGGCATCATGCTGTACGGCGGCTCGCCGGGTGCCGGCACGGCCGCGTCCTTCGGGCTGAAGCCGGCGATGACACTGCAGGCCGAACTGATCTCGGTGCAGCAATTGCAGCCCGGCGACAGCGTCGGTTATGGCAGCGCGTTCACGGCAGACAAGGCCATGCGCATCGGCACCGTCAGCTGCGGTTATGCGGACGGCTATCCGCGCCATGCGCCGACCGGCACGCCGGTGCTGGTCGATGGCGTGCGCACCCGCACATTGGGACGGGTATCGATGGATATGCTGTGTGTGGATCTTGAACCGGTGCCGTCGGCGCAGGTCGGCAGTCGCGTGATGCTGTGGGGCGAGGGGCTGGCGATCGATGAAGTCGCCGCCGCCGCCGACACTATCGCCTATGAACTGATGTGCGCGATCACGCCGCGCGTGCGCCGCGAAGCGCGCGGGCTGCCGGCGACTCTCTGAAAATACAGGCACCGCCATGGCCAAGGCAAAAACCAATTACACCTGTACCGAGTGCGGCGGTGTGTCCAACAAATGGGCCGGGCAGTGTCCGTCCTGCAGCAAATGGAACACGATGGTCGAGACCGTCGTCGAGACAGTCAGCAATCGTTATTCGGCACAGCCGCAAGGTCTGGTGCAGGGTGCGCCGGTGATGAAGCTGGCCGACATCGAAGCGGCCGATGTGCCGCGCTTCGGTACCGGCATCGATGAATTCGACCGAGTGCTCGGCGGCGGGCTGGTGGCCGGCGGCGTGGTGCTGATCGGCGGCGACCCCGGCATCGGCAAATCGACGCTGCTGCTGCAGGCGCTGGCCAACCTGTCGCGCATCAAGAAGGTGCTGTACGTGAGCGGCGAAGAGTCCGGTGCGCAGGTCGCGTTGCGCGCGCGCCGGCTGGCGGTGGATGCGTCGGACCTGCAGTTGCAGGCCGAGATACAGCTGGAAAAAATCCTCAATACGCTGGCCGAGCACAAGCCGCAGGTCGCGGTCATCGATTCGATTCAGACGCTGTATTCGGATGCGCTGACATCGGCGCCCGGTTCGGTCGCGCAGGTGCGCGAATGCGCGGCGCAGCTGACGCGTGTGGCAAAGCAATCCGGCATCACCATCATCATGGTCGGCCATGTGACCAAGGAAGGCGCGCTGGCCGGCCCGCGCGTGCTCGAGCACATCGTCGATACCGTGCTGTATTTCGAGGGCGATACGCATTCCAGCTTCCGGCTGGTGCGCGCATTCAAGAACCGCTTTGGCGCAGTCAATGAGCTGGGTGTGTTCGCGATGACAGACAAGGGACTGAAGGGTGTATCGAACCCGTCGGCGCTGTTCCTGTCGCAGCATGAAAATCAGGTGCCGGGTTCCTGCGTGATGGTCACGCAGGAGGGCACACGGCCATTGCTGGTCGAGATACAGGCGCTGGTCGATGCATCGCATGTGCCGACCGCGCGCCGGCTGTCAGTGGGCCTGGAGCAGAACCGGCTTGCGATGCTGCTCGCGGTGCTCCACCGTCACGCGGGCGTCGCTGCGTATGACCAGGATGTGTTCATCAATGCGGTCGGCGGCGTGAAGATCACCGAACCGGCGGCGGATTTGCCGGTGCTGCTCGCGATACAGTCGTCAATGCGCAGCAAGCCGCTGCCGCAGGGCATGGTTGCGTTTGGCGAGGTCGGCCTGGCCGGCGAAATACGCCCGGCGCCACGCGGACAGGAACGCTTGCGCGAAGCGGCGAAGCTCGGTTTCTCGATCGCGCTGGTGCCGAAGTCGAATTTGCCGAAGCAGAAGATCGAGGGCTTGCAGGTAATTGGTGTCGAGCGTATCGATGAAGCGATGAGCAAGGTGCGCGAGCTGCAATAAATCCTTGCCAGCCCGGCGGCTCAGGCCTTCTGGTTCAGGCTTCCTGCTTCAGACATCCACCTTCAGACCTACTGCTTGAGGATCAGACCCGCCGCACGCAAGCCACTGCGCACCGCGCCCTCGATCGTGGCCGGATAATCCCCCGCCGTGTAATCACCCGCCAGCCACAGTCCGCGCTGCGCGGTCTGGTTGTCGGGCCGCGCGAGGTCGGGCACACAGGCAAAGCTTGCGCGCTTCTCGGTGACGGCCTTGCGCCAGACGGGCGTTGCCAGCGCCGGCATCTGCAGCACCTGCGCGAGTTGCATGCAGACCTCGGCCAGCAAGGCCTCATGTCCGTTCGCAATCGCGGCGTCCGACGCGCTGACGACGACTGCCAGCAAGCCGGCCTGCGTCGCATCCAGCTGCCCGCGATCGAACACGAATTGTCCCCAGTGCTTCAGTTCGGGCTGGTCTTCCAGCGCGAGGAAGGCGTGCGGCAGTGTGACGCCGGCGTCATATTGCAAATAACAGGTGGTGATGGGTTCGTAGTCATAGCTCGGCACATCGGCGAGGCCGGCGAGCAAGTCCTGTGCATGTGATGGCGAGGTGGCGATCACGACCGCGTCATAGCTTGCATGCTGGGGTGCACGCTCGGGCACCGGATGTGCTGAATGATCCGGCGATTGATGCGGTGACTGATGTGATAGCCGATTCGGTGACTGATGCGGTAACTGATCCCACGTAGCGAGATCATCACCGTGCAGTGTCCAGCGGCCGTCGATATGGCGCAGTTGTCGCACATGCGCGCCCAGCGTGACCCGACCGCCATGCTTTTCCACATAGGCGAGTGCTGTCTCCGGGAACAATGCCGACAGATCGACGCGCGGCAGCAGCATGTCGGATGCCTGCCGGTGTGCGGCGAGGCTGTCGCGCAGCACGTTCAGGAACACCTTTGCCGATGCGCGCTCCGGCGGCGTATTGAGTGCCGCGATACAGAGCGGGCGCCACAGCAGGCGCGTCAGGCGCTCCGTCTGGCCGAAACGCTCCAGCAGTTCGCTGACCGTGACATCGACGTTCAATTGCCAGCCCATCCAGCGCGCGGCACTGCCAAAGCGCGCCATCGCCAGTTTGTCCGCGCCGCTCAGTCCGCGCGCGCGCGCTACGCCGACCAGCATGTGCAAGGGCGCCGGCAGGCGCGGCGCGAGCAATTGCATGCCGTCGCCGTGCTCGGGGTAGCGCATCTGCAGCGGCAGGCGCATCAGCAGCGATGCCGGCTCGAGACCGACCAGATGCATCAGGTGCAGCGTATCGCGATAGGCACCGAGCAAGATGTGCTGGCCATTGTCGAGCGTATGGCCGTTGAGTTCGATGCGGCGCGCGCGACCGCCGGCGACGCGCGCGGCTTCGTACACGTGCACATCACAGCCGCGCCGCGTCAGTTCGACCGCCGCCGCGCAACCGGCCCAGCCGGCGCCAATGACGGCGATGTGGCGACGGGCGCTGAAGGCGTTCATGACATCAACCGCGGATCCAGGTCTTCCACGCGAGCCACAGCTTGCGCAGCGGGGTCAGCGAGATCCGGTGTTGCAGTACATGGAAGCCATCGCGTTCCACTTCATCCAGCACCGCGCGATAGATCGCGGCCATGATCAGGCCGGCGCGTTGCGCGCGACGGTCGGCAGCAGGCAGCAAGGCCATCGCTTCATCATAGAGGGCTTGCGCGCGCCGGGTCTGGAAACGCATCAGTGCTTCGAAGCGTTCGCTGTGCTCGCCTTTCAGGATCTCCGCAGCCGTGACCCCATGTTGTTGCAGCTCCGATATCGGCAGGTAGATGCGGCCGCGGCGCGCATCTTCACCGACGTCGCGGATGATGTTAGTCATCTGGAACGCGAGCCCGAGCTTTTCTGCGTAGTGCAGCGTGGCCGGCTGGGTATAGCCAAAAATGCCGGCTGACATGATGCCCACCACGCTGGCCACATGCCAGCAGTAGCGTTGCAGCGCCGTGTAATCGAGGTAGCGCGTCTGCGTCAGATCCATTTCCATGCCATCGATCACCGCCAGCAGGTGCTCGCCGCGTATGCCGTACGTTTGCAGGTGCGGCAGCAGCGCCTGCGTGACCGGATGGCTGGGGCTGCCGGCCAGCATCTGCGCGACTTCCCTGCGCCACCAGCCCAGCGTCGTTTGCGCGACATGGGCATCGCTGGTTTCATCGACCACGTCATCGACTTCACGGCAGAACGCATACAGCGCCGTGATCGCCGCGCGGCGCGGCGGCGGCAGGAACAGGAAGCTGTAATAGAAGCTGGAGCCGCTCTGGGCTGCCTTTTGCTGGCAGTACTGGTCTGGGGTCATGGGGGCGAATCCTAGCCGACAAAGCGCAGGGAGCGCCAGCCCAGCAAAAGCCAGTCAGCCTTGTTCAGTGTCGGACGCTGGCGGAACACGTCATGGCTGACTGTCTCGATTTTTTCCAGGATGCGCAAGCCGCCGAGCACGATCAGCCGCAGCTCCCAGCCCAGCCGTCCGCGCACGCGCCGCGCCAGCGGTGCACCGGACAGCATCAACGCACGCGCCTGGTCCACTTCGGATTGCATCAGCGCGTGCCAGCGCGCATCGACCACGCCGTCGGCAATCTGCTGTTCACTGACACCGTGCCGCTGCAGCGCATCCTGCGGCAGATAGATGCGATTTTTCTGCCAGTCGATCGCGACATCCTGCAGGAAATTGATCAGCTGGAGCGCGCTGCAGATGGCATCGCTCATCGGCAGCAGCGTCGCATCGCGTTCGCCGTGCAGCGCCAGCATGATGCGGCCGACCGGGTCAGCCGAGCGGCGGCAGTAATCGAGCAGTGCTTCACGGTCCGGGTAGCGGGTGGTGACCACATCCTGCCGGAACGCCGATAACAGGTCGCGCAAAGGGCGCGTGCTCAGGGTGTCGTGCGCTGCCAGTACGCTGGCCAGTTCGGCAAACAGCGGATCGGCGGCCGGCTGGCCGGCATCGATGCGGTCCAGCGCGGCTTCGTACGCATTCAGCGCAGCGATGCGTTCGGCGGCGCTCGCATCGCCTTCGTCGGCCAGGTCATCGGCGCTGCGCGCGAATGCATACACCACGCGCACCGACGCCCGCATATGCGGTGGCAGTAGCGGCGACGCGACCGGGAAGTTTTCGTAATGGGACGCGTAATCGGACACGGTGTGGGACGCGTGGTGGGACGCATGGCGGGATGCGTCGTGCGATGGGGTGTGCGATGGGGTGTGCAACGGGTCGGCTGACAAATTAATTTGCGCTTTGGCTATAATTCCTGACCCTTGAGTCAGTTAGAGGGCGCATGCCCCGCCGTACCGCTGTGCGGCGCGGGTAGTGACAGCGTCTCCTCGCGGTTTTTGGCTGCCTCGGGCTCATCCATAGCAAATTGATATTGCAATTCGCGCCACGCCCCGGGGCAGGCCGAATGGTAAAGGAAAAACATGACTCAACGCGCGCTTCCGCGTCACCGTTTCCGACTGGCCTCGCACACGCGGCTTGCCCTGCTCGCGGTCGTGACCGCCACCCTCGGCCTGTCGGCCTGCTCGAAGAAGGTCGAGAAGACGGAAGACATACGTCCGGTGCGCGCAATCACGGTGTCGCCGGCGGGCAGCGCGGGCGTCGTCGAGCTGTCGGGCGAGGTGGTGCCGCGCTATGAATCGCGGCTGGGTTTTCGGGTCGGCGGCAAGATCGTCGCGCGCAAGGTCGATGTGGGTACGGTGGTCAAGCGTGGCCAGCTGCTGATGCAACTGGATGCGACCGACCTGCAGCTGGGACAGGCGCAGGCGCGCGCCGCGGTGGCCGCGGCCGACAGTCAGCTGTCGCTGGCGAAGGCCGAGCTGGAGCGCTATCGCGAACTGCGGCAAAAGAACTTTGTCAGCCAGGCCGTGCTGGATGCGAAAGAGGCCGCCTACAAGGCGGCATTCGCCAGTCATGAGCAGGCCAGTGCCGGCCTCAAGGTGCAGGCGAATCAGAGCAGCTATGCCAGCCTGGTCGCGGATGCCGATGGCGTCGTGACCGGCATCGATGCCGAAGTCGGCCAGGTGATGGCGGCCGGCACGCCGGTGGTCCGTGTCGCGCGCACCGGCGAGACCGAGGTGCGCGTGAGCATCCCGGAAGATCAGGTCGAGGCATTGCGCAAGGCGGCGACCGTGACGGTGCGCACCTGGGCACGTCCGGACGAGGCGATCGCCGGTCGTTTACGCGAGATTGCTCCTGTGGCGGACCCGGCCACCCGGACCTTTACCGCGCGGGTTGCGGTGCCGAATGCGGGCCATGAGGTACGCCTCGGCATGACGGCAACGGTAGCGTTCGCGACAGCGACGATGCCGGGCATCCGCCTGCCGCTGACGGCGCTGTTCCACAACAAGGACAGCACTGCGGTGTGGGTGGTGGAGAAGGGCACGGTCAGGCTGGTGTCGGTGCAAGTGGCCGGACCCAGCGGCAATGAGGTCGTGATCGCGTCCGGCCTCGACCATGGACAGACCGTCGTGACCGCCGGCGTCAACATGCTGCGCGAAGGCCAGAAGGTGACGGTATTGGGGCAGGAACTGGCGGCGCTGAAGGGCGCGCCGGCAGCACCGGCAGCACCTGAAGCATCGACCGCACCCGAAGCATCGACCGCACCCGCTTCGGCCGCCTCGGCCGCATCGACCGCTGACGGGGCGGCCAAGCAATGAAGCATCGCCTGAACCTGTCGCGCTGGGCCCTCGAACACATACCGTTCATCCGCTACCTGATGGTGGTGCTGCTGTTGGGCGGCATCATGAGTTATTCGAAACTCGGTCAGGATGAGGATCCGCCGTTCACCTTCCGTGCCATGGTGGTGCGCGCGTACTGGCCGGGCGCCAGTGCGGTGCAGATGGCCGAGCAGGTCACCGACAAGCTCGAAAAGACGCTGCAGGAAGTGCCGTATGCCGACAAGATCCGCAGCTATTCCAAGCCCGGCGAAACGCTGATCATCCTCGAATTGCGCGAGTCGGCGCCGCCCAAGGACGTCAGCAGCAGCTGGTACCAGGTGCGCAAGAAGATCGGCGACATGCGCGGCACGCTGCCGGGCGGCGTACAGGGCCCGTTCTTCAATGACGAATTCGGCGATACCTTCGGCTCCATCTTTGCGCTGTCGGCCGACGGTTTCACGATGGCCGAGGTGAAGGACTATGCCGACTTCGTGCGCCAGCAATTGCTGGGCGTGCCGTCGGTGGCCAAGGTCGAGCTGTATGGCGTGCAGGAAGAAAAGATCTACATCGAGTTTTCATCGAAGAAGTTCGCACAGCTCGGTATTCCGTTCGATCAGGTGGTGCAGCAGATCAATGCACAGAACGCGGTCGAGGGCAGCGGCGTACTGGTGACGCCGACCGACAACCTGCAGGTGCGGGTGTCGGGCCAGACACGCAGTGTGAAAGAACTGGAAAACCTGCCGCTGCGCGCGAATGGCAACAGCTTCCGTCTGGGTGACTTCGCAAAGGTCACGCGCGCCTATCAGGACCCGCCGCGCGACAAGATGCGCTACAACGGCAAGGAAGTGATCGGCCTCGGTGTGGCAATGGAAAAGGGCGGTGACATCATCGTGCTCGGTCGCCGTCTGGAAGACAAGGCCGCCGAGATCCAGTCCAAGCTACCGGTCGGCATCCGTCTGGAGCGGGTGGCGGATCAGCCGCGCGCCGTCGCGCAATCGGTGAATGAATTCCTGAAGGTGCTGGCCGAGGCGGTGCTGATCGTGCTGGCGGTCAGCTTCCTGTCGCTGGGCCTGCATACCCGGCCGTTCCGCATCGATGCGCGTCCGGGTCTGGTGGTCGGCCTGACGATACCGCTGGTGCTGGCCGCGACCTTCCTGACGATGCGCATCTTCGGCATCGACCTGCACAAGATCTCGCTCGGTGCGCTGATCATTGCACTCGGGCTGCTGGTGGATGACGCCATTATTGCGGTCGAAATGATGGTGCGCAAAATGGAAGAGGGGCTGTCGCGTTTCGATGCGGCTACCTATGCGTACACGTCGACCGCGATGCCGATGCTGACCGGCACGCTGATCACGGCCGCCGGCTTCCTGCCGATCGGCTTTGCGAAATCGGTCGCGGGCGAATACACATTCTCGATGTTCTCGGTGAACGTGATCGCGCTGCTGATCTCGTGGGTGGTGGCGGTGATGTTCACGCCTTACATCGGCTATGTGCTGCTGCGCGTGAAACCGGCCACCAATGCCGATGGCCACCATGAGCTGTTCGACACGCCTTTCTATACGCGCTTGCGCCGCACGGTGAACTGGTGCGTCGAGTACCGCAAGACCACCATCGCGCTGACGCTCGGTGGTTTCTTCCTCGGCGTGTTCGGCTTCAAGTTCATCGAGCAGCAGTTTTTCCCGGATTCCTCGCGTCCGGAGCTGATGGTCGAGATGTGGCTGCCCGAGGGCTCGTCGTATCAGGCGACCGAGGCACAGGCGAAGAAGTTCGAGCAGTTCATCATGCAGCAGCCGGGACTGGAAAGCGTGACGACCTATGTCGGCACCGGCAGCCCGCGCTTCTACCTGCCGTTGGACCAGATCTTCCCGCAGTCGAATGTCGCGCAGCTGGTGGTATTGCCCAAGGATGCGAAGACGCGCGATGCGATGCGGCTCAAGATTATCGAAGCATTCAAGACCGATTTTCCGGAAGTACGCGGCCGCGTGAAGCTGCTGCCGAACGGTCCGCCTGTGCCTTATCCGGTGCAGTTCAAGGTGACGGGCCTGGACATTGACCAGGTGCGCACGATTGCCGATGAAGTGAAGGCCATCATGCGCCGGAACCCGAACGCGCTGGGCGTGAACGACAACTGGAATGAATCGGTGAAGGTGCTGCGGCTGGACCTGGACCAGGACAAGTTGCGTGCACTGGGCATCAGTTCGCAGAGCGTGATGCGGGCCGCGAACACCATCCTGAGCGGCACCCGCATCGGCCAGTTCCGCGACCGCGACAAGCTGATCGATATCGTGATGCGGCAGCCCGTGGATGAGCGGGCGACCATCTCCGCGCTGAACAGCGCCAGTATTCCGGTCGGTCATGGGCAGGGCCCGGCGCGTGCGGTGCCGCTGTCGCAGCTGGCCACGCCGCGTTTCGTGTGGGAGCCGGGCGTCGCGTGGCGCGAAGGGCGCGACTGGGCCATCACGGTGCAGTCCGATGTGGTGGATGGCATCCAGGGCCCGACGGTGTCAGCGCAGATCGATCCTGAACTCAATGCCCTGCGCGCGAAGCTGCCGGCGGGTTACCAGATCAAGCTGGCCGGTGCGATCGCTGACAGCGGCAAGGCACAGGATGCGATTGCGGCCAATGTGCCGCTGGTGATCTTTATCGTGTTCACGCTGCTGATGCTGCAATTGCACAGCTTCTCGCGTTCCTTGCTGGTGTTCCTGACCGGTCCGCTCGGCGTGGCGGGTGCGGCGCTGGCGCTGCTGCTGTTGCAGCGGCCGTTCGGCTTTGTCGCGCAACTGGGCGTGATCGCGCTGTTCGGGATGATCATTCGCAATTCCGTGATCCTGGTCGACCAGATCGAGCAAGACATCGCGGCCGGCACACCGGCCTGGGATGCGATTGTCGATTCGGCGGTGCGCCGCTTCCGGCCCATCGTGCTGACCGCTGCGACCGCGGTGCTGGCGATGATCCCGCTGTCGCGCTCGGTATTCTGGGGCCCGATGGCGGTGGCGATCATGGGCGGTCTGATCGTGGCGACCTTGCTGACCATGCTGTTCCTGCCGGCCTTGTATGCGGCGTGGTTCCGCGTGAAGAAGGCGCACTGATGCCGGTTGCCCGCTTGGTCAACAAAGTCACGTCATCCCGGCCGGCGCCGGGATGACGTGCGGCGGCCATTGGATCCTGCGCCGGGATCACGTGTGGCAGCCACAGGATCCGAATGGCATCGTCCCGGCGCTTGTCGGAACCCGTCGTGTTTTGATAATTGAGGCCGTCGAGGGTGTTTTTCAGCTAAAATCGCGGGCTGAAGTCAAAAGCCACGAGTACGGCGACGCAGGGCGACCGCTTTGACACCGGGGTCGCCCTTTGCATTTCTTGTAACGGACGTCTGCCGCGAAGCGCGCTGGCACCGTGCCGCGAGGATGGCGAAATTGGTAGACGCACCAGGTTTAGGTCCTGACGCCAGCAATGGTGTGGGGGTTCGAGTCCCCCTCCTCGCACCAACCGAATGATGATTAACTTTTTGGACGATTCACATGGCAACTGCAGTCGAAACCCTGGAAAAACTTGAGCGCCGCGTCACGCTGACCGTGGCACTGGCCGACGTCAATGCCGAGGTCGAAAAGCGCCTGAAGGTGCGTGCACGCACTGCGAAGGCCCCGGGTTTCCGTCCGGGCAAAGTGCCGATGAAGATGGTCGCCGCCCAGTACGGCGCGATCGTCGAGAACGAAGTCCTGAACGACAAAGTGGGTCAGGCCTTCGCCGAAGCCACGGTGGAAGCGCAGCTGCGCGTCGCCGGCTTCCCGAAGATCGAGCCCAAGGCCGACGACAAGGCCGATGGCGCGCTGGTGTTCCAGGCCACCTTCGAGGTATACCCGGAAGTGAAGATCGGTGATCTGGCGTCGGTGGAAGTTGAGAAGAGCAAGGCTGACGTGACCGATGCCGAGATCGACAAGACCATCGACATCCTGCGCAAGCAGCGCGTGCATTACCACACCAAGGGTGAGCAGGGCGCGCACGGCGACGGCGGCCCGGATGCGTCCGCGCAGAACGGCGATCGCGTGACCTGTGATTTCACCGGCACCATCGACGGCGTGGAATTCGAAGGCGGCAAGGCGCAGGACTTCGTGTTCGTGCTCGGCGAAGGCCGCATGCTGAAAGAATTCGAAGATGCAGCGCTGGGACTGAAGGTCGGCGATTCGAAGAAATTCCCGCTCAGCTTCCCGGCCGATTATCACGGCAAGGAAGTGGCCGGCAAGACCGCCGAATTCACCATCACGATGAAGAAGGTCGAGTGGGCGCATCTGCCGGAAGTCGACGCCGAGTTTGCGAAGAGTCTGGGTGTGGCCGATGGCGACCTGCAGAAAATGCGCGCCGATATCCGTGGCAACCTTGAACGCGAAGTCGGCAATCGCATCAAAGCCCGTACCAAGGCGAGCGTGATGGATGCGCTGATCAAGGTCGCCGAGCTGGACGTGCCGAAAGCGCTGCTGGAGCAAGACGCCGAGCGCCTCGCAGACATGACCCGCCAGGACATGCGCCAGCGGGGCATGGATGTGAAGGACATGCCTTTCCCGACCGACCTGTTCACCGCGCAGGCTGATCGTCGCGTCCGCCTTGGCCTGATTCTGTCCGAAATGGTCAAAGCCAATTCGCTGCAAGCGACCGGCGACCAGATCAAGGCCTATGTGGACGACTTCGCGAAAGCCTACGAAGATCCGCAGCAAGTGGTGAAGTACTACTTCAGCGACCGCAACCGTCTGGCCGAAGTCGAAGCCCTGGTGCTGGAAGAGAACGTCGTCAACTTCGTGCTGGGCAAGGCGAAGGTGTCCGAGAAGGCCGTGTCCTTCGACGAACTGATGAACAGCAACGCCTGATCGATGGACGTCTGCGATCTTGCCTGTGACAGACAAGATCGCACTGCTTCCTGATAGCCGGCCGCAAGTTTGATTACACTATCACTTGCGGCCGTCTTGTTTCTGAAGCGACCATCCCCATAACGCAGAGAACCCCAACCCGGAAAAGACCATGACTGACTTCCATCGCAAATCCGCACTCGACACCGACATGCTGGGCATGGTGCCGATGGTGATCGAGCAGAGCGGCCGCGGCGAGCGCGCCTATGACATCTACTCGCGGCTGCTGAAGGAGCGTGTGATTTTCCTGGTGGGCCCGGTCAACGATCACACCGCGAATCTGGTGGTGGCACAGATGTTGTTCCTCGAAAGCGAAAACCCGGACAAGGACATTTCGCTGTACATCAACTCGCCGGGTGGGTCGGTGTCGGCCGGTCTGGCGATTTTCGACACCATGCAATTCATCAAGCCGGACGTATCCACGCTGTGCACAGGCCTGGCGGCATCGATGGGCGCCTTCCTGCTGGCGGCCGGCGCCAAGGGCAAGCGTTTTTCGCTGCCGAATTCGCGCATCATGATTCACCAGCCGCTGGGCGGTGCCCAGGGCCAGGCGGCCGACATCGAGATCCAGGCACGCGAGATCCTGTACCTGCGCGAGCGCCTGAACCATATCCTGGCCGACAAGACCGGCCAGTCCATCGAGCAGATCCAGAAGGACACTGACCGCGACAACTTCATGTCGGCCGAGCAGGCCGTTGACTACGGCATGATTGACAAAGTCCTGGCCCACCGCGAGTAAAGCAGTGGCCGCACCCCCCCGGGCCTGCGGGCAAGCCGACCACCGACCGGCCAGCAAGTTGCTAATTTGCAACTTGCTGGCCTTTGCGTTTACTGCCGGTCGGCGTGACGGAAACCCGATTCGCAGGTAAGATCAGCGCAAATCCACCCCATTTCTCGCCATTCCATGTCCGACAAGAAATCCTCCAGCGGCGAAAAGTTGCTCTATTGCTCATTCTGCGGCAAGAGCCAGCACGAGGTGAAAAAGCTGATTGCCGGCCCGTCGGTCTTCATCTGTGACGAGTGCATCGACCTGTGCAACGACATCATCCGCGACGAAGCGTCGACGGTGGAAGCGGTCAGCCCGAAGTCGGACCTGCCGACGCCGCAGGAAATTTGTGATCTGCTCGGTCAGTATGTGATCGGTCAGGAACCCGCGAAGCGCACGCTGTCGGTCGCGGTGTACAACCATTACAAGCGCCTGCGCCACCTGGGCAAGAAGGATGAAGTCGAGCTCGCAAAGAGCAACATCCTGCTGATCGGCCCCACCGGCTCCGGCAAGACCCTGCTCGCGCAGACGCTGGCGCGCATGCTGAATGTGCCTTTCGTGATTGCCGATGCCACCACGCTGACCGAAGCCGGCTATGTCGGTGAGGATGTCGAGAACATCATCCAGAAGCTGCTGCAGAACTGCAATTACGAAGTCGAGAAAGCGCAGAAGGGCATTGTGTACATCGACGAGATCGACAAGATCTCGCGCAAGTCGGACAACCCGTCGATCACGCGCGACGTGTCGGGTGAAGGCGTGCAGCAGGCGCTGCTGAAGCTGATCGAAGGCACGATGGCGTCGGTGCCGCCGCAAGGGGGGCGCAAGCATCCGAACCAGGACTTCGTGCAGATCGACACCACCAACATCCTGTTTATCTGCGGCGGCGCATTCGATGGCCTCGCGAAGATCATTTCCGACCGTTCCGAAAAAGGCGGCATCGGTTTCTCCGCGCATGTGAAGAGCAAGACCGACAGCGCCGACAGCCAGAAGATGAGCGATGTCGAACCGGAAGACCTGATCAAGTTCGGCCTGATCCCGGAACTGGTGGGTCGCCTGCCCGTGGTCGCGACGCTGTCCGAGTTGACGGAAGATGCGCTGATACAGATCCTGCTGGAGCCGAAGAATGCGTTGATCAAGCAGTATGCAAAGCTGCTGGAGATGGAAGGTGCAGAACTCGAAGTGCGTCCGGGCGCGCTGCATGCGATTGCCAGGAAGGCGATTGCGCGCAAGACGGGCGCACGTGGTTTGCGTTCGATCGTCGAGCATTCCTTGCTGGACGTGATGTTCGAATTACCAAATGAGCAAAACGTCGCCAAGGTCGTGATCGACGAGAACACGATCACCAACGGCGCAAAGCCGCTGCTGATCTACCATGAGCAACCGAAGGTCTCGGGCGCGAAATAAGGGTGCCCGGACCGCGTTTCATCCCTGACCATGGGCCTTCCCGCCCTGACCGCACCGAAAAGCCGGCCATCATCGATGCCGGCTTTTTTCATGGTTTCTGCCAGAAACACTGGCAAATGGACAAAAACAGGCAAAAATTCGGTCGTTCCGGGCGTTTTTTGAACATTCGCAGTACAATCAGGATCAATTGCTGCACACACGGCTTCCATCGCAAAGCCACCGGGAACAGGCTCTCGCGTGGCTTTTTTCGCTCTTTTTTCCCAAAAACGCTTGATAAAACCTGCCTGCCAGCCGATTTCAATACAGAAATGGCGGGATGGCGCAGGTTTGTTCATGCTTTTGGACCTGTGGCTGGCGCGTAAATTTATGTGTACGGATGGCTTGTAACCGGCCAGTTCGTGCCAACATGCATGAAACGCTTTCTGACAACGTTTGCGGAATCAGAAGGCGCTGAAACGGATTTTTCCGATCCTGAGGTATAGACAAAGGCTCGCCATGACGATGACTTCACAATTCTCCGAACCTACCCAGTTGCCGCTGCTGCCGCTGCGCGACGTGGTGGTGTTCCCGCACATGGTGATCCCGCTGTTCGTAGGCCGTCCCAAGTCCATCAAGGCACTGGAAGCGGCGATGGAACAGGGCAAAAGCATCATGCTGGCGGCGCAGAAAGCGGCCGCCAAAGATGAACCGTCACCTGACGACATCTACGAGATCGGCTGTATCGCGAACATCCTGCAGATGCTGAAGCTGCCCGACGGCACCGTGAAGGTGCTGGTCGAGGGTGCGCAGCGCGCACGCATTCACCAGATCACCGAAGCGGAATCGCATTTCGTCGCCGATCTGTCGCCGGTCGAATCCGAAGCCGGCGATGAAGCCGAGGTCGAGGCGATGCGCCGCGCGATCGTGCAGCAGTTCGATCAATACGTGAAGCTGAACAAGAAGATCCCGCCCGAGATCCTGACCTCGCTGGCCGGCATCGATGACGCTGGTCGTCTGGCCGATACCATCGCCGCCCACCTGCCGCTGAAGCTGGAGCAGAAGCAGGTGATCCTGGAGATCTTCAATGTCGCGAAGCGCCATGAGCACCTGCTGGGCCAGCTCGAGGCCGAGCTCGACATCCTGCAAGTGGAAAAGCGCATCCGTGGCCGCGTGAAGCGCCAGATGGAAAAGTCGCAGCGCGAGTACTACCTGAACGAACAGGTTAAAGCGATCCAGAAGGAACTGGGCGAGGGCGAAGAGGGCGCCGACCTCGAAGAACTCGACAAGAAGATCCTCGCGGCCAAGATGCCGAAGGAAGCGCGCGAGAAGGCGCAGAGCGAGCTGAAGAAGCTGAAGCTGATGTCACCGATGTCGGCCGAAGCGACCGTGGTGCGCAACTACATCGACGTGCTGATCGGTCTGCCGTGGAAAAAGAAGTCCAAGGTCAACAACGACCTCGCGAACGCCGAGAAAGTGCTCGAGGAAGACCACTACGGCCTCGACAAGATCAAGGAACGCATCCTCGAATATCTCGCCGTGCAGCAGCGCGTGGACAAGGTGAAGGCGCCGATCCTGTGCTTCGTCGGCCCGCCGGGCGTCGGCAAGACCTCGCTCGGTCAGTCGATCGCGCGTGCGACGAACCGCAAGTTCGTGCGCATGGCCCTGGGTGGCGTGCGTGACGAGGCCGAGATCCGCGGCCATCGTCGTACCTATATCGGTTCGATGCCGGGCAAGATCCTGCAAAGCATGACCAAGACCGGCGTGCGCAATCCGCTGTTCCTGCTCGACGAGATCGACAAGCTGGGCCAGGACTTCCGTGGCGACCCGGCATCGGCGCTGCTCGAAGTGCTGGACCCGGAACAGAACCACACGTTTGCGGACCATTATGTCGAGGTTGATTTCGATCTGTCGGACGTGATGTTCGTCGCTACGTCGAACAGCTTCAACATCCCGCCGGCGCTGCTGGACCGGATGGAAGTCATTCGTCTGTCGGGTTACACCGAAGATGAAAAGACCAGCATCGCGCAGCGTTACCTGCTGCCGAAGCAGATCAAGAACAACGGCCTGAAGGAAGCCGAGATCAGCGTCGCCGAATCGGCGATCCGCGACATCATCCGCTACTACACCCGTGAGGCCGGTGTGCGTTCGCTCGACCGCGAGATCTCGAAGATCTGCCGCAAGGTCGTGAAGATGCTGCTGCTGAAAAAGCAGGACAAGAAGGTGACCGTCAGCAGCCGCAACCTGGACAAGTTCCTCGGCGTGCGCCGTTATGACTTTGGCGTCGCGGAGAAGGAAAACCAGATCGGCCAGGTGGTGGGTCTCGCATGGACCGAAGTCGGCGGTGACCTGCTGACCATCGAAGCGATGACGATGCCGGGCAAGGGCAACACGATCCGTACCGGTACGCTGGGCGATGTGATGAAGGAATCGATCGAAGCTGCACGTACGGTGGTGCGCAGCCGTGCCTCGGTGCTCGGCATCAAGAACGATGTGTTCGAGAAGACCGACATTCACATCCACGTGCCGGAAGGCGCAACGCCGAAAGACGGTCCGTCAGCCGGTATTGCGATGACGTCCGCGCTGGTATCGGTATTTACCGGCATTCCGGTCCGTGCCGATGTGGCGATGACGGGCGAGATCACATTGCGCGGCGAAGTGCTGCCCATCGGCGGCCTGAAGGAAAAGCTGCTGGCAGCGATGCGCGGTGGCGTCAAGACCGTGCTGATCCCGGAGCAGAATGTGAAAGACCTTGCGGAGATTCCGGACAATGTGAAGACCAGTCTGGAGATCGTGCCGGTACGATGGATCGACAAGGTGCTCGACGTGGCGCTCGAACGCAAGCCGGTGCCGCTGCCTGAAGAGGATGCGACGCCGGAAGCAGCCGTCGCCGGGGGCGAGGACAACGCGGGTTCGGCGGTCATCAAGCACTGACACGACGACACGATCAATCGCTACGGAGAAAGCGCCCTGCGGGGTAATGCCAGTCAGTTAAGCGCTGTTTGAGGCACCAAGGCAAGAGAAACGAGTCCACGCTGTTTGTGGGCTCGTTTTTTTATGTCTCTTCAGAACGAATTGTCTATGTGCCACGAGATCACGCCGG